>CZLA01000171.1_pt1 | contig 28237 bp, 27 predicted proteins | sample 1122381 | NCBI WGS metagenome assembly CZLA01 (sample SAMEA3539301, study PRJEB10725) | soil metagenome | biome: tundra; feature: field; material: soil | place: USA | collected 2010-05 | depth 0.15 m
GGAGTGAGTACCATGATTACCATCCGACCGAGCAATGAGCGTGGCGGCGGCGACTACGGCTGGCTGAAGACGCGCCATACGTTCAGTTTCAACGACTACCACGATCCCCAGTGGATGGGCTTCCGCTCGCTGCGCGTGATCAACGAAGATTGGGTCGCGCCGAGCGGCGGCTTCCCCACTCATCCCCATCGCGACATGGAGATCATTACCTATGTCCTGTCCGGCCAGCTCGAGCACAAAGACAGCCTGGGCACGGGCTCGGTGATCCTTCCGGGCGATGGACAGCGCATGAGCGCCGGGCGCGGCATCCGCCACAGCGAAGCGAACCCGTCCGCGACCGAAACCGTGCACCTGCTGCAGATATGGATTCTCCCCGACAAGCCGGGGCACGAACCCGGCTACGAACAGAAAAGCTACCCCGAAGTCGAGAAGCGCGGCAAGTTTCGCCTGATCGCTTCGAGCGACGGCGCCGACGGTTCGGTAAAGATCAATCAGGACGCGAAGTTGTTCGTGACTCTGCTTGCACCCGGAAAGGAGATCACGCAGTCGCTAGGCGATAAGCGTCACGCGTGGCTCCAGCTCGCGAAGGGCGAAGTCGAACTGAACGGCCAGAAGTTGCAGCAGGGAGACGGTGCGGCCATAAGCGAAGAGAAAAAGCTGACCATCAAAGCAACGGAAGAAGCGGAAGTCTTACTGTTCGACTTGGCGTAAGCAGATCGCGCAGGGGCGGCCGCCCTCGTCCGCCTATCGCGCGAAGGGCGACGGTTTTCATTCCAGCCTGATCCCGGCCGCCCCCATCATTCTCCCCGTCACGCCCTTCTGTGCGCGAAAGCTGAATAGCAGCTCCGTATGGCAAGCCGTGCACGGTGCCGCCGTGTCAATGTTCTTCGCCAGCACACCTGCATCGAGCAGTTGCCGCCGGTTCGCCTCCACCAGATCGAGAAAGAGCTTCACCGGCAATTCGCTGTGTCCCGGCGCGCGCGCCGTCAGGAACAGCATCGGATACTTCTCCCGCACGGGATCCGACTCTTTCACTTCACGGAACAAGCTCCCAGCATATGCAAACTGCATTTCAAACTTAGTGCGCACTTCTTCGCCTACGTCGTAGCAGCACCCCTGCACGCCCGGCCCAATCGCCGCTACCAGATTCCGCGGATCACTCCCGAAGTGCTTCCGCATCTCGCCAACCCCCTTCTCGACGATGCGCTTCACCGTGCCGCGCCAGCCTGCGTGAAAAACGCCGACAGCCCGCCGCTTCCGATCCGCCAGAATGATGGGAAGGCAATCGGCCGTCTGCACCGCCACCAGGAGCCTCGGCGTGTCTGTGATGAGTCCATCTCCAGCCAGCGGATGTTCTGGCATCCGGTCAACGCGATGGATCAAATCAGAATGAATCTGTCGTAGCGAAACCAGCGGCCAGATTCTGCGTCCGTTCGCCGCGCCCAGTCCCTTGAGGAAAAGATCGCGGTTGCGCTCGACGGCCGTGCGAGAGTCGTGCTTGGTGAACCCAAGATTCAGCGCATTTCCCCCGTAGACGCGCGACACTCCGCCACGCCGCGTCGAGAAGGCATGCATCAGCCAAGCCATCCGGCCCAGCTTCTCGGAACGCAAAAGTTGTAGTTTGTTCTGTACGACGCTCTGGATCACCACGGTTCGATAATACCGGAAGCGGGGGGCCTGACGATCGGGTCATCGGACGATCAAGAACCCGATGGCCCAGAATTTCCTTAGATTTCTCGAGACGGAATGTGAACGGGGACTCCCGGTTGAAGCCACTGTAGGCGATGGCTTAGTCCCGCTGCCGCGAAGGCCGCGTCTACATCTTTGCGGGATTCACGCAAATGCTTCCAGCCGGAGTAGTGCAGCGGAACAATCGTTGCGCTGGAGAATGCCTTAGCGGCGTGGACAGCGTCGGTTGCGGTCATGGTGAGAGGCCATGGACCAACCTGCTCAACTTGTGCAGCGCCGAGAAACAGAACTGCTATGGCGACACGGTAACGCCGCGCGACATCGGCAATGCCCTCATACCAGACCGTATCCCCGGAAATGTAAATAGTCATGGCTAAGCAGTACGGCGTCGATGCGCCCCAGCGAGTTTTGGGATATGGCTGGGCCCTCAATCTTACTCAGTGTCACTGGGCCATTCTTATAATCATTCCCCGGAGGATCGAAAGTGGGATCTGTCGGAAAACGAAGTCCGAAAATCTCGATCAAAGCAGTCGGACCGCCGATGTATGTCATGCGAGGGCTTGGATCCATAGGCTCTCCATTTGGTCCCCTCTCGCGAGAGAACGCGGGTACCCGCGAACCGGCGCGCATCAGGATCGCCGGTTCACGTTTCGGAAACGATGCTTCGGAACGAGACTTCAGAACTCGGAGTGTGACTTATTTCTTCTTTACAATTTCCGCGTCGATCTGGATCTTTACGTTATCTCCAATCACCGCTTCACCGGTCTTGAGAAGATTGTTGTAGACGAGATTGAAATCCTTGCGGTTGATGGTCGTCGTCGCGGAAATTCCGCGTCGCGAATTGCCCCACGGGTCGGTCAATTCAGGCGTAGGTCCATCCACGTCGAGCGTAACTTCGTGCGTGGTTCCGTGGATGGTAAGATCGCCAATCATCTGCAGCTTGCCGCCGCTGTTTACAATGCGTTTGGATTTGAATTCGATGGTCGGATACTTTTCAACGTCAAAAAAATTAGGGCTTCTAAGATCTTTGTCCCGCGCCTCGACCCGTGTATCGACCGAGCTGACGTCGATGCTGGCCGAGACCTGCGACTGCGCGATATCTTTCTCGTTTAGAACGGCGCTTCCCGCCACTTTCGTGAAACTCCCGGTGACATTCGAGATCGCCAGATGACGGACCGTGAACTGCGCGGTCGAATGTGCGGGGTCAATGTTCCAGGTTGAGGTCTGCGCGAGCGCCGACAGACTTGCGAGCAGCACAATCGCCGAAACTGTAAAAACTCGTTGAACTATTTTCAGCGTAACCATTCCATATCCTTAGTAAGTGAGTTTTCCTGGAGGCTTAGGAGTTTCACACCTCGGCTAAAGGTTCCGAGCTCTCCGAAAGTCAGGATATGTTTCAGATGTAGCCGCATTCGACAAAGATGCACTAAAACACGAAGGCCACGCAAGCGTTCCGCGTGGCCTTGGCGTTATCTGCGTGCTTCGAGTTTATTCCTTGCCGCTGGCGATGCTGGTGACCGTTGGTTCGGCTGCCTGTTCCGGTTCGGCTGGATTGACCTTCACCGTCGCCAGGATCTTCTCCAGTTTGGCAAAGACTTTGTCGCGGTTGACCGGCTCAACGCCGTCCTTGGCGCCATATCCGGCGGTGCCCACGCTTAGGACGTATTCGTAGCAGGCTCCGTTTTCGTGGCTGTGGTAGTACTGCGTTTCGGTTTGCGTCATGGCGCTCGCGGAAAAATTGGAAGTGGTCTTCATGTCGGTCGGGCCAATTTTCACTTTTTCGGCGTTCACGGAGCCGCCGTTGACATTGTGCGAATCGACGAAGGCGAAGTGCTCGCACTCCTGCGCGGAGACGCTGCGATTGACGTTCACGTTGAAGAAGGCCGACGCAAAGTCGGTACCCGGATAGGAACCGCTGGGCAGTTCGACAGTTGCGATCGCAACTCCGCCAGGCTGCACAAAGTTCATCGACGCATCACCCATGGCTGCAAACTGAGGCTGCGCTTCGTCGCCCGTGGTCAGCGCGAATTTCCGTGGATAGAGGAACGAAACCCCGTAGTTGGGGTCGCTATAAGTGACGTTCGCAGGACGCTTCTTCGGCGTCTTCTTGGTGGGTGCGGCTGCGGCCTTTGTTGTAGCTACAGGTGTCGCCGCGACTGCGGGCGTTGTCGAGCTTGGCGCGGGGCTGGAGACGCCGACCAGCGCCGGTTTTGGAGATTGCTTCGAGCACGCGCTCAGCGCGAGCAGCAGCCCGAGAATTGCAAAGCCCGCGACCATTGCGAGTTTCTGCTGGCGCGACCAGGACGAAAGCGCCGTCCCGGTGATTGGGTTGTTAGTTGCCTGGTTATTGGATTTCTTGTCGCCGGATTTCCAAGTGGTTGTCATTTTGTCACCCCCTCTGCGGCTGGCGCAGTCGGAAGTGATAGGGCAAGAGAGAGGCCAACTCGGTGGGTGTTGATGCGACGCGACTTATCGGCAAACGTGACGCGGGACCGTGTGCGCCGCCATACACGCCGTGTGGCGGGCAACACGTCCGTGGGCTACAGCGCTTCCCGCTAGAATGTTTTTGTGACTAAGGTCTCGCCCGGCTTCTCTCCTGTTTCTCGTCGAGTTTATCGTGGCCGCCTGGCGCCTTCGCCAACGGGGCTGCTGCACATCGGTCATGCGCGGACCTTCTGGATCGCGGCGCAACGGGCGATCGAGAGTCAGGGAACTTTGATTTTGCGGAATGAGGATCTGGATTCGCAACGCTCGCGGGCGGAATTTGCTCGCGCCATGATGGAAGACCTGCGCTGGCTCGGGATTTGTTGGAGCGAGGGACCGGATTGTGGCGGCGCGTACGGATCGTACTCGCAGAGTGAGCGCCGGGCGCGCTATCTGGAGGCTTGGCGGCGGCTGCGGGACGGCGGCTTTATCTATCCATGCCATTGTTCGCGCAAAGATCTGGCGCATTCGGCGAGCGCCCCAAATGACACGGACGATGAACCGCTATATCCCGGAACCTGCCGCGCGCGGAAGGATGCAGCCGAGTTCACCGAGCCTGCGGGCGTGAACTGGCGGTTTCGCATTCCCGAGGGCGAGCAGGTTGAGTTTGCGGATTTGAATCTGGGCCAGCAGCGCTACGTCGCCGGCAACGATTTCGGCGATTTCCTGGTCTGGCGGCGCGATGATGTACCCGCTTACCAACTCGCGGTTGTGGTCGACGACGCGGCCATGCGAATCACGGAAGTCGTGCGCGGCGCGGATTTGCTGAAGTCGACCGCGCGGCAACTGCTGTTGATGCGTGCGCTTGGGCACGTCGCACCGGATTACTTTCATTGCGAACTGGTGCGAGACTCTGCCGGAGTACGGCTGGCGAAACGCCACGATGCGCTGAGCATCCGGCATTTGCGGGAGTGCGGAATGACGGCGGAGGAGGTTCTGAAGATGGCCGGTTGGCCATGATGGCGCGGCACTTTCGTTCGGCGCGCGCCTCATACGGTTAGCAACATATCACAGCGGGCGGGGTTAGCATTGATAGTTAGCATCGAAGAACAGTTCAGCACGAGCCAGGGGGAGAGTGTTATGCAGCGAGTGTTTTTCAAGATACTGGCAATCGCGCTCGTGATGAATTCGACCGTCTATGGGCAGTCGCTGGGTGACGTCGCGAGAGAGAACCGGGAGAAGCAGAACGCCAACGATGCATCGACCGCGGCGAAGCCGAGGGTGATCACTAACAAGGACCTTCCGAAAGATCCCGACACGAACCAGGAGCCGCGCGAGGCACTGTCAGACAGCGGCGCGGCGCCGAGTAGTCAGGCCGCGGATTATCGTTCCGTACAGCAACGACTGGCGGAACAACGTGCCGCCGACCGATGGAAGAGGCTGATCCTGGCTCAAGAAAATAAGATGGCGACTCTGCAGGCGCGGATCGACCTGCTCAACGAGTCGATTCGTTCCGTGAATGGGAACGTGCAGTACGAGGGACCGTACAACCGGTACCAGGCGAGGCAACTGGAGCGCGTGGCGCGAATCCAGCTGCAACTCGATGAACAGAAGAAGAAGCTCGATGAGATGCAGGAAGCGGCGCGACATGCCGGCATGCATACAGCGGTGTACGATCCGTAGCGCGCCTCAGGCTCTGACACCTTCGTTTTGGACGCAAGTTACAAGGGTAATTACAGATCGTGGCGAGCGGAGCCTAGCATTGGAATTGAAATTGTTGGCGGAAGAACTATTCTGCGTGGGAGCCGGTCAATGCACCAAATTGCCGTGAAGATTTTGCCCGTCGCACTGCTGATGAGCGCGGTCGTGTATGGCCAGTCACTCGGCGACGTCGCGAGAGAGAATCGGAAGAAGCAGACGGCCAAGGATGCATCATCCCCGGCGAAGCCAAAGATGATCACGAACGAGAACCTCCCAAAGAATCCGGACGCAGACGCGGGGCCGCGCGAAAGCGAAGGAAAGATGACGGCGGCGTCTCCCAAGATTCCTTCGGGCGGCCAGTCCGCAGAACAATGGAAGAGCCGGATTCTGGCGCAGAAGAGTGCGATTGCGAACCTGCAGGCACAAATCACTAAACTCAACGATTCCATTCATTTCGTCGTGGCCAACGAATACTCCAACGGCGTGCAATACAACGAGCATCAGGTGAAGAAGCAGGAGGACGTGGCGCAGATGCAGCAGCAACTCGAAGAGCAAAAAAGAAATCTCGCCGCGATGCAGGAATCCGCACGACAGGCCGGCATGGGCAGCGCGGTATGCGATCCGTAGAGCTTTCAGCTCGCAGCTGTCAGTTACTCCTCTAACCGTCGGCTCTAGGCAGACAACACGCTCCCTGCTCGGATTTTCAAATGAATCGGACCGCCCGGCCCGGCCATCCTAAACATGTGGGCCCTGAGCGAGTTTTCCTTACCGCGGAATGGCAGCACATGTCTATGCTGAACTACGAGGTAGAAGCCAGTCAGCTTCTTCCCTTCGTCCCTGTCGGAACCGAACTCGATCGCTTTGAGGGAAAAATCTTCGTCAGCCTCGTCGGATTTCGTTTTCTGAAAACAAAATTGTTCGGGCTCCTGCCGATTCCCATGCATTCAAATTTCGATGAAGTGAACCTGCGGTTCTACGTGCGACGGCAAGCGGGGAGCGAAATGCGGAGAGGGGTGGTGTTCATCCGGGAGGTGGTTCCGCGCCGGGCGATTGCGTTCGTTGCCCGCACGTTCTACAACGAGAATTATGTGGCGCTGCGCATGGCGCATGAGATTCGCCCGGTTGGCGATAATAGCCTCAGGGTGGCGTACCGATGGCGCGGCAAGGGCTGGAACGAGATCAACCTTGAAACCTTGGGCAATCCTGAACTGCCGGGCGAAGGTTCGGTTGAGCAGTTTATTACCGAGCACTACTGGGGATATGCGGCGCAGCCTGACGGCGGTTGCGTGGAATATCGCGTGACGCATCCATCGTGGAGAGTCTGGCAGGTGCGGCAGTCGGCATTTGAGGGCGACGCGAAAACGTTGTACGGAGAGGATATGGCGGCAGTGCTCCGCGGTAAGCCTCACTCCGCTTTCCTCGCGGAAGGATCACCGGTTACTGTGATGCGGGGGCGAAGACTGTGATTGTTCCGGCGAGCGCTGAAACCCGACCGGCGGCTGAGCGTCTGGCCCAGGGTGCGGTTCTGGGCGTGGTTCTTTATGACGGGCAGTGCGGATTCTGCTCGCGTTGGGTCAAGTTTTGGGCGGGACGCTTGGGCGGCGCGGATTCGAGATTGCCTCGCTGGATGAGCCTTGGGTTGCGCAGAGGCTCAAGATGCCGCGCGAAGAACTTCTCACCGACATTCGGTTACTCACGGCAGATAACGGGCTGATTTCCGGAGCCGATGTTTGTTTATACGTGACGCGACGGATCTGGTGGGCGTGGCCCTTCTATGCCATTTTCCGGTTGCCCGGGTTCAACCGGTTGATCCACGAGGGCTATCGGTGTTTTGCGCGGAACCGCCACCACATCTCCCGCGCTTCCCGTCTCCCACCCAGCTAAGCTGTGCGGAGAGTCGCCGACGATCATGGTTCTTTCGCCGGCTGTCTTTTCGCTGGCTTCCTGTCCTTGAAAGAAAAGCGCTGCTGCTTGCCATCCGGCAGCGTCACCGTGGTCTCCACAATCTCGTAGCGGCGGTTGAATAGATACCGATACCGCACAAGCTTTCCGTCAGCGAGCGTCTGCGCTGAAACTCTGGAACCATCCGCAAATTCGTTTCGCAGCAGCACCTTGCCGTTGCCGTCCTCAACGCGCGTCATCAAGTATGGATCGTACCCGCGCTCGTTTAGAAGGCGTTCGTACCGGAAGTGATACAGCACTTTTGCCTTGTCGGTGACCGTCTCCAAATGCCCGGCGGCGTCGTAATCGTAATCTCGAACGTCGCCCGAATCGTCGGAAGCTTCCACAATCCGGTTCGCCAGGTCGTACTTGAAATCAATGACATGCCCGGAAGGAGAGACAAGCTGCTTGAGGTTGCGGACCTCGTCCCGGTTCAAACGAATGTGGTGGCCGGCGCTGTCGCCCATGTCGGTGGGCGCGCCCTGCGCGTAACTTCTGGCCTGGTAGGCTTCCGGGAAAAGAAACTTGCGGCCGTCGGGGAAATCGAGCGTCCAGCCATTGCCGTTCCAGGCGTCCTGCGCGCCAAAAAATTCCGATGACGTTTCGCTGTGCCGGAATACCGCGTCCGCATAGCTCGTGCCCTTGGAGATTCGCGGGAAGTGAATCTGACGTTCGTCTTCAAGGTTCAGATCCTGATAGGTATATGGGAACCTCGTCCCCGTGGGACAAATATCGTAGGGGTGATTCGCTCCCACGCCAAAAGCCCGAACATAAAGAAACCACGGACGGTAGGTTCGCGTGAGGACGAGGGGCATCACATCAGGAACAAACAGGTCGGTCTGCCGCAGCACAAATGCTCCCGAGTGGAGATCAACCTGAAACTCGTTCACCGCGGTTTCGTGACGGACGGTTGGCTTGATACTTGAAATTGCAATCTCAAATCTGGGGTTGTTCGGATCAGCATTGACGACCCGGATGACAAGAAACGGATAGGCGCCGTCCCAGGTTGGCGTGATCTCCGAGATCGGAAGCAGTTCAGGCGTGGGCAGCGGCTCGCTTTTTGGAGTCGGCGAAGGCGTCTTGTACGCCAGCCATACGACCATCGCACACAGCACTACGATCGCAACCTGTCCGAGTTTGGAATGAGAACCTGGCATGCGTTAGTTGCCTGTCATTCAGCCGCGTTTCATAGATAAACAAAAGGGCCAACCCGGAATCTTGGATTGGCCACTTGCCTCAAGTCAACCACACGCTAGAACAGCGCGGTCGGCCTTCTCTTCCACACTTTGCCTTTCTCTATCGCGATGTTTTCGATGTCGTTGACGTACGCGCCGGTTTGCGTCAGCACGTGGTGCAGGTCATTGCCAACGCTGATGAAGGTGAAACCCTTCTCCAGGAACTCGCCGACGCGGGAGGTCCCGAACAGGAAGATGCCGAGAATGATGTTGTTCTTGCGCGCGTGCTCGATCAGCTTTTGCGTGGCGGCGTTCAGTTCGGGCGAGGTGTACATGTGCGGGAACTCGTACTTATTGTAGAGACCCATCGACATGCAGAGATCGTTTTGCCCCAGGAAAAGAATGTCAACGCCGGGGACAGCCGCGATCTCGGCAATGTTTTCGATGCACGAGGCAGTCTCGACCTGAAGCGCGATAATGCCTTCGCTGTTCCAGTTGCCCGCATAGCCGAGCAGTCCGGCCTTGTTCATGCTGCGCTGCGGAAAATAAACGGAGCGCGTACCGACGGTCGGGTACTTGGTGCAACTGATGGCCTGGCGCGCCTCTTCGGCGGTGTTGATGTAGGGGACGAGAACGCCGTCGGCGCCGAGATCGAGAGCTTGCTGGATGCCGGGACGGTCGTCGTATCCGCCCACGCGCACCAGCGATTTTGCGCCCCCGTTCGCAATGCCACTGAGCATGGCGGAGAGCTTCTCGTAATTCATGGGGCCGTGCTGGGCATCGACGAGTAGCCAGTCGTAGCCGCTGTGCGCGAGTTGTTCGGCGACAGTCGGGCTGTGCGCGTTGAGGAACAAGCCCATCTTCGGGGTTCCCGCGCGTAATTGCTTCTTGAACTCGGTGCCACTGAGAGCGGCATCTGCCATTTGTGAATCCTCCTTTAACACTTTTTCAGACATTTTGAAAATGGTTTTCAGTGTAACGAACGAACGGCGCGTGAGGCCAGCCGGAACCCTACTTTTTTCTAGCAAGTGACTGGAGGGCAAGAAAAAGCCACGAGCTGGCAGCTATCAGCGGTCAGCCATCCGATGTCAGGGACCCTCGAACTCGGCGCTTTAGGCGCTCTTCAGCTTCCGGAGCCGCATTTTATGCCGATTTTCCTGGGGGTACCTTACTGGGAACCGCATAAAATCTGCACAAAATACTACTTTTCCACAGCGCGGTGCGTTAGTATGCGCATGGATACACGCCAAATTTGTAAAGTTCCTGAAGGAGGAATTCATGGCATCTGGTATGACCAAGACCCAACTCACTCGCCACCTGGCCGAGAAGCTCGGCACCAACAACAAGACAGTCGCGACGTTTCTGGAGCAATTGGCAGACGTTGCGATTAAAGAGACGAAGAAGAACGGTGTGTTCGTTGTGCCCGGCCTCGGCCGCCTGGTGAAGGCGCATCGCAAGGCCCGCATGGGACGCAACCCGCAGACCGGCGAACCGATTCAGATCAAAGCGAAGACGGTGGTAAAGTTCCGCGTGGCGAAGGCCGCGAAGGACGCGATCGCTCCGAAGAAGCCGTAGTGTGGCGCGGACACTCCTGTCCGCGAAAAGTTGGAAGCAAGAAAAAGGCCGGCCAGTCGAGCCGGCCTTTCTGTTTTCACAACTACGTCTTCAACTCCACCAACTCTGCCCGAACTCTTCCTGCTTCGATCACCAGCCTCCCCACGCTCACTGGCAGGTTGAAACGGCGTGGGCCGGCGCTGCCTGGATTGAAATAGAGGACGCCGTTTTTCTCTTCTATTTTCGGCTGATGACTGTGGCCGTATACGACCACGCGGAATCCGGCAGCTTCCGGCTTCAGATCGAGTGGGCCGAGACTGTGCAGGATGTAAACGCAAACGCCGCCGGCTTCGACGACTTCGGTTTCAGGCAGAGCGCGCGCCCATGGCTCGCTATCAACGTTGCCGCGGACCGCGGTTAAGGGTGCGATTTGCGCGAGCGCTTCGAGAATCTCGGAAGCACCAACGTCGCCAGCGTGGAGGATGCGGTCGGAGCCGCGCAGGGCTTCGACCGCCTCGGGCCGCAGCAGGCCGTGGGTGTCGGAGATCACGCCGAGGATCACGAGTTTCTCAATCATTTCTCAATCTTTAGGTTCTCTCCAGCATCCGCTTCTCGATCGACGGCCTTCTCACCAGATTGCCACTGAGATTCCGCGCACCACAGGACGGCCGAGCGCCCCCTACGGGAACCGGCGGACGGTCTGCCCCTCAGCTAAGGCCGCCAGGAGTTCTCGCGCTGTTTTCCCGAGTACAGGATGGCGTACCTCGGGAGCAATCTCGACCAGCGGTTCCAGAACAAACCGCCGCTGCTGCATTGCCGGATGCGGAATCTTCAAACCCGGCTCATCCACCACCCAATCTCCAAACAGCACGACATCGATATCAATGTTGCGCGCACCCTTCTCGCGTTGGCGGAGACGTCCCATCGCCGTTTCGATATCGAGCGCGAGCTGGAGCAGTTCTCTTGGCGTCTTATCCGTTGCAACTGCCGCCACGCAGTTCAAAAACCACGGCTGGTCCATGACGCTAACGGGTTGGGTCTCATAGAATGAAGATAAAGCCAGCATGCGAGCAGCTACTTCCAGCTGTGCAATCGCCGCACGCAGGTTGGCCTCGCGATCTCCCAGGTTCGACCCCAGCGACAAATAGGCAGTCACGCCCACCAGATCAGTTTCGTGGTGAAGGGCGCGAGAATCCAGAAAAAACTGACCGGAAAAGAATTTTTCTTGGTTTTTCCGCACTTGGTAATGAGACTGGATTGGGAATACCGCCAGCGCCCGCTGTGACGGTGGAAACCCCTTCACCCGGTACCTAGGTCACTTCCTTAACTTGCGGACTGCGCGATAGTATCGAAGGGTCATGAATCTCGAGGCTCTTCTCATCAGCCAGGACGCCGCCTTGCTCGGCGTGCTGCGTTCGTCACTTGAGAAGATCTCGGTCGATGTCCACGTCTGCGTTGGATCTCAACCCGGCAATGATCTGCTGGCGAAGCGGAAGTTCGACGCGGTCATCATCGACTGCGACGACTTGCTCAGCGGCGGCGATCTCCTGAAGACGCTCCGCCAGACTCAAAGCAATGCCAAATCCGTAGCCTTTGCGGTGGTGAACGGAAAGACGACCACCCAGGAGGCTTTTCTGTCGGGAGCCAACTTCGTACTGCAGAAGCCGCTCACTCCGCTGCACGCCTCGCGCTGTTTTAATGCGGCACTCAATTTTATGGTGCGGGAACGGCGCCGGTACTTCCGCCAACCGTTGGACATGCCGTTGCGAATCAGCCTTCCATCCGATCAGGAAATGACGGCCACGGCGACCAACCTGAGCGAGGGCGGCATGGCCATCCGCGTCCTCGGCAAGTTGCCCAAGGAAGCGCAGGCGCAGTTTCGGTTCACCCTTCCTGGTGCCAACATTTCGCTCGAACTGAAAGGCCAAGTCGCCTGGGCCGACGGAACCGGCCACGCCGGCATCCGCTTCGTTGAGGTTCCGCAGAGTTCGCAGTATCAACTGGAAAAATGGCTGACTGACTGCATGCAAAGCGAACTGCCGGCGCGACTCCAGGGCTACGCCGCACTTTCCTAACTGATCCCCCTTTCCCGAAACCTCCAGCGCACCCGGCATCCAGCTTGTGACTTGCGCCCGGCCTCGGCTGTGGCACTGTAGAGAGTCGGCTGCATTCGAGACTCAAGCATGATCACCTTGGAAGAAAGAATCGCCAAAACCCAGCGCTTGCTGCGCCGTTTGGAAGAGGACCAGCCCTACTTGCATGTGCGCTTGTCCGCGCTCGGCGCCGAGCACCGGCAGAGCGCGAATGCTTTCGCCGACCGCGTGCGCGCCGAAGCCGAAGCCGAACTGCAGCGCTTGCTGGCAGAACGCGCTGCGCCCTACGAGTGGAGCTTGCCCCAACCCGCCGACTGAAGACAGAAGCTTGGAGCTACGGGTCACGAGCTGCTAGCCAACCCCAGCTTCTGTTGGCTCGTAGCGCGCAGCTCGCCGGAATTCTTAGCCACAGCACCGGGGAAGCTCTTGATGCGGGGACTTACGGGGACATGGCCCTTAGACGCTAAGGCCAACCGCCGACGCAAGCACCGGCACCGCAGTCTCATCTTCCAGCACCGTTTCTTCCCAATACGACGGGTCGCGTAAAATGCGCGACACCAGCGCGGTATGCATGGCATGGCCCGCGCGGTCGGCCACCACCGAACCCAGTATCTGCTTTCCGATCAGGGCCAGATCACCAATCAGGTCCAGAACTTTGTGGCGTACGAACTCATCGGGAAAACGCAGCGGCGGGTTCAGCACTTCGTCACGGTTCAGCACGATGGCATTCTCAGTCGACGCTCCCCGGATTAGACCCTGCTGCCGCATGGCATCGGCTTCATGCAGAAATCCGAAAGTGCGCGCGGGCGCAATCTCTTTCAGGAAGCTGCCGTTTGTCAGCCGCACGCAAAAACTCTGCTTGCCAATGAGGGGGTGAGGAAAGTTGATGGAATACGAAACCGAATAGGCGTCTGCCGGATATACGGCAATGAATTTATCGCCCTCGCGCAACTCGATCTCGCGCACGATCCGCAGATAAGTGCGCGCTTTGCGCTGTCGTCGAATCCCTGCCTTCTGAATCATTTCAACAAATGGACGGGCGCTGCCATCCAGAATAGGCAACTCAAGATTGTCCAACTCGACGATGGCATTGTCGATGCCGACGCCGGTAAACGCCGAGAGCAGGTGCTCGGTGGTGGAGATGAGCACGCCCTTTTTCATCAAGCTGGTGGCGTAACTGACGCGGGCAACGTTGCGTCCGCTGGCTTCGATGGCGAAGCCGTCGAGATCGGTGCGGTGGAATACGATTCCCGTTCCCGCAGGCGCAGGCAGAATCCGCAAGCTGACGGGAGCGCCGCTATGGAGACCGACTCCAGTGCAGGTCACCGCGGCACGGATTGTTTGCTCATGTGTCAAGGGGAGGACGTGTAAGTCTTTTGCTATGTGGGAGCTTACAGTGAGGGGTAGACTTCTGTATGTGGCAAAACAGCCACACTCCGTGGCTCGGACAGGGGTGGCAACGCTAAGTTGTTCAGGCAGTTACAGATGTTTGGGGGTATCGGGGGAAGAACTTGGGCCGGTTTTTGCCTGCTAACTCCACGTTCGGCGCAATGCTCAGATGGCCGATGCTCGCGTATGAAGCGCAACCTTGCATGATGATCGGCCACGTCTTTTATGTCCGGCTGTCCGCACCTTCATCAGTTTGGGCTTTCATGTAGGAACGCAAAATCGCGTTAATCCGGGTCTGGTAGCCGCTGCCCTTCTTCTTGAGCCATTCCACAACATCATGGTCAACTCGGATCGTGAGTCGGTCTTTTGGCTCCGGCATGGTGAGCTTGGCTGTTTTCCAGAACGATTTATCCAGCTTCGGGATATCGGAGTCGTCGATGTCCTCATCGCGCATTTCGCGCAAGCGTCCCAAGTCAGTCTTGCCCTTTGCCCGCGCCCTTGAGCCGGCTCGTGTACTCTTGCCTTTCATCGCGGTGTGCCCTCCTCGCCGAAATAATTCGCCGCCGTTTGCCACGCATCACGTAGACCACTACGATTTCAACGTCTTCCATCAGACCGATAGCGAATATGCGGTCTTCCCCATGACGGCTGTCGACTCTCTCGAACACCGGCCCGTCAAACATTCGTTTGGCATCCCGAAAATCGATGTGGTGTTTTGCGAGGTTCGCCTGCCTCTTGCTTTCATCTAACTCGAAAAGTATTTATGGCGCCTTACCGTTTTATCGGAACTTATGTGTATGTACAATTTGTACATATACTTGCCGGATTGTCAAGCCTCCGTTTCCCCTAGGGCAGGTTTTATTCGAGCTTAGACCCATTGCAGTGGCGGAGCGCCGTGTCGCATAAACGCGGAGTCTTATCGCTTCCTCAGCGGCACTTTGGGGTCATACGTCACCGTCGCTTCGAACATCGAATCCGGCAGCTTCAGGTTGTAGCCCGCAGTGTTGACGAAGCGTTGTTGCGAAGTCTCTCCATTGTAGTAGCGGGTAATGGAGTGCGCGGTCCAGATTCCCTGCACCAGTTTGTAGTTGTCGTAAATCTCATCTTCGACATTTTTCTGCTTGTCCTTGGGATCGCGCCACGAGTAACTGATCTTGATGGGATAGTGCGAGTTCTGGTCCAGAAAAATGCTGACCGAATCGTTCTGACCGTTGAGCAGCGTGACCCCTTCGCATTCCTTCCCATCCACTACCGCCTGCCCATCGTAGAACCAGGCCACGTTCGGATCGCGGATCCACTTGCGAAACACCCATTCCAGCGAATGCGGCCGGCGGCGCAAGTAATTTTGTAAATCCTCCGGTTCCTGCGCCGACGTTCCCTTGTACGTCGTCTCGTATCCCTTGTCGCCGTTGTGAATCAGGACAAGATCGGCCTTCTTGGACTTGACGCCGCCGATGTCAATTTGCCCTGGTATGACATGAATGTCTTTCAAGCGCAGGACCTCGAAGCGGTCCTTGTCGGGATATTCGACGTAGTAGTTGTAGGGAATGCCGGTGCTCTCGGTGCGGCCGTGATAGAGGGGATAGTAGCGGCCAGTCTCTTCTTTGTTCCGATACGTGAGATACCAATCGCCGCCCAGGGTCTCGATCGTCTGATCGAGCACCGCCCGCGCTTTGTGGGCGTTGTCGGAGGCGTTCAGGTTGACGACGGGCGCACCAGTGGCCGGCGCAGGGGACACGGTCTGGGCCCCGCCCAGCGCGGACAACAGCAAAATGGCAACCAAGCGGTTCATGGATACATGGTTAGAAGCGTTCCAGCTGATTTTAGCTGTACCAGAAACACGTAGGACAGCCGCCCTCAGCTGTCCGCCGCGCGCCGCCCTAGCCCACCAGGACGGCGCCGCCGTTTACGTTGAAAACCTCGCCCGTGATGAATCCAGCGTAGGGCGTGCACAGGAACAGAATCGGCCCAGCGATCTCGTCCGGCGTTCCCACGCGTCCCAGCGGGATGGCTCGAAAAACCTTTTCGCGTGTGGGCGGATCATTCAGCGCCGCCGCCGACATGTCCGTAGCCACCCATCCCGGCGCGACGCAATTGACATGAATGCGGTCGCGCGCCAGTTCCGTCGAGAGCCCTTTCACCATGCTGATCAGCGCGCCTTTCGAGGCCGCATAGTCGCAGTGGAAAGCTTCGCCACGCTGGCCGGCCGTCGAACTAACCAGCACGATGTGGCCCCCACCCTGCTTTTTCATCTGCCCGACCGAATGCTTGACCAGCGCGAAGACGCTGTCAAGATTCACCGCAATCGTGCGATGCCACTGATCGTCGGACATGCGATCGACGGGCACATCCTCCGGGGGCCAGATGCCGTGATTCGCGACCAGAATGTCGAGACGTCCGAAGACTGAGATCGCGGACGACACGAGTTGCAGCGCCGCCTCCGTGGTCGACAGATCGCTTTGCACCGCGCGACAGTTTTCCGCGCCACATTCCCGCACCAGATCCTGGGCCTGCGCCTTCGCCGCCTGATAATTGAAGACCACTTTCGCGCCCGCGGCCACAAACAAGCGCACCGCCGCCGCGCCAATTCCGCGCGATCCGCCGGTGATCAGAGCAACTTTCGAATTGAGGGTCAGATTCATGGTGCATTCAAGTATCGCACGCCAAACGCCGGAAATTGTCAGCGGCTCCTCCAGGCTTTATGATCAAGCGCGAGCCAAAACACATCAGCCCTTGCCACCTTCCTCCAACCCGAGCGCACTCGCCGAAGCGTCGCAGCGACGTTTCCCCTCATTCCTCATCTCCATGGTTCTGGTGGCGCTGGCGATCCGCCTGGTCGTCATGGTCTTCCTGCTGCCTGAGCAACTCGAGCCACAGCGCGATCACTGGCATTTCGGATACGAAGCCGGCAGAATCGCCCGCTCCATCGTCGAGGGCCGCGGCTTCAGCAGTCCCTTATTCGAGGACACCGGCCCCACCGCCTGGATGACCCCGGTCTATCCCTATCTCGTGGCCGCGGCCTTCAGACTGTTCGGCACCTACACGAAGGCTTCAGCGATCGTGCTGCTTTCGCTGAATGCCTTGATGTCAGCGCTCACCTGCGTTCTGGTCTTCCTGATCGCTCGCATCAGCTTTGGAGAACGCGTCGCCAAATGGTCCGGCTGGGCATGGGCATTTTGTCCCTACGCCATTTATTTTCCCGTCGAACGCATCTGGGAAACATGGCTGGCGACTCTGCTGCTTTGCCTGCTTTTCCTGATCACGCTGAATCTCGCGAATCCGGCTCACCCTGAAGATGATCGTCCGCGCAAATGGATCGTCTTCGGCCTGCTCTGGGGCCTCGCTGCACTCACCAGCCCCGCCCTGCTTTCCGTGCTGCCCTTCCTGGCCGGATGGGTCATCTATCGCCGCCATCGCCGCGGTCTACGATGGTTTGCCGTCAACGTCATCGCCACCACCGCATTTATTGCGGTCATCTCGCCGTGGTTCATCCGCAACTACGAGGTCTTCCACCGCGTCGTTCCCTTCCGCGACAACATGGGGATCGTCCTGCGTCTGGGAACCAAGGGCACCACCTCGCACTGGGCAGCCTACGAGCTTGGCCCCTGGCACAACGACGCGGAATGGAATGAATTCAAGCAACTGGGCGAATTCGATTACATGCAGAAGAAGAAGCGGCAGGCGGTCGAGTTCATTCGCGCGAATCCCGGCTGGTATGCCTGGGCCACGGCGCGCCGCGCCGTCTATTTGTGGACTGGCTACTGGAGCCTGGATCGCGCCTATCTCCACGAGGAACCGCTGGATCCTCCGAACATCCTATTCTGCACCACGCTCACCGTCCTCGCGCTGCTCGGCTTGCGGCGCGCGTTGCGATCGGATTGCGGCGGCACGCTGCCCTACGCGCTCGTGCTGTTCTCGTTCCCCCTGATCTACTACATCACGAGTCCGGAAGTTTACTATCGGCGCCCCATCGACCCCTTCTTTGTGATCTTGGCGGTGGTAGCGCTGATGCCGAACGCAAAAAAAGAAAGGCGGCCAATTGGCCGCCTCTAAGAACTGATAACTAACGACTGCCCTACGCCGTAGCTGGCCGCTCGCCGCCTTTGGCAGGAGCCCGTTCCGGCTTGATCACCTGCTGCACGCCGTCGTCTGTCTTCGCCGGCAGCGGCTTGATCGGTGGCAGATCCACGCCCTCGACCAGCATCTTGATCTCGGTGGCGTCCAGCACTTCGCGTTCGATCAGCGCCTTCGCGATCCGGATCAGCGTTTCGCGATTCTCCGAGAGTATCCCCTTCGCCCTCGTGTACCCTACGCTCACCATCTTCCTGACTTCTTCGTCAATCTGGATGGCGGTGGCTTCGCTGTAGTCGCGGTGCTGCGCGATCTCGCGTCCCAGGAAAATCTGCTCCTCTTTCTTGCCGAAGGTCACCGGCCCCAGGTCGCTCATGCCCCACTCGCAAACCATCTTGCGCGCCAGTTCCGTGGCCCGCTCAATGTCGTTGCCCGCACCCGTCGACATCTGGTTCAGGAAAAGCTCTTCCGCAATGCGCCCGCCCATCAGGATGGCGATCTGCGTGTCGAGATAGTTCTTGTAGTAGTTGTGGCGATCGTCGGTCGGCAACTGCATGGTCAAGCCGAGCGCCATGCCGCGTGGAATGATCGTGACCTTGTGCACTGGATCGGAGTGCGGCAACATGGCCGCCACCAGCGCGTGTCCGGCCTCGTGGTAGGCGGTGTTCTTCTTCTCTTCATCCGAGAGCAGAAGCGACTTGCGTTCCACGCCCATCAGCACTTTATCTTTCGCCACTTCGAAGTCGTACATCAGCACAGCCTTGCGGTTCTGCCGCGCCGCCGCCAATGCCGCTTCGTTCACCATGTTGGCCAGGTCGGCGCCGGAGAATCCCGGTGTGCCGCGGGCAAGCACGGACAGTTCCACATCGTCCGCCAAAGGAATCTTGCGGGTGTGCACACGCAGAATTTCTTCCCGTCCGCGAACATCGGGACGATTCACCACCACGCGCCGGTCGAAACGTCCCGGCCGCAGCAGCGCCGGATCAAGCACATCCGGACGGTTCGTCGCCGCCATCAGGATCACGCCTTCGTTCGATTCAAAGCCGTCCATTTCCACCAGCAGCTGATTCAAAGTCTGCTCGCGCTCATCGTGTCCACCGCCGAGCCCCGCGCCGCGATGACGTCCGACAGCGTCAATCTCGTCGATGAAGATGATGCAGGGAGCATTCTTCTTGCCCTGTTCAAACAGATCGCGTACGCGGCTCGCGCCGACGCCCACGAACATTTCCACGAAGTCCGAGCCAGAGATGGAGAAGAACGGAACATTCGCTTCGCCCGCGACCGCGCGGGCCAGCAAGGTCTTGCCCGTTCCCGGAGGCCCAACCAGCAGCACGCCCTTCGGAATGCGCCCACCCAGTTTCTGGAACTTCTGCGCCTCGCGCAGAAACTCAATAATTTCGTGCAGCTCTTCCTTCGCCTCATCCACGCCCGCCACGTCTTTAAACGTGATCTTTTTCTGCTGCATGGAGAGCAGCCGCGCCCGACTCTTGCCGAACGACAGCGCCTTGTTTCCGCCGGTCTGCATCTGCCGGATCATGAAGAACCAGAGCGCGCCCAGCAGAACCAGCGGAGCCAGATTCAGAATCCAGCTCGGCCAGGTGCCGTTGCTGATGTCCTTGAAGCCATACGGAACACCCTTCTCCGTCAGCTTCTTGTACATATCCGGATAGTTGGCGGGAACGATCGTGTGAAACGGCGCGTCGGGGTTCTTAAACTTCCCGCGCACTTCCTGGCCGATAAACATCACGTCGTGGACGTTGCCCTGATCCACATCAGAAAGGAATTCAGAGAAGCCGATTTCTTTTTCTTTCTGGGTATTGCTGCCGGTTTTCACCACCTGCCATAGCAGGAAGGCCGAGACCACAATCACCGCCCAGAACAGTACTGTTTTGATCGTTGAATTCACCTATAACTCCTCTAAGTGCAGCCTCATTCCTACCATAGGAACACGCCGCCCCTCATTCGATATTAGATGCCGGAGGCGGAATTTCGACTGGGAAAAGACTACTCGACAATTCTAGACCTTTTCCAAAGAAAACGGGGAGCCGGAAGGAAGTGACAGAAGTCACGGGATTGCACACCTCATGTGGAAGCGGGGCAGAGCCCCGTCCCCACACGATCTACGTCGTCGCCGCCAGATACGGTAAATTCCGCCCCGTCTGCTCCGGACTACCCAGTCCGTAGCCGCAAAGAAACGCGTCATCCACCAGAAATCCAAAATAGTCGGGCTGCAGCGGCACACGGCGCGCCGACTGGCGATCCAGCAGCGTCACCAGCTTCACCGAAGCCGCGCCCCGCCCGCGCAGGTCGTTCATCAGGAATTCTGTGGTCACACCCGAATGCACCAAGCCCTCGATCAGCAGCACATGCTTACCGGCAATCGCCAGTTCGTGGCTGAAAAGAATCTCCAACAGCGGGGATTCACCCTGCTTGCTCTGCTTGTAGCTCGGCTTGATAAAGGCGCAAATGATGGGGACATCGACCGCCCGGACCAAGTCGGCCATGAACAGGAAGCTGTTTTCGAGAATCCCCAGCGCGATCACGGTCTGGCCGCGATAGTCATCGGAAATCTGCCGTCCTAGTTCGCGGACTCTCTTCTGAATCTGGTCGGCCGAGATCACCTGGCGCAACCCGGTATTCGGCGAAACATTCATAGCGGAAGTGGCGCCTCCGGCATTGTAGTTTTGAACGGGCCTGGCTTCAGCCGTGCCGAGCCTCGTATCAGGGCATCGCTTTAGCGATGCCATAAATTCTTCTAAATCAGACGCCCCTTATAGGGGCTGGCCATCTAACCATGGCATGTTACATCATCCCGCAATCTGCCGAATCCAAATCGCTTTGGCAGCCCCTGGAGGCGCCCGAAAAGCCGCCGGAACCGCGAACCCCCGCATCCAGACGAGGCCGCAGCTTTCCGCGACCGCCACCGGCCAGAGCTTTTTCTCCGCGCCGGTCGCATGCCGGTCGCTCAGCAACTGCTTCACTTTCTTTGCTGCTGCCGTATGTGCCGGCCAGTATCGGTCACCCGGCCGCCAGTTCCGAAGGCTCACCTGTTTCGGCACCCGGCTGGGGTCGAGAAGGTTGTCGCGCCCGCCTTCTGGAACATCGTTCGGATCCACCAGCACGGCCCCAATGCGGATGCCGAGTTCGCGAATCTCGATCTGGCCGGGAACAGGTAGGGAGTATTCGTAGCCATCGGGATCGAGTTGATCATGGGCGCGCTCCAAACGCAATTCCCCTTGGGCGCGGCGGAGAACGTGCCCGCCGGGAAGTTCGAGTTTCTTGCCCGCCGGGCCTCGGGCGAGATCGAGAATTTCCTCGATCAAGCGAAACGAGACACCATGGCCTGCGGCGCTCGATTCCAGCCAGGCGCGGACCCTACGCCGACTCGCGGCGAGCGGCAGAGACAGCACTCCCGACTCGAGCGGCAGCACGGGCGATTTCTCCCCTGCCGGGTCGATGCCAAAGGCGCTGACCTCGTGCTCAATACGCTCCCACTGCTCCTCTTCGGCGCGGGCGATTTCCGCGAGGTCGGCCAGGTGCTCGACCGTGACCGGTCCGAAATTCTCCTGCAGTACCGGCAGCAGGACCTGGCGTACGCGATTACGCAGAAACCCGAGATCGCGGTTGGAGGAATCTTCGCGCCAGGCTTGCCCTCGCTGGTGCAGAAACTCCCGGAGTTCGCCTCGGCGGAACTGCAGCAGCGGGCGGACGACCTCGGCGAACACACGGCCCGGTTGCTCGTCTGCCGCTTCTTCCCCCAGGACGAGCCGGGGATGAATGCCGGAAAGTCCCCGGATGCCGGTGCCGCGAAGAATGCGCAGCAGGACGGTTTCAGCTTGATCGTCGAGGGTGTGCGCCGTCGCGAACTTGACCGCGCGGTTCTCCCGCGCGAGTTGGCGAAAAAAGTCGTAGCGCAGTTTGCGTGCGGCCGCTTCGATCCCGGAATCTCGATCCGAATCGAGCGGCGCCGCGCGAGTATGCAATTCGAGCTCGCACCGCCGCGCCAGCTTCGTCACAAACCGCTCGTCCTCCTCCGACTCTTCTCCGCGCAGCTTGTGATTCACGTGCGCAACCGACAGCACGATCCCCAACTCGCTCCGCAACTCCAGCAGCAGGCAAAGCAACGCCACAGAATCCGCGCCGCCTGAAACCGCCACCGCCAGGCGGTCCCCAGCCCGAATCGACCCTTCTTTCCGAATTGTCTTCAACAGCCGATGCGCCAGCTCGTGCACGGGGAAATGGTACAGCAGGAAACCAGTTCTCAGTTCCCGGTCCTCAAGTTCTCAGCTTTTCAGTTCTCTGCTATGCTGTTCGCAAATGTGGGGTTGTCGCTGGACTGCAAGATTCCTACTGTTGGTCATGCTCGCCCCGGCCTTCGGGCCCATGGCGATGGCACATGCTGCCCGGCCGGAAGCCATGCACTGCATGCGCCAGCCGATGTCCGCGCATGCGGTGCAGCCCGCGATGCCATGCCATCATGCGATGGCACAGCCGCCCCGGTCCGAATCCTCCGAAGCCTCGTTTCAAATCAGCAATAACGACAACTGCTGCCAGAACCATTGCTGCTGCGGCGCAACCACCTCCGAGTGGGCACAGCCCGTTTCCAATCTTCTCTCCTTTTTGTTCCTGATCGAACCAACGCGCCCGTCGCCAAGCGCGGTGTTTCAGTCCAGTGACGTCTCCGGGCAAGATTCCGCCCGCGCTCCTCCTCGCAGCTAGCCCTCTGGTCAAAAAACGAGTCTTGTGTGGCGCGGACACTCCTGTCCGCGTAAGGCCGCGCATCAGCTCGGGGCTTCGTGTTGGAGCAAGTTTTTCAGATCAGCCAGTGTTCTCATCGGCGGATCTTCGGATCAGCGAATCGCTTCGTATCGGGTCATCGCTTTAGCGATGCCGATAGTCGACTCCTTCCCATTGCCCCGTTAGGGGCTGGGCGGAATCGACCACTGTTAAGGACATAAGAACCATGACTCGCCTCAAGCTGCTAGCACTCGCCGTTTTGCTGTTGATCTCCCAAGCCGCCTTCGCGAGCGTCTTCGGCGCGATCCGCGGCGTGGTGCACGACCCCCAGCATCGTCCCATTCAGGACGCCATGGTCATGCTCAAAGCGAAATCGTCGGACTGGGCCAAGAGCGTCACCACCGGCGCCACCGGAGAATTCCAGCTCAACGCCGTGCCCCTCGGCGACTATTCCGTGAGCGTCGCCAGTCAGGGCTTCGCGCAAACCTCACAGGACGTCACCGTCATCTCAGGAACGGTGCCGGTCGTTCACTTTCTGCTGAAGGTCGCGACCGCCAACAGCAATGTCACCGTCTCCGCCGAGCCCGAGGTGGCCCCGACCGATTCCGCCACTCCCACCACGCTCATCAGCCGCCTCGATATCGAGCGCACTCCCGGCGCCGACCGCACCAACAGCATGGCCATGATCACCGATAACGTACCGGGCGCGTACGTCACCCACGATCAACTCCACATCCGCGGCGGCCATCAGGCATCGTGGCTGGTGGACGGCGTGCCCGTTCCCAACACCAATATCGCCTCCAACATCGGCCCGCAATTCGATCCCAAAGACATCGACTACCTGGAAGTGAATCGCGGCAGCTACGGCGCCGAGTTCGGTGACCGCACGTACGGAGCCTTCAACGTCGTCCCGCGCTCCGGCTTCGAACGCAATAATCAGGCCGAATTGGTTCTCAGTGCCGGCAATTTTTATCAGACCAATGACTCTTTCAGCTTCGGCAGCCACACCCAACGCTTCGCCTACTACGGGAGCGTCAATGGGAACCGCAGCGACCTCGGCTTACAAACGCCCGTTTCGAAAGTAGTGCACGATGCGGCCAATGGATACGGCGGCTTTGGGTCGGTGATTTTCAACGCCGATCCTTCCAATCAGTTACGCCTTGTGACCTCGTTGCGCAAGGACTACTACCAGATCCCCTACGATCCGTTTCCCAACGACCTTGAAAACGGGTCGATCCCGGGAAACGACTTCAAGCCACAGTATCCGAGCCTCGGACTTCGCGATGGCAACCACGAATCCGATGCGCTGGCGAATTTCTCCTGGGTGCACACGTTCAATTCAAAAATTCTGTTGACGGTGTCGCCCTTCTACCATCGCAACAGCGCGAACTACGACAGCTCGCCCGCCGACGTTGCTCTTGCCACTACCGACCATCACACTTCGACTTATGCGGGAGGGCAGGTTAGTTTCAGCGCCAACTTGGCGAAGAATAATCTCAAAGCGGGGTTCTACGGCTTTCACCAAGAGGACAGCCAGTTCTTCGGAATTATCTTCAACGACCACAGCAACACCGCGCCTCTAGCCGAGCGCGATCGTGGATCGGGCGGATTGGGAGCCTTCTTCCTCGACGACAAATTCAAGCCGTTTTCCTGGCTGACGCTCACCGCGGGAATGCGCCCCACGCATTTCAGCGGCGGCATGACAGAGGACGCCGTCAGTCCGCGACTTGGCGCAACGTTGAATATCCCGCACCTGAATTGGACCTTCCGCGCCTTCTACGGCCACTATTTCCAGGCGCCACCTCTCCTCACCGTTTCGGGTCCTTTAGAACAATTTTGCAAAACGAACAGTTGCGGCTTCCTCCCGCTCTTTGGAGAGCGCGACGAAGAACATCAGTTCGGAGTCACCATCCCCTATCGCGGATGGGTTCTCGATGCCGACAACTTCCAAACCAACGCTCACAATTTTTTTGACCATAGCTGCATCGGATCGGGACTATGTTTGCCCATCACCATTGCCAGAGCTAAGATAAGAGGTTGGGAACTGACCCTCCGCTCTCCCCGCATCGCCCACCGTGGACAAGTCCATCTTGCGTACTCCAATCAAATTGCTGAAGGCGGCGGCGCCATCAATGGAGGGTTTACGGATTTCACCACGAATCTCTGCGATCAAAACCCCGGCCTTTGTCCCCTCGACCACGATCAGCGCAACACCCTGAACATCGGCGCCGACGTCTCCCTGCCGCGGCGCTCGTATGCGTCGACCAACGTTTATTATGGTTCCGGCTTCAGTAACGCTTTCGTCGGCCAGCCCTATCCGGGAGACCATTTGCCCCAGCACACCACGTTCGATCTCTCGATCGGAAAGGATTTCGGCGAACGTTTCTCGGCCTCGCTGAATGCCCTGAATGTGGCCAACCGTCGCGTGAACCTCGACAACAGTCAGACATTTGGAGGCTTCCACTGGAATAACCCGCGTGAAGTCTTTGTCGAGCTGCGGTATCAGTTCCACTACTGAGATGGAGGCGGGAATCGGATGATCCGCGGATCACCAATTATTTGGGGGGAGGGCAGCCTCGGGTTCTTCACCGCATCGAATACTTTAGAGTGGCGACGACGGTTTGACGCTGTTCCGGTACGCTCCGTATAATTCAGAGCGTCCACACCCTGATCACCACGCTTGCGGTTTCGGCGTGAAGAGAGCCGGGCGTCGTACGCGCCTTGTGCGCTGGCTGCGCCGGTTTACGATCTCAGGTCAGATGACTGATAGGCTTGGGTTGCGATCAGTTTCTCGTTGAGCCCAGCGAACTGGAAGCTTCCAGCATTTCCGAAAAAACCGAAGGAGTTCAAAGCATCCAATGATTCCCAAGTTAATGACTAGCAAGTTCTTGATTAGCAAGTTCGCGCGCATCACCGTGGCCGTAGTCTTCGGCCTCTCCGTCTTCGCTCTGGCCCAAGCCGACCCGGCTGCCGGCGCTCCCGCCGCGGCTGCTCCCAACGCTCCCTCCGCGGCGGCTAAGGCTACGGGTACCAAAGTCGGCACCATCAACATCGAACAGGCGATCTTCGCCTCCAACGAAGGACGGCGCGATTTCGACGTCCTCGCCAAGAAGTTTGAACCCAAGCAGAACGAACTGAAGGGATTGGCTGACGAAATCGACAGCCTCAAGAAGCAGCTCAATGCCCAGCAGGACAAGTTGAATGAGGAATCGCGCGACAAGCTGGTAAAGCAGATCGAGACCAAGCAGAAGAGTTTCGATCGCGCAACCCAGGACGCGCAGGAGGATTTCCAAGGCCAGCAGGGCGAGATCGGAAATAAAATTCTCACCAGGATGGCTCCCCTCATCGTGAAGTACTCCAGCGAAAACGGCTATGGCATGATTCTGGATACGTCCCAACAGTGGCCGCGCGGCCCCGTGATCTGGTATGGACCGGCCGTGGATATCACGCAGCCGATCGTCGAAGCCTTCAATGTGCAGTCCGGAGTGCCAGCGCCCGCGGCGGGTAGCACGCCTGCCAAGCCCGTAAGGCCGACGACCACCCCCGCAACCAAAGCCGGCACTCCCGCGACCAAACCGTCGACAACCGCGCCGCCGAAACAGTAGCGACACCGCTCGGGTAACTTCGGTTCCAACTTATTTATTAAGACCGCGTGCAGACGCGGTCTTTTTTTGAGACCAGTGGAGCGCCGGGCGTCCCCGCCCGGCCACTGTCATGCTGGACGGGCGAGACACTCGTCGCTCCACGCAGTAACTAACTCTTGTTCTCGGATCTCTCTCCATCCCTCAGGATCAAATTGCCCACCGCAGGTGTCTGTAGGGATCACGGGCCCGTTCCAGAGGACACACACTATGTTCCGCACACTAGAAAGCAACTGGGACCAGTCTGCCCGTCGCGGACGGGCAACGCTCGTATCTTTCACCATTCAGGCTTTTAGCCTGAGTCTGCTGATCGCAATCTCGATGCTCTGGGTTGAGCGGCCGCCCCAAGTGCATTGGCTGCAGATCTCGGCGCCGACAGCATTCACACAACCTGCGGCAACCGAGCCTGCACACGCGAATCATAACCCTGGCGCTGACTCCGACCAAGTGATCGCGCCGCGATGGGTCCCTCGTGAAACCCCGAGAATCAACGATGCGGGATCGGGTCCGACTGTGGCAGACGCTCCGGCCATCGACTGGGGACCGGTTAGCGGACCAGGCGTTGGTGTCAACCATGGGCTCGGCGACGGCTTCCCGGTGGTGATCCCGGCGCGCCCAGCCCCGGTCAAGCCCCTGGTCGTCTCGCACTGGGCGGAAGGCAACCTGATCTACCGCGTGCAGCCGATTTATCCGGCACTCGCCCGCCAGGCGCGGATTCAAGGCACGGTCGAGTTGCGGGCGATCATCAGCAAGGCGGGGACGATCGAGAATCTCACCGTGGTCAGCGGGCACCCGATGCTGGTCAAATCCGCGATTGAAGCGGTCCGGCAATGGCGCTACCGCCCTTATCTGCTGAACGGCGAGCCCATCGAAGTGGAGACCGAGGTCACGGCGAACTTTGTCTTATCGGGTAGTTGACGTCAACAGTTGACGCCGGAAGTTGACATCGAGAAGTTACCATCGGCACAAACCGCGCGGCGCGTGCGGTCACTATAATCGGCTACGTGAACGCGCCGCGTCCCGATTTGTCGAAAATACCCGAAAGCCGCTCGCTGATTCTCGACGGCCGGACTTGGGCGGAAGTCTCTCTGTCCGCACTGGGAGAAAATTTTCACGCGGTGCAGCAGCACGTCGGCAGAGGCATCACCATTTGCGCCGTGGTCAAAGCCGATGGCTACGGCCACGGCGCGGTCGAGTGCGCGCGGGCGCTCGAATCCGAAGGCGCCGATTGGCTGGGAGTAACCGATGCCGCCGAAGGCCTCGCATTGCGGGGCGCTGGGGTCACGGCCCGCATTCTGCTGATGACCGGAATCTGGAAGGGCGAAGAAGATGGGATCGTCGCCCACAATCTCACCCCGACGATCTGGGAATCATGGCACATTGAGTTGCTCGAACGCGCGGCGCAGAAACGACAGACCGATCTACCCTCTCGTCGTCTGCCCGTGCATCTGAAGCTCGACACGGGCATGAACCGTCTCGGCGCGTCGAACGAAGCGTTGCCGCACTTGTGCGAGATGTTGTCCAAGAGCAGGCACCTGAGTCTGGAAGGAGTCAGCACACACTTTGCGTCGGCGGAAGAGCTCGACGCCGAAGATGCAGTGCGCCAGATGCAGCGCTTTGAAGAAGGACTTGCCGTCTTGCAGAGTCACGGGCTCCGGCCTCCGCTGGTTCACATGGGAAATTCCGCCGCCATGAGCGCGCGGCCCGATACGTGGAAGACGATGGTGCGTCCGGGCATCGCGCTCTACGGGTATTCGCTAGCCTTCACGCGGGCCGGAGAGCCCGCCGCAGTGGCCGAGCTGCCGCTGCGTCCCGTGCTTTC
>CZLA01000020.1_pt1 | contig 28171 bp, 12 predicted proteins | sample 1122381 | NCBI WGS metagenome assembly CZLA01 (sample SAMEA3539301, study PRJEB10725) | soil metagenome | biome: tundra; feature: field; material: soil | place: USA | collected 2010-05 | depth 0.15 m
GGTGCGATCAAGTTTGACGTAACCAAGTACGGGGAATCATCATACCGGTTTGTCGTCACGGCGCCAGAGCCCGGTGAATACGCCTTCCTGACGGGTTGGAGTGCTTTTGACTTCGCCGTTGACCCGAAATAGCCGCAGGGCTGGTGTCGTTTTTCCTTAATTGGGTTCTTCCTCACATTTGGTGCAAGCTCACGGTTCGAGGGCTTTGGAAATCTCGGTGCAGGAGTGCATTCATGTATTCCAGTGGGCGTGGTGTCACTGCGTGGTTTCGTGGAGCGTTACTGATCGCGATCTCTGTCACGTGTCTTGCGCAGGCGGCTCAGGCAGAGCGGAAGAGTGTGTCTCTCAACAACGGCTGGGAATTTCGGCAGTGGATTGGGAGAGTCGATGCTGTCCAAGGGCAATGGCATCCAGTCGCAGTGCCAGGCGTGGTCCACACCGACCTGTTGCGCAACAAGCTCATACCCGATCCGTTTTTCCGCTCCAACGAATCCGCGTTGCAGTGGATCGAGAATGCCGATTGGGAATATCGCAGTACATTTCAAGCGACGCCCGAGGCGCTGAAACACAGCCATGTCGACCTGGTATTCGAAGGCCTGGATGGTCCTGCCGAGGTTTATCTCAACGACAAGTTGATCCTCACCGCCGACAACATGTTTCGGGAGTGGCGGGTTGAGGTTAAGTCGCAATTGAAAGCCGGGGCGAATCAGTTGCTCGTTGTCTTCCCGTCGCCAATCATTGAGGCCAGAAAAATTGCCGCCGGGGATTTCTGGCGCCAACAGACCCAGACGCCAGAGAAATCCTATCTGCGCAAGGCGGCCTACGAGTACGGATGGGATTGGGGACCGCGGTTCGTCCTCAGTGGAATATGGCGTCCAGTGAAGCTTGACGTGTGGGATGACGCCAAGATCTCGAATTTACATATCCGTCAACTCGACATCAACTCCGAGATTGCTCACACCGTGGCGGAAACCGAGATCACCTCCGCCCAGAAGAGCGCGGCGACGGTTACTGTCGACTATGAGTATGGTGGCAAGAAGGCCAGCACCTCGCGCGACGTCGAACTGAATCCCGGCGTCAACCACATTGACCTACCCATCGACATCGCACATCCCGACCTGTGGTATCCGAACGGGTACGGCCGCCAGGCCGTGTACGCGTTTCATACGCAACTGAAAACCGGCGGCCGCGTGCAGGATGATCAGACGGTCCGCACTGGACTCCGCTCGATTGTTTTGCGTCGCGATCTTGACCAGTGGGGGCGCTCCTTCGAGTTCGTCGTGAACGGCATTCCGGTCTTCGCCAAAGGGGCAGACGTCATTCCGTTCGACAGTTTTCCAACCCGCGTCACGACCGTGCAGTATCGCCGGGTCCTGGAGTCGGCAAAGGCTGCCAACATGAACATGATCCGGCACTGGGGCGGCGGTTACTACGAGACCGACGAGTTCTATGCCCTCTGCGACGAACTGGGCATCATGATCTGGCAGGACTTCATGTTCGGCAACGAATGGCAACCCGGCACCTACGACTTCAAGCAGAATGTCGCGAAGGAGGCCGAATACCAGATCAAACGGCTGCGTGATCACCCGAGCATCGTGGTCTGGTGCGGCAACAACGAAACCGAAGCCTCGTGGGATTGGCACCTCGATATCACCAGCAGGCTGAGCGCCGACATCGCGCGGCGGATGTGGCAGGACTACCTGACGCTGTTCAGCGGCGTTTTGGCTAGTGCCGTGGAACGATTCGCCCCGGAGACTCCGTACTGGCCCAGTTCACCGAGCGCCGATTACGAAGACATTTCCGAGAACCACCAGTCGGGCGACATGCACAACTGGAGCGTTTGGCACGGCATGCTTCCGTTCCGCGATTACGAAAAATCGATTCCGCGGTTCATGACTGAATACGGCTTCCAGTCGTTCCCCGAAATGCGAACGGTGGAATCGTTCACCCTGCCGGAAGATCGCACCGGCATTCTCACGCCGGTGATGCTGGCGCACCAGAAGAACACTTCGGGCAACGCCAAGATTCACGACTACATGTTGCGCGACTACCCGGATCCGAAGGATTTCACTTCATTCCTCTATGCGAGTCAGGTGCTCCAGGCAGAAGGAATCAAAATCGGAACGGAGCATCTACGCCGCAATCGCCCGCGCACCATGGGGGCGATCTACTGGCAGTTAAACGACTGCTGGCCGGTGGCGTCGTGGTCGAGCATCGATTACTACGGTCGATGGAAAGCGCTGCAGTATTACGCGCGCCGTTTCTACAATGATGTTCTCGTTTCACCGCATCAGGAAAACGGCGGATTGGCAGTGTACGTCGTTTCCGACAAAACCACGCCGATCACAGGCGAACTGCGGCTGCGGGTGATGACATTCGACGGCAACGTGCTGATCGAGAAAAAGGAGACGGTGCAGGTCGCGGCGCTCTCCAGCAAAATTTATTTGCAGCTACCGATCGAGGAGTCGCTGATCGCCAAAGGAATTGATCCGACGAAAGTGGCAGTGGCGGCGGACATCACGGTGGCGGGCAGCGTCCTTTCGTCCAATCTCATCTACCTGGCACCGACGGGCGAGATCCATCTGCCTCCCGCACCACTCAAGACTGAGCTGACGAAGAGCGGTGACTCCTATCGTCTCAGAGTGTCATCGCCGGTACTGGCCCGGAGCGTGTACATCAGCTTCGGCGAGGTTGATGCTGAGGCATCCGACAACTACTTCGACCTGCTGCCCGGTCAGAGCATGGAGATCTCGATCAACACACCGGCGAGCGAAGACGCGTTACGCTCGGGGTTGAAGGTGATTTCGCTGGTCGATGCATTCGACCAAAATGCAGCCGCGAAGGCCGCGGCCACGTCGAAATAAAACGGTTTAAGATGCCAGAATTCTGGTGTTTCGCTGGAGAAGATTTTCGCGTAGCTCCTGAAATACGGGCAAGCCGGAAGCTATGAACGCGGCGCAGCACACCAGATCCGTCTGACCTCATCCGACAGCAAGGCGCGCAAAGGCGGGTTGGGACAGCAACCTCGATAACCTACGTCCTGTAGCTTCAGCAAGCGCACAATTTCCTTTTGATGGCTTTTGAGACTTCATAGCAGCCTCCTTCGGATGTCGCAGTGAAGGAGCACGGCTCGGCCATTATGTTGCGACTGGCCGAGGCTAGGGCGAGCCATTAAGAGCGCCAACGAACTGCCTGTAACGCAGTTGCACAACAAATCCAGACACGTCACACTCCGCTCGAAGCGTCTCTCTGTTGCTTCCGAACGGGTACTGTCCGAACGATCCATCGCAACTTCGCCGACACGGCAAGTATCAAGATAGCCAAGACTGCCAAGACGAAGCTTGCGACAAGCGAAAACAGTCTGGTGACATTCGGCTGCAGGTGACCTTGGCGTCTCCGCAGTTGAAGATGAGTGCGAACACTTAGTGGTTTTGCCCCACCAAAGCAACCTCGTTGAGCCTGTCCTCTGGACGGGCTTCCAAGTCTCGTCCGCCCGGCCGCTTCCGGAACTTTGCCTGTAGCTGGTCGAGGTATACGTAGTACACCGGGGTGATGTACAGGGTTACGACCTGCGAAAAGAGCAGACCGCCTACTACCGCCAAGCCCAAACCCCGCCGCGAGTCGGCGCCCGCGCCAAAGCCAATGGCGATGGGCAGCGTTCCCATCAGGGCCGCCATGGTGGTCATCATGATCGGACGGAAGCGGACGAGCGCACCCTGATAGATGGATTCTTCCGGACTCTTTCCTTCCGTGCGCTCCGCTTCCAGGGCGAAGTCAATCATCATGATGGCATTCTTTTTGACGATGCCGATCAGCATGATGATCCCCACGAACGAGTACAGATTCAACTCCTGGTGGAAGAGGTTGAGAGTCAGGAGCGCGCCGACGCCGGCGGAAGGCAAACCGGAGAGAATGGTTAGAGGATGAATGAAGCTTTCATACAGGATTCCAAGAATGATGTAGATGACCAGAATTGCCGCCAGCAGCAAAAGGCCCATGCCGGTGAAAGAGTTTTGGAAGGCTTGCGCCGTTCCCTGGAACGTGCCTTGAATGTCTCCGGGGAGCACTCGATTGGCCTCGCGCTCCACTAGCTTGGTCGCGTCGCCCAGGGCTGTGCCGGGCTTAAGGTTGAAGCTGATGGTGGCAGCCGGCAACTGGCCGAGGTGATTCACGGTCAGCGGACCTACCGAAGGCACCAGCTTCGCGACGGTGTCGAGAGGAATCAATTTCCCTCCGCCGGAGCGAACGTAGAGAAGGGAAAGCTTGTCAGGATTGTTCTGAAATTCCGGCAACAATTCCACGATTACGTAATACTCATTGTTGGGCGTGTAGATGGTGCTGATCTGGCGGGTGCCGTAGGCGGAATAGAGAGCATCGGAGACCTGAACCGGCGTCAATCCGAGGGCGTACGCTTTATCGTGGTCGACTTCCACGGTGAGCTGCGGGTTCTTCACCTGTAGATCGCTGGTCACATCCTGCAATTGCGGAAGGGCGCGGAGCGCACTCTCAAGCTTCGGCGCATCCTGGTAGAGTTCCGCCGTGTCGGGCGATTGCAGCGTGTACTGATATTGCGACTTGGTCAGAGATCCGCCGATGCGGATGGTCGGTGGAATCTGCATGAATACATTCAGACCAGGGATCTGCGACATCTTGGGGCGAAGCGCCTGAAGAACTTCCGTCGCACTCATCTGCTTGACGCGGTCCTTCTTGTCCTTCAGACGGAAGAAGATGCGGCCCTGATTGATCGGATTGCCGATCGACGACATCGTGTTCATGACGCTGGGATCATGTCGCACTACGTCGGCCGCTTTTTGCTGCAGCTGCATCATGTCCTGAAATGCGATTCCCTGCTGCGCTTCCGTGAACGCGAAGGCCAAACCTTGATCTTCGTCGGGAATGAATCCGGTTTTGGAGATGGTGTACAGATAAAATGTCAGGCCGATCACAACGAAAGACACCATTAAGGTTGCGAACTTGTGCCGCAGCACCGCCTTCAGGCTGCGGTCGTAACCGCGCAGCCAGCCAGCGAACACCCGCTCGCTGAAATTGAAGAGCCGCCCGTGACCCGACCGCTCCTGGTGACGGAGAAATCGGCTGCACAGCATCGGAGTCAGGGTGAGCGATACAAATCCCGAAACCAGAATCGCGGCGCCGATCGTCACCGCGAACTCATGCAGCAAACGTCCGATGATTCCGCCCATGAACAACAGAGGAATAAAGACGGCTGCCAGCGACAGCGTCATCGAGAGAATGGTGAAGCCAATCTGGCTGGCACCGTCCCTGGCGGCTTGCGCCCGCGTTTTGCCCATCTCCATGTGGCGCACGATGTTCTCCAGCATGACAATGGCATCGTCGACCACGAATCCGACTGACAATGTGAGCGCCATCAACGAAAGATTGTCGAGGCTATAGCCGAGCAGGTACATCACCGAAAAGGTCCCGACGATGGACATGGGCAAAGCGAGAGAGGGGATGATGGTGGCGGAAATGTTTCGCAGGAAGACGAAGATCACCATGATGACCAGAGCAATGGTCAACAACAAGGTGAACTTCACGTCGTCCACCGACGCACGAATGGAAACCGAGCGGTCATAGAGCGTGTCGATCTGCACCGCTGCAGGAATATGCTGTTCCAGTCTGGGCAGCAGCTTCTTGATGTTGTCCACGACCGCGACGGTGTTGGTCCCAGGTTGCTTTTGAATCGCCAGCACGATGGCGCGGACTCCGTTGAACCAACTCGCGGTCTTGTCGTTCTGCACGCTGTCAAGCACGCGGCCGAGTTCGTTCAGGCGAACGGGCGAGCCATTTCGATAGGCAACCGCCATCGGTGCGAACTGCAAAGCGTTCATGCGCTGCCCGTTGGAGAGAATCGTGAAGGTACGGTTCTGTCCGTAGAGCGTGCCCGTGGGAAGGTTGGTGTTTCCCGACTGCAGCGCTGCCGTGACTTCGTCGATCCCTATCTGACGCGAAGCCAGAGCACTCGGATCGAGTTGCGCTCGCATGGCGTATTTCTGCGCGCCATACACTTGTACCTGCGCCACGCCGGCCACCATGGAGATGTTCTGGGCGATAGTGGTCTCGGCCGCCTCGTCAACGTCGGACAGCCTCATCGTCGGCGAGCTCAGCGCCAAATAAATGATGGGCGAATCGGCGGGATTCACTTTCTGGAAAGTCGGCGGCGTCGGCATCTGCGGAGGCAATTGGCCACCGGCCGCGGTGATAGCTGCCTGAACATCCAATGCCGCGCCATCGAGGCTCCGGCTGAGGTTGAACTGAATGGTGATACCCGTCAGCCCGAGAGAATTCGTGGACGTCATCGAGTCAATGCCGGCGATGGTCGAGAATTGCTTTTCCAACGGGGTGGCCACCGAAGAAGCCATCGTGTCAGGACTCGCACCCGGAAGAGAAGCGCTCACAAGGATCGTCGGAAAATCCACATTCGGCAGGTCGCTGACGGGCAGCAGCTGATAGGCGAAAACACCAAAGACCAGAATCGCTGCCATGACCAGCGTGGTCATAATGGGCCGGTGAATGAAGAGCTCGGAGAGACTCACAGTCCACCTCCGGCAGGACCGCCGGCCGGGGCCGCGCCCGTCTGAGGTCCGGGCACGGTGCTTTGTACAACTACCTTTGCGTTCGGCGCGACGCGCAACTGGCCGTTCACAATCACTTGCTCACCTGTCTTCAGGCCTTCCGAAATGAGCGTCAGATCCTGATACGCCCCCGCCGTCTTCACAGGGCGCGATTCAGCTGTGCTATCCGGTCTGACGACATATACATACTCGCCCTGCTGCCCGGTTTGAATCGCCTTGGTCGGGACGACGACGGCATTTTTCTGGGTTGAGAGCACCAACGCGACATCGACATACTCTCCCGGCCACAGACGCCGGTCCTTGTTCTGAAACGTGCCTTTCAGCTTGAACATACCGGTCGTAGTGTCGACCCCATTGTCAATGAACGTCAACCGGCCCTCTGCCGGACTGTCCGATTGTCCCTTGGGATAAGCCAAAATCTTGAGTTGTCCCGAGGAGAAGCGCAGCCGCAGCCGATCTAAGTTCGCTTCCGGCACAGAAAAAGTGACATAGATCGGAGTGACTTGGTTCAACTGCAGCAGATAGGGCGTATCGTTTGCCTTCACCAAATTGCCCAAATTGATCATTAACGATCCAGCGCGTGCGCTGATGGGAGCCACGATATCTGTGTACTGCAGTTGCACGCGAGCGGCGTCGACGGCGGCATTGTCTGCGTCCACCGCGGACAATTCGGCCTGGGCCTGAGCGCGCAACAGGTCGGCCTGTTCATGGGAGACAATACCTTCTTTTTCCAGGCCAGAGTAGCGCTCCGCCTGAATCCGGGAATTTTCCGCCTGCGCTTGATCGTGTTTCATCTGGCCAATGGCTTTTGCGAGGTCCGCCTGGAAAGGCCGTTTGTCCAGCTGAAACAGTTGCTGGCCCTGGCGCACATCCTCTCCTTCTTTGAAGAAGATTCTCTGGATTTGGCCGCTGACTTGGGACCTGATCTGGACCGTCTGGTACGCTTCCACGTTGCCGATGGCTTGGATTTGAACCGGAATGTCCCGCTGCTCAACACTGGCCACGACTACGGGCGCAGGTGGACGCCCTCCTGCACCGCCTGCAACTTGTTCTTTGTTCCCGCACCCGGACGTGAGGAGAACAGCAGTCAGCGGAAAGAGCAGAATTGACGACCGCAGCCGCTGGACGGCCTGTTTCATAACGGTAGACTCCCGCAGGCGTGATAACCACATCATTGTATATTGACGGACAGGATTGGTTTTGGTCAGTGACGGCAGTCACCGTGAGGCACGGAGCAGAGTTCTGCTAATGCCTCAGGCCTTTCTGCCGCTTATGGCTTCACCGTCACCATCACAACCGCGTGTGGCGCCACGGTGGCGGAGAATTTCCCTTTGCGTTCTCCCAGATCTTTGGCCTGCCAGAGGTCGCGAACCCTGGCGCTCAGGTGCGCGGGATATCCCAGATCTTCCCAAGTCACACCGATCTCTCCATCCGCCGTTCCCCGGTTGAGCAGAACCACGGCACGGCTTCCATCCTGCAATACCTTGGACCACACTTCCAGATTTCCATCTTTGCGCACGCGGCGGCCCTGGTTGCCCGCTGGATCTTGATCGACCGCGATCACTTCCTTGTGGGTGAGAATTTCGCGAATCTCCGGTCTCATGTCGCGGAGATCATTGCCAGCGATCAGAGGAGCCGCCAGAATCGCCCACAAACTGAAGTGGGAGCGGTATTCGGCCGTCGTCATGCCGCCGTTCCCTACTTCGAGCATGTCGGGATCATTCCAGTGACCCGGCCCGGCATAAGACTCAAGACCCGCTTCCTGATCCAATATGTCGAGCATCCCGTAGGAGCAGCAATCGCCGGGCTTCCATTCTAGTTTGCCCTGCCAGCGGTCCTGAATGTCGCCAGTGGTGCGCCAGAGATTTCCCACACCCTTGCCCCAAAGCCACGGCCTTGCTGTGCCCCATTCGCAAATGCTGAAGACGATTGGCCTGCCGGAGGCGTCCAGCGCGGCTCGCATGATTTCATAGGAAGAGCGCGCCTCCTGCGTCGAGGTGCTGCACCAGTCATACTTCAGATAGTCCACACCCCAGGCCGCATACTGCCGCGCATCCTGAAACTCATATCCGCGGCTGCCGGGACGGCCCTGACAAGTCTTGGTCCCCGCGTCGGAGTAGAGGCCGAACTTCAGTCCCTTCGCATGGACATAATCGGCGAGCGCCTTCATGCCAGATGGAAAACGTTTGGCATCGGCGACGATGTCGCCATTGCTGCCGCGCTCCACCTGCCAGCAGTCATCGATAACCACGTATTGATAGCCGGCATCCTTCATGCCTGACGTAACCATGGCGTCGGCAACCTGACGGATGAGATCCTCGCTGACGTCACAGCCGAACTTGTTCCAACTGTTCCATCCCATCGGCGGCGTGCTGGCCAACGGCTCATGATCCAGCGCTGGCGCCAGCGAGCCGAGTGTGAAGATAACGGCCAAGAACATCGCTGCTCTGTGCTTCACGGGGAGCGCTCCTTAGTTGAAGTCTTGATGGTCGCGCAAACAACAGTGCGCCACGCCATAATACCGCGCTCGTTAAAAGGGCATGGATGTCGGCGAATCGAGCACTCCCAAGTGACACCGCAGGGGGTGTGTTGTTCCCCCAGCCAAATGCGAAACGATGTCCGGAAAGTAGCTTGTTGCCTCCCGTTACTCGCAGGACATGCCCGTGCGCACAAAAAACTTGAAGCCTCTAGCCCCGGTGGCTTTGCCACGCTTCTGATAATTTGCGGCACTCTGGCCTTCGGCAGTAATCAACAGAAAGCTGAAAAGCACCTCCGCCGTATTTTCGGCGATGGCCGTGCAGAGCATGCCGCACGCAATTGTGGATGAGACGATGGTCGAAGCGGTACAAGCGATTTTCGCGCATCTAGCACCAGCAATCATCGGCGCGCCCACACGCGACTATTCCGATGCAGCTATGCCTTGGCGTATCGCTCGCTGTTCGGTTTTGATCCGCTCACTGCAAAAAACAAAATATAGAGATAGCAAATTGTGGCCGCGACAAGTGCGTAGTGAATGCCTTGGCCCCAACTCGTTTCGCCTTGCGTCATTGCCGGGTAGTAAGTCCGGTTTATGACGTCCCCGGCTTTCCCGACCAGCCATGGAATGATGGCGCCGCCCACAATTGCCATGTTCAAGATGCCGGAGCCGTCTCCCGTGAGCGGTCCGAGTTCCGCGATCCCCAGAGTGAAAATACAAGGGAACATAATCGAGTTGAATAAGCCCACGACCAGAATCGACCACATTGCCACATGCCCGCTGGTCAGAACTGAGATGCCAACCAACAGAGCGGCCATAACTGCGCACAGCGCCAGCAGTTTGCCTGCCTTGACCTTCTGCAGGATTGCAGACCCGACAAACCGGCCAATCATGGCGCCTAGCCAATAAACCGATATGTACCGGGCCGCCTCTCCCAAGGCTGCGTGGTACCGTGTAGCCGGGTCGGCGACGCTCGACGCGAATCCACCGATATTGGGCAGGGCCAGGTAGTTGGCAATGGAACTCCCAATCGCGACTTCCCCGCCGACGTACATGAAGATCCCAATCGCTCCGAAGACGAGATTCGGATGTTTCCAGACAGAGTCGTTCACCTTTTCGCTGATGCGGTGTTCGGCGGACTCGATTTCGGGGAGTTTCGACAAGCCAATACCGATCGCTAGAATGAGTAACGCCGCCGCGAAAAAATACACGTAGAGCTTGATGATGGCGTTTGCTTCTTGTGATGCGCTCTGGGCAATGGCGGCGGATGCCGTTCCAAGAATGATGGTCGCTCCGACCCAGGGGAACACCGTAGTGCCCAGCGAATTGAACGCCTGAGTAAGAACCAAGCGACTCGAAGCAGTTTGCGGTCTTCCCAGTACTGCCACGTAGGGATTGGCCGCTACCTGAAGAATCGTGATTCCGGTCGCGAGCACGATGAGGGCCGCAAGGAAGAACGGAAACGAAGGAATCTTTGCGGCTGGATAGAATCCAAGACAAGCCACGACCATCGTTAACAGTCCCACGACGATTGCCCTCTTGTATCCGAGCCAGTCGATTATCTTGGCCGATGGAATCGAAAACACAAAATAGGCAGAAAAAAAGGCTGTCTGAATCAGCATGCTCGCGGCTAGTTTGATCTTGAAGGCGTGCTGAACGTATGGAATCAGCACGTCGTTCAGGGAGGTGAGCGAGCCCCACATGAAGAACAGGGTGGTTAAGATGGCTAGCGGCCCCAGATAAGATGTGGGTGCCGTGTTGGTAGGCGTTTCCGGCCGAGTTCCGGTACTGGCGATTGTCTGCATTGGCCTCCTTGCTTCTCTGCGCCACAACGACTGCGCTGCCTCAGAGGACTGACGTTGGCCCATCATCATATCATCGCGGCGCCGAGGCGGCCGATTCAATTCTCCCGCACCGTGGCGAAGCGAGCGCCCCGGCAATGGCGAGACGAATTAATGTGCGACGCAATCTGCCGGCGGCAGATTGAAGACACTCTGGGAGCGAATCACAAGAAGGGGCGGGAATCGCGGATGCAGTAAATTACAATACATCCATTGAACCGTCACTTGAGTCTTAGAGACAGGAGGTCAATACGGACGACGGAACTCGGCATTGGGCTCGGCAGGTTCGAGCCTGCCGCGTGGGGTCCGCCGGCCACCGTGAGTGCACTTTGATTTCAGCCCTTATGCGGTCCATGTACTCTCGGATGTTGTGTCGAATGGTTGCCCCGGCAGCGGTGTTTTTCGTGCTGGCGGGGGCAGGCATGGGACAGAATACAACCCGGATTAGCCTTGACCAGGCCATTGATCTGGCGCTGGCACACAACCATTCGCTGAAAGCTACGCGAACCCTCATCCTTCAGAATCAGGCCCAGGAGATCACCGCGAACCTGCGGCCGAATCCGACATTGGCCGTGGATACGCAGTTCGTCCCCATTTTCAGTCCGCAGGACTTTACCTGGGACCATCTGAACATAACCCAGCAGTTCGATGTTGGGATTGGATATCTTTTCGAACGCGGCCACAAACGGCAGCGGCGACTGCAGGCCGCGCGGGATGTGACAGCCGTGACACGCGCCCAGATTGCCGACGCCGAGCGTACGCTGGCGTTTAACGTAGGGCAGCAGTTCGTCAGCGTTTTGCTGGCCGAATCGACTCTCCAGTTTGCACTCGATAATCTGAAGAGTTTTCAGCAGACGGTCGATATCGGCGAGGCGCAACTCAAAGCGGGATACATCGGCGAAGGCGACTATCTGAAGATCAAACTCCAGTTGCTGCAGTTTGAGACCGATGTCTCTTCTGCTCGACTGGCAAGAAAGCAGGCACTCGTTGGCCTGCGCGGGTTCGTGGGCTACAACGCGGTGCCGGCCGACTATGACGTGGTGGGCGATTTGGAGTTTCAGCCGCTCAAGGGGAATCTCGAAGACTTGCAGGCACGGGCGCTGCGAGAGCGGCCCGACTTCCGCGCTGCTGAACTTGGAATCACCGCGGCCGAGAGTCAGATCCTGCTGGCGAAAGCGAACGCCAAGGTCGACGTGAACGGAAGTTATGATTTCAGCCACGTCAACTCGGAGAACACCGCTTCAGTCTTCGCCAATTTTGCGTTGCCGATCTTCAACCGGAATCAAGGAGAGATTGCGCGCACCGGTTACGCGTACACGCAAGCGCAAGAGCAGCGGGAAGCGGCCAGCGATACAGTGATTTCCGACGTTGCCAATGCCTATGAGGCGGTCCGGAGCAATGAAGAAGTGGTGCAGCTTTACACTTCCGGCTACCTTAAACAGGCGCAAGACTCGCGCGACATCAGTGAGTATGCTTACAAGCGCGGCGCTGCCAGCCTGCTGGATTATCTGGACGCCGAGCGTAGCTACCGGTTGGTACAACTGGCCTATCGCCAGGCGCTGGCTTCGTATATGACCGCGCGCGAGCAATTGAAGCAAGCCGAAGGAACGAGGAACTTGCCATGAGGATGCGCTCTGATCGCTGTCGATGGCTGGCTGCACAGGCCGCCGCGTCGGCGATCATGCTGATGCTTGTCGGCTGCGGAGAATCGGGGTCGAAAGCCTCCGCGGATTCGAATAGCGTCAAGAGCTCCGACAATGCGGAACTGTTCACCGTTCCGCAAGAGCAGATGGCGCACGTGCAGGTGCTGACGGTTCAGCCCACGACGCTGCCTCGAACCCTGCGCCTGACGGGGGCCGTGGCTTATAACAGTTTTCGGACAACGCCCGTCATTACCCAGGTGAGCGGACCGGTCAGCCGGGTGGTGGTCGTCCCTGGGCAAAAGGTAAAAAAGGGCGAGCCGATGCTGTACGTGGCGAGTCCGGACTATTCGCAACTCCGCACAAATTATCTGAAGGCCAAGGAAGGCTACGCACTGACACAAAAGGCCTACGCTCGCGCCCGCGACTTGTATGAACACAAAGCCATTGCCGAGCAAAACCTGGAGCAGGCGCAATCGGCCGAGATCCAGTCGAGCGGCGATTTGGCATCGGCGCAAGCCGCATTGAAAGTGATGGGAATCACCGATCCTGATGAACTCGTGAAAGGTCCTCCGTCTTTTGAAGTTCCCGTGAAAGCGCCGATCAGTGGACAGGTTGTCGAGCAAAATGTATCCGCGGGGCAGCTCATTCAACCCGGCACCACGCAATGTTTCATGATTTCGGATACGGGCAGCGTCTGGGTGCTGGTTAATGTCTACCAGAAGGATTTGCCGCACGTGCGCGTTGGAGACACGGTTGCAATTCAGACGGATGCTTATCCTGAAGTTTTCCACGGCCGCATTTCCTACGTCGCTCCGGCGCTCGATCCGAACACGCGTACGCTGCAAGCGCGCATCGAGACGAGCAATCCCGGCGAGAAGCTGAAGAAAGATATGTATGTGGTTGCGACCGTAAACGCGGGCACGATTCCCAATGCCATTGCGCTCCCGGATGCTGCCGTGCTGCGCGACAGCGAGAACCAGCCATTTGTGTATGCGGCGGCAGCTTCGAACCAGTTTGGCAGGCGCGCAGTTACGCTCGGAGAGAGCTTGAACGGACAGACACAGATTACTAGTGGGCTGAAGGCTGGCGACCAAGTGATCGGAAACGGCAGCTTGTTCCTGCAGTTTGCGAACTCGTTGCAGCGTTAGCGGGATCGCGCGAGCTTTGAAAAAAGTTACAACGACTCTGGCAAGAATAATAAGGATAGTGTCCACCACAACCGCATGATCCACCGAATAGTCCAAGCGGCGCTGCGTCAAAAGTTTCTGGTGCTGATGCTGACCGCTTTCATCACGGTCGGGGGAATAATATCTTTTGAGCGGATGCCCGTGGATGCCTATCCCGACCTCTCGCCGCCACAGGTCGAAATCATCACCCAGTGGCCGGATCATGCCGCGGAAGAGGTCGAACGGCTAGTCACGCTTCCTCTTGAACTCCAGATGAACGGCGTTCCGCGCTTGGTGGTGATGCGTTCCAAATCGCTCTACGGCTTGTCCGATTTGATCCTCACCTTCGAAGAAAGTACGGACAGCTATTTTGCGCGGCAAATTGTCTTTCAGCGGCTCGCGCAAGCCACCCTGCCCACGGGAGTGATCCCGACCATGGCGCCTTTGTTCAGCCCCAGCGGCCTGGTGTATCGCTACGTGCTGGAAAGTCCCGACCGCTCACCGCAGGAGTTAAAGACGATTGAGGACTGGGTAGTGCAACGGGCCTATCGATCCGTGCCAGGCGTCGCTGACGACTCAGGCTTTGGTGGCACGGTGATGCAATACCAGGTGCTGCTCGACCCAGCGCGCATCTACGGATATCACCTGACCATTCCGCAAGTGATCACGGCGCTGGCGGCCAATAACGCGAATGCCGGCGGCGGATTTTATTCTCAGGGCGGACAGTTCTACTACGTGCGCGGCATCGGACTGGTGCGCAACACGGATGACATTGGAAACATCGTGGTTGGCGCCAATAAAGGAGTGCCGATCCGAGTGCGCGATATTGGAGATGTAACCATCGGGCACGCACCGCGCCTCGGCGAATTCGGTTACAAGAAGAATGACGATGCAGTCGAGGGCGTCATTCTGATGCTGCGCGGCGAGCAGACACAGAATGTCCTGAAAGCAGTTGAGTCAAAAACCGAGGAACTCAACCGCCATATATTGCCGCCGGACGTGAAGATTCATCCCTTTTACGACCGCAGTGAACTCGTGAGCCTCACCACGGAAACGGTGGAAGCGAACCTGCTTCGCGGCATGGTGCTGGTGTTGATCGTGCTGATTTTCTTCCTGGTCAGTTTCCGCGCCGCGATCATTGTCGCCATCACCATTCCACTCTCGCTTCTGTTTGCCTTCATCGTACTTCATGCGCACGATGTGGCTGCAAATTTGCTTTCCATCGGCGCGATTGACTTCGGAATTGTCATCGACGGCACCGTGGTCATGATTGAAAACATCTACCGCGAGCTGGCGCTGCGGGAGGGGCAGCAGTACAACCTGAACGAAGTGATTCTTGCGGCTGCGAAAGATGTGGATCGCCCCATTTTCTATTCGGTGGCCGTCATCCTCGCCGGGTATCTGCCGATTTACGGGTTGAGCGGGCCCTCTGGAAAACTGTTTCACCCCATGGCTGAGACCATGTCGTTTGCGCTGGTCGGCGCGCTCATCCTGACGCTCACGCTGATACCAGTGCTCGCCTCCTACTGGTTCAAGAAGGGCGTGCATGAAAAGCCGAATCGCGCCTTTGAATGGATGAAGCGCAAATACGCGGTTCAGCTGGATTGGGCGCTCGAGCGGCCCAAGACCACAATCGTGATCGCGGTCCTGCTCTTCGGTGGGAGCCTGCTGCTGGTGCCCTTCATCGGCGGCGAGTTCATGCCCCACCTCGATGAAGGCGCGCTCTGGGTCCGGGCGACAATGCCGTACACCATTTCTTTCGAGGAAGCCAGCAGCATCGCCCCTCAGATACGCGACATTCTGATGTCTTATCCCCAGGTTACTGTCGTGGGTTCAGAGTTAGGACGGCCCGACGATGGCACCGATCCCACAGGCTTTTTTAACTGCGAATTCTACGTTGGCCTGAAACCTTACAAGGACAAAGCCTGGACCGGCCAGATCAGCGAGAAAAAACAGCTCATCGAATCCATCAACAACAAGATCACTGCCTTCCCCGGGATTATTTTCAACTATACCCAGCCCGCCGAAGATGCCGTGGATGAAGCCCTGACCGGCCTCAAGAGTTCTTTGGCGGTCAAGATCTATGGCGACGACCTGAACGTACTGCAGGACAAAGCGATACAGATCAAAAACACTCTCTCCCACGTGCACGGGTTCACCGATCTCACGGTTGTGCGAGAACTTGGCCAGCCTAGCCTCCTGGTGGACGTCGATCGCGACAGGATTGCACGCTACGGGATCAACGTTGCGGATGTGGAAGCGGTGATTTCGGCTGCCGTAGGCGGTCAGGCGGTCACACAAGTGATTCAAGGGGAGAAGCTGTTCGATCTGGTGGTCCGCATGCAACCCCAATTCCGCAGCAGCGCGCATGAGATCGGAAATCTGCTGGTCGGTACCCCGGACGGACAACAGATCCCGCTGAGCCAGCTTGCCAATATTACTCAGGGCAATGGTGCGGCCTTTATTTATCGCGAAAACAACTCGCGCTACATCGGAGTGCAATACAGCATCGAAGGGCGCGACCTGGAGCGAGCAGTGCGAGACGGCCAAGCGGTGGTGAAGAAGGCCGTGACCCTGCCGCCAGGCTACACCATGTCATGGGGTGGCGAATACAGCCAGTTTCTCGAGGCCAAATCGCAGATGTACTTTACGGGCCCGCTCGCCGTGGTGTTGATTTTCATGATCTTGTTTGCGCTCTACGGGAACTTCAAGTTCCCCGCCACCATTGCCCTGGGTGTACTCATGACCCAACCGGTGGGTGCGCTGTTGGCGTTGAAGCTCACGCACACTCCCTTCAGCGTTTCCTCAGTCCTGGGTCTTATGGCGTTGCTGGGGGTTTCCGTGGAAACGGCCGTCATTCTAGTTTCCTACATCAACAAGCTGCGCCAGGAGGGCATGGGCATTCGCGCCGCCACAAGAGAAGCCTCGCTGCTAAGGCTCCGTCCTATCATGATGACCGCTCTCGTAGCTTGCCTGGGATTGCTGCCAGCCGCACTTTCCACCGGCATAGGATCGGATACGCAAAGGCCGTTCGCCATCGTCATCGTGGCTGGCCTGATCTCCAGGCTCTTCATAGGCTTCTTCGTCAATCCTGTGCTGTATGAAATGGTCGCCCGCGAGGGCGATGTGCTCCAGGTCTAGGCGAAAACCGCTGTCAGAAAGTGTGACGCGCGACGCCAAGCTGGAACCACGCGTTCGCCCGCGAGTTTCCTGTTACTCGGAACCATGGCGTTGCCGTCGGTGTCCAACCCGACATGGGGAAGCCACGTCAAAGTCAATCGCCCCGTTCCGACTCCGCGGTTCTGCGCGCGCAATGGCGCCACGTTACTAGAAATCCTGCGCAATAATGGTCCCGGCGCGCGTTCTCCTAGTTAAGCGAGGTTGAACGAGCAAGAGGAAGCATCGGAAAGTATCTCCACGGAGGCGCCATGGACAACATCAACGAGCACAGAAACCCAGCAAGAATCGCCGCAGTCATCTTCGCTGTACTTGTATCTCTAACGATCGCCGCATTCGTCGGCATGCAGTCCTTCCAGGCATCCAGCGGTACACCTTCCAGTGCCGCAACCTATTCGCGTGGTTTGCTGCACCTAACGATTAGTTACCATGCTGCCCAAGCCGGAAGCGGACAGTTGACGATGGAAGTCCTGGACCCGGAAGACAACGTGCTCGGCCGCGCTGGGCGCCACGTTGACGTCGCCGAGGGACAAGGACGGTGGCAGGACGAAATCAAGCTGGAGAAGCCGCTGCCGTTGGACGATCTGGTGTGGCATCGCGTTCGGTACCGCTTCGAATATGACGACAAAGGAACGGCTGCGTTAGAGGGCACGGAGTCCATCTCGCAGATCCTGCGCACGCCGGTGATTCACATCCTGGGACAGCAGTCTTACCTGAGCGGCGGCCAAGCGGCGGTGCGCGTGATTGTCACCGATTCGAAAAATGAAGTTATTGGCGGTCGCGGCTCGGTGCGGATCGAACTTGTCGTTGCCGACGGGAAGCCTCGGCTTCTGTTTACGGGCCAGACGAATCGACGGGGAACGACCGAGGCACAGTTCCGGTTTCCGGCCAGCTTAGTAGGCAGTTACCAGTTGCGCTATGTCGTGGATACTCCGATTGGCTCGACCGAGTTTACCCAGGAAGTGCGGCTGGAAGACAAGGTTTCCATCCTTCTTACTACCGAAAAGCCAATCTACCAGCCAGGCCAGACGATTCATGTGCGCTCGTTGGCGCTCGACCGCTCCGACCACGAGGCGGCGGCCAAGCGCAAGCTGACTTTCGAACTTGAGGATTCTCGCGGCAACAAGGTATTCAAGAAAGCGACCGAGACGGACCAGTTTGGAGTGGCCTCGGCGGAATTTGGACTGGCCGATGAGGTCAACCTCGGCACCTACCGCCTGCGCGCGCTGATGGGCGACGCCGAGGCACCGTCGAATACGGCGGAGATCGCCCTCAATGTCGAACGATACGTGCTGCCAAAATTTAAGGTGGCAGTGGAATTCGGCGAGACCGGTAAGAAGCAGAAGCGCGGCTACCAGCCCGGCGATCACGTAACCGGCACGGTGCGCTCCAACTACTTTTTTGGGAAACCGGTGGACCACGCCGAAATCAGCGTCAAAGCTTCCGCGATGGATGTCGCAATGTTTGAAGTGGCGTCGGCTCAAGGTAAGACAGACTCCGATGGGTCGTATCGCTTTGACATTCAACTGCCGAAATACTTTGCCGGACGGCCGCTCAGCCACGGCGCGGCGCGCGTGCTGATTGAGGCCACGGTGAAAGACTCCGCCGGTCACGCGGAAACTCGCGGCGAACCAATCACCGTCAGCGAATCGCCGCTGCTGATCACGGCGGTTCCAGAGGGCGGAACCCTGGTCCCGAATCTCGAGAACCAGGTTTTTATCCTCACTTCTTATCCCGACGGAACTCCCGCGAAGACCGAGCTGACCGTCCACGCGGCTGGGAATGCCGATCAACGTGTGACCACCGATGAAGGCGGCGTTGCCGTGACTCGCGTGAAAGCGGGACGTGGCAGCGAAACCTTGGAGGTTGACGCTACCGATCAAGAAGGAAGCCACGCATCCAGCAAAGTTCACCTGGAGGCTCGCAATGGCGAGGACCAGATTCTGCTGCGCACGGAACGCGCCGTGTACCGCGCCGGTGAGCGCATTCAACTGAAAGTCTTCTCCACCAAAGCGCGCGGGGCCGCGTACGTGGACATCGTCAAGGAAGGACAGACGGTGCTGACGCGTGACCTCGAGCTTGAAAACGGCGAGGCGGAACTTTCCCTGACGGCCACGCTGGAGATGGCCGGGACGGTGGGCATCAGTGCATATCTCTTCGGCAGGGACGCACGCCCGGTCGGAGACCATCGCCTGATTTTCGTGCAACCCGCGGACGAACTGAAGATTGAAACGGTGGCGGATGCGCCCGTATATAAACCGGCGGCTGAGGCGCGAATCCAATTCCGCGTAACCAACTCGCGCGGCCAGGGTGTCCATGCCGCACTCGGGCTGCAAGTGGTGGATGAAGCCGTGTTCGCGCTGGCGGAGAAGCAGCCGGGTTTTGCCAAGGTCTTCTTCTATCTTGAACAAGAAGTGATGAAGCCGCGCTACGAGATCCACTCCATCGGCATGCCGGAAATTGTGGAGCCGGTGGAGAAGTCGCAGTCCGAACGGCGCGACCGAGCGGCGCGGGTTTTATTCTCGGCAACTGAAATGGTAGATACGAACAAATTCGAAACGGAATTTGGCAAAGATGTGCCGATGGCGAAGTACGGCGAATATGCGGGGCGCTATCAGGTGCGTTTCCAAGAACAGGCAAGTCAACTGGCAAAAATTCTTAGCCACGCTTACGAACAGAACCCGAAGTTGGGTGAGCCGGCTCGTATCTACGCGAAGCTTGCTCGCACTGGCGGCGTGGGATTTCGCGATCCCTGGGGCACGAGCCTCACGTTCGAGCCCGCGCGCTGGGATTCTACAAAAAGCTACTATCTCGTGCGTAGCGCCGGTCCGGACCGGCAACTTAACACCGGCGATGACCTACAGGCATTCTTGTTATTCCATCGCAGGAAGGTGTTCGGCCCTCCGAGTTCCGAGCGGACCGAGATTGCCGTCAACATTGAACACGATCGCGGCGCGTTCAATGGTCAAGCGGCGATCGCCGGAACCGTTACCGATCCCACCGGCGCGGCGATTGCGGACGCCAGTGTCGAGGCTCGCAATGTCTCCACTGGAAAGATCCGCACGGCAAGGACAAATGCCGCTGGGCAATTCAGCCTGTCGGGCCTGGCTGTGGGTGACTACATAGTGCAAGTGTCCGTGGCCGGGTTCAAGATCGCTACGCGGGCACTCACTCTTCAAGCGCGCGACCGCGCAGTGCTCTCTGCGACCCTGGCTGTTGGCAATGTCACCGAGGCTGTTGAGGTGAGCGCGCAAAGTATGGTCGTTCAGACAGAAGGCGCGGCTCTGGCTGCCCCAATGCCTGGCGGTGCCGCTGGCGGCGTGATTGGCGGCATGATTGATAGAGGTCGCCTCCAGAACTTGCCTCTCAATGGCCGCAACGTTACGGATCTTGCGGTGCTTGAAAAAAAGGCCGCAGTCAACAGCGCAACTCTGGCCAAGGACGAGTCCGGATCGCCAGCCGCGCACGTGCGCTCCTACTTCCCTGAGGCACTCTATATCAATCCCGAGATCATCACGGATAAAGACGGTCGCGCCAGCATTGTGATTCCGATGGCGGATTCCATCACGACGTGGCGCATGGCGATGATTGCTTCCACGCAACACGGCGCCCTCGGCACGTCGACTTCGAGCCTGAAGGTCTTTCAGGATTTCTTCGTCGATCTCGATTTGCCGGTCACGCTCACACAGGGCGATCGGGTTTCGCTCCCGGTGGCCATCTACAACTACTCGGGTTCCACTGGCGACGTTAACCTGCGTCTCGAAGCCGACAACTGGTTCTCGCTGGTTGATGACGTTGGCGAGAAGTCGGTCACGGTGGAGTCGTCTCGCGTCGGAGGCTCACAGTTTACGCTCGAGGCCAGGCGCATTGGGAAGTTCAAACTCACGCTTTCGGCTCGCATGAAAGGCAAAGTTGATCGCGCCGACATCGTGGTGCGCGAAATTGAAGTCATTCCCAACGGCCGCGAGCAGACTCAGGTGTTCAACGGACGTCTGGAAAATACAGTACAGCACGAAATCGACTTCCCAGCGAACGCCATTCCTGAAGCCAGCAAGATTTTTGTGCGGCTTTATCCCGGCCCGCTTAGTCAAGTTATTGAAGGCATGGACAGCATTTTGCAAATGCCGGGCGGCTGCTTTGAGCAAACTTCATCGAGCACTTATCCCAACGTGTTAGCGCTCGACTATATGAAGCGCACCAAGAAACTAACTCCCGAAGTGCACGCCAAGGCGGAGGGCTACATTGCCAACGGCTATCAGCGGCTTCTGACTTTCGAAGTTCTCGGGGGCGGATTCTCCTGGTTTGGCAGCGCTCCCGCAAACAAGATCCTTACTGCGTACGGCCTAATGGAATTCAGCGACATGTCGAAGGTCTACGACGTAGACCCGAAGCTTATCTCGCGAACGCAGCAGTGGCTCGCCGGGCAGCAGCAGGAGGATGGAAGCTGGAAGCCCGACACGTCGTTTATTAATGAAGGCGCCACCAACCGCTACAACTCGGACGTGCTGCGGATCACCGCGTACATCGCCTGGTCGCTCGGGAACACGGGATATGAGGGAACGGCGGTCGAACGAGCCAAGCAGTTTGTCGAAAAGCATATGAGCGGAAAAATAGACACCTACACCCTGGCGGTGGTGGCGAACTTCGCCGCCGACTACGGAAAGGACCGGCAGTTCACACGGCAGGCAATGCAGCTCTTGCTCGACGCACGCACCGAAAAGGGCGAGCAAGTCTGGTGGAGCGCGGACGAGACCGCCGTCTATGCCACGGGAGAAAGTGCCAGCGTGGAAACGACCGGTCTGGCGGTACAAGCGTTGCTCAAGTGGGGTGAGGCGTCGGGCACCGCGCGCAAAGCCATGAGTTACATTGCAGCGAAGAAAGACGCTGGCGGAACCTGGGGCACAACTCAAGCGACGATCATGGCGCTGCGGGCTCTGCTCCTCGCAACCGAAAAGGGTGCGGCGGACGTTCGCGGCACACTGCTGGTCTTGCTCAACGGCAAGCCCGTCGAGAAGCTTGCCCTGACGCCGGAGAACAACGATCTGCTCCACCAGTTCGTGTTCAAAGGCATCGATTCGCAAAAGACCAGCACAGTCGAAATCCAGTTCGACGGAAAGGGCGGCCTTGCCTATCAGGTCGTGGGCAGCTACTTCCTCCCCTGGGATCAGAAACCGGCCGGCGAGCCACTCTCCATCGATGTGGCGTACGATCGCACGCAGCTCGCGCAGGACGACATCGCCACTGCGATCGCGACAGTCAGGAACAACCTGGACAAGACGGCCAACATGGTGATGGTGGATCTGGGCATTCCGCCCGGGTTTGACCTGCTCAGCGAAGACCTGCAGGCCTACCAGGAAAAAAGCGTGGGACTGAAAAGTGGCCACTTGTCGAAGTTCAGCCTTACGGCGACGCAGGCCATTCTCTACTTCGATTCGTTCGCCCCTGGCGACACGGTTACGCTGAAGTTCCGTCTGCGGGCCAAGTATCCGATCCGCGCGCGGACATTTAGATCGCGTGTCTACGAGTACTATGATCCCGAGGTCAGCTCGATTGCGCGGCCAGTGCAAATTGAGGTGCGCAAGCGCTAGTGCCTGCTGGTGGAGCGCCGGGCGTCCCCGCCCGGCCACGACGCTCTGGACGGGCGAGACGCCCGTCGCTCCACCACATCACTCACCACGCGGTCACGGTATTCCTGGCGAACCTGGACTAAGATATTCCCGATGAGCGACCACCGCATCGCCGAGTCGATTGTGGACGCCGAAGACCGCTTTGAAGGCTTCGAAACCCTGATGCCATTCAAAGTGCAGAATATCCTTCTCGTATCCAGCCTCTACGATTCCTTCATTCTGCGCGAGGACGGCCGCCTCAATGAGCTGCTCATTGACGAATCGCTCGACCTTAACCTGCAACAAATCCCCGGAATCACACACGTTTCCTCCTGTGCCGAAGCGGCAGAGCTGGCCCGCTCGCAGCCCCGATTCAATCTGATCGTTACCAATCTCGCCGTGGGCGACATGGACGCGGCGCAGTTGGCGCGCGAGGTGAAGCAAGCCGGGCTGGATGTTCCCGTCGTGGTGTTGGCCTATGACTATCGCGCGATCAAGAATTTTGTGGCGCGGAATCCAGTCACTGACATCGAACGCGTTTTTCTGTGGCAGGGCAATGCCCGCATCCTGATCTCGATCGTGAAGTACATCGAAGATAAACGCAACGTGCTGCACGACACGCGGGCCATGGGCGTGCCGGTGCTGCTGGTGGTGGAAGACAACATCCGCTATTACTCATCGTTCCTGCCGGTCATTTACACGGAGCTGATCAAACAATCGCGGCGCGTGATCCAGGAAGGCCTCAACGTCGCGCACAAGCTGGTACGGATGCAGGCGCGGCCGAGAATTCTGCTGAGCACGAACTTTGAAGACGCGGCCAGGCTGGTGCAGGAATATCGCAACTATCTGTTTGGCGTTGTGTCGGACGTGGAGTTTCCCTTTGAGGGCAAGCTCAGTCCAGAGGCAGGCTTTGAGCTGGCACGCATGGTGAAGAGTCTGGTGCCGGACGCCCCTGTAGTCTTGCAAACCAGCCGTGCCGAGTTCCGCCCGCGGGCGCAGGCCGAAGGCTATTCGTTTTTGCGTAAACGTTCGCCCACGCTGCTGAAAGACCTGCGCCATATATTGACCGAGCAATTCGGGTTTGGCGACTTCGTGTTCCGTCTGCCGGATGCAAGCGAAGTCGGGCGGGCGAAAGACATGAACGAACTGGAAGAGCAATTGCAAACCGTCCCGGCGGAGAGCATAGTCTTTCACTCGCAGAGCAACCACTTTTCGCATTGGCTGATGGCGCGCACCGAGTTCGCCTTGGCGGCCAAGCTGCGCCCGCGAAAAGTTACCGATTTTGCCAGCCCGGAACATCTGCGGCGCGATCTGATCGAGTCGATCCACGAGTATCGCCGCGAACAGAGCGAGGTGCTGATCGGCGATTTCAGAGCCGATACGTTCCAGCCTTCGGAATCAAGTTTTCTGCGGATCGGCTCCGGCTCGCTGGGCGGCAAGGCTCGCGGCCTCGCCTTTGTGCGGCACCTTTTGCGCAAGAGTCGTATGGCCCGCCGTTTTCCCGGGGTTCGCATCCTGGTGCCTCCAGCCGTCGTGCTGGCAACGGATGTGTTCGATCAATTCGTAACCGAGAACAACCTCTTCGACTTTGCCTTGCATTGCGAAGACGACGCTGAAATTCAGCGGAGGTTCCTGGCCGCGCCGCTATCTAACACTCTCAACGAAGACCTGAAATCGTTTCTGGCCGAGGTGACCCATCCGTTGGCGGTGCGCTCCTCCAGCCTGCTGGAGGATTCGCAATACCAGCCTTTCACCGGCGTGTATGAAACCTTCATGCTGGGCAATCAGCAAGCCCATCTGCACGACCGGCTGACAGCACTGAGCGAGGCTATCCGGCGCGTCTACGCCTCCACGTTCAGCCGCCATGCTAAGTCCTATGTGCGGGCTACGCCCTACCGTCTGGAAGAAGAAAAGATGGCGGTGATTCTCCAGCAGGTTGTGGGCACGCCTCACGGGCAGCGCTTCTATCCCGATTTCTCCGGGGTCGTGCGCTCGCACAATTTTTATCCCGTGCCGCCCATGGCGTTTGAGGATGGCATCGCAGCCGTCGCGCTGGGCCTGGGCCGGGCGGTGGTGGATGGAGGGAAGTGTCTGACATTCTGCCCGCGCTATCCGCAGAACCTGGTGCAGTTCTCTTCGGTCGAAGACATACTGAGTAATTCACAGACGGAATTCTGGGCCTTGGAGTTGGACGGTGCGTCGGAAGGCCGTCCGGGGCATTGGCACGAGAGGCGGTTTGGTCTGGACGCCGCCGAGAGCGACGGCACACTGCGGGCGGTGGCCTCAACTTACTCCAAGGACAACCACGCCGTCTACGATGGAGTAAGCCGCCCGGGCTCGCGCATCGTGACCTTTGCTCCGATGCTGAAGCACGGCACCTTCCCGCTGGCGGAGATTCTCGATGACCTGGTCCGGGCTGGTGAGGATGCGCTGGGCAATCCCGTGGAGATCGAATTTGCCGTGCGCATGCCGCAGCAATCAGAACAAGCGGCGGAGTTTGGTTTCCTGCAGATCCGGCCCCTGACGCTGGCGCGCGACAGTGAAGATTTGGCCCTTGACGATGTGCGACCGGAGCAGTTGATCTGCCGGAGCAGCAAAGTTCTGGGTAACGGCCGTATCGAGGATCTGCACGATGTCATCGTGGTTGATTCGCAGCGCTTCGAGCGCAGCCGCAGTCAGGAAGTGTCGGAGGCGGTCGCGAAGTTTAATCGCCTGCTCAATGAGGAGAACCGGCCCTACCTGTTAATCGGGGTGGGGCGCTGGGGATCGACTGAACCCTGGCTGGGCATTCCGGTCGAATGGGATGAAATCTCCGGCGCGCGCGTGATTGTGGAGGCTGGATTTCGCGATTTTCGCGTCACTCCGTCGCAGGGCAGCCATTTCTTCCAGAATCTCACGGCGTTTCAGATCGGCTACTTCACCGTGAATCCAGACGCGGGCGAAGGCTCAGTCGATTGGCAGTGGCTGACGGAACAAGCGGCCGTGGAAGAGCAGGGCTGTGTTCGCCACTTGCAGTTTGCGGAACCGATTCGCGTGGTGATGAACAGTCGCACCAGTCAAGGCGTAATCTTCAAGCCCGAAGTGCACCAGAACCAAGTCACAGGCTGGGGTCGACCCTTGGAAATGTAGTGCGCATTCAGCGCGAGCTTGCGCTTCAACACCTAGGATCCCGGGGTTCGCGTTGCTCCGTAGTCACACTCACCTGTGATCCAAACACAGCTCTCTCGTGACGCCGCGCACAGCGGTCACGTCACACACTCCTGTATCTACAGAGGGCAGCACATTTTATGAATGTCTTCAAAGATGCAGGGCACCTATTTCGCCTAGCCGCGGTTTTCGCCGTCGGCTGCCTGGCGTTTGTGGGGCTGCGCGCGCTTTTTGTGCCGAAGAGTTTTGGACAATACGGACACTACCGCGGAGATGCCATCGCCGAGATCGCCGCGCGGCCCGTGAACTACGCCGGCCACCAGGCTTGCGAAGCCTGCCACGTGGACGTCCTGGAAAAGAAGAAGAGAGGCAGGCATGTGCACGTCAACTGCGAGGCGTGCCACGGACCACTGGCGAAACATGCCGATGACCCGGGATCGGTACAACCCGCCAAACTCGACACGGCGGTGCTGTGTGTCCGCTGTCACGAGGCGAACATCGCCAAGCCGAAAGGATTCCCGCAAGTTGCTTCCGCCGACCATTCGTCCGGGCTTGCCTGCGACACCTGCCATCAGCCGCACAGCCCGGCCATCGTCGCCGAGGGGACAGCCGGAGGAACAAAATGAGCATTACGCGACGCCAAATGCTCCTTCTGTTGCCGGCGGCGGCCATTGCGTGGAAGCACGTCCTTGCCGGGACCCCGGAAGCCTCCCCCAATTACAAAATGTCCGAGCATTGGTGGAGCATGCTGATCGACCTCCCCAAGTGCATCGGATGCGGGAACTGTGTGCGGGCGTGCCAGACCGAGAATGACGTGGCGGACGGATACTTCCGTACCTGGGTGGAACGCTACCACGTGACGGACTACGACATTGAAAATCCCCACGTGGACTCGCCCGACGGCGGCAAGAAGGGATTTCCTCCAGCCAAGGAAGAGGGAGGAAAGAACTTCTTCGTTCCCAAGCTGTGCAACCATTGTGCGGATTCACCCTGCACCCAGGTTTGCCCGGTAGGCGCGACGTTCATCGGCCCCGATGGCGTTGTACTGGTCGACCAGAAGTACTGCCTCGGCTGCCGTTACTGCGTGCAGGCCTGCCCTTACGGTTGCCGTTTCATCAATCCAAAGAGTAATACCGCCGAGAAGTGTACGCTCTGCTATCACCGGATTACAAAAGGCCTGACCACCGCTTGTTGTGAATCGTGCCCGACCGGCGCGCGCCAGTTGGCGGACTTGAAGAACCCGAGCGACCCGATTCATGAATTCCTGAAGACCCACAGCGTTCAGGTCTTGAAACCCAGTATGGCGACCCATGCCAAGGTCTTTTACAACGGCCTGGATGGTTCTGTGCGATAAGGTTTGCTCGATAGAGACGGGTGCGATTGAGGAGACGGTTAACCGTTATGCCTGGCGTTGAAGGCTTCATGTATCCGAACGAAGTGGAGCTCCAGTGGAGCGTACTGATCGTGCTGTATCCGTTCCTCACGGGGCTGGTGGCAGGCGCATTCATTCTGGCGTCGTTGGAGCGCGTTTTTCAGGTACAGGAAGTGAAGCCCACCTACCGACTGGCGTTGCTAACCGCTCTGGCTTTCCTGCTGGTCGCGCCCCTTCCCTTGCAACTGCACCTTGGACATCCGGAGCGTTCCTACGAGATGTACCTGACGCCGCACAAAACGTCCGCGATGGCCATGTTCGGGTTTGTGTATCTCTGGTACCTGATGGCGGTCCTGGTGCTTGAGATCTGGCTCGACTACCGGCGTGACATCGTGGTGCTGTCCCAGTCCACCACCGGATGGAAACGCCTGATCTACCGCGTCATGACTCTCGGCTCGAGCAATATCAACGAGCATGCGCTTAGAGTGGATGAACGAGTGGGCTACCTGATCACCGTTATCGGCATCCCTTCGGCCTTCCTGCTGCACGGATACGTCGGTTTCATCTTTGGCTCGATCAAGGCGAACCCGTGGTGGTCGTCGCCGCTGATGCCGGTGGTGTTTATCTTCTCTGCGATGGTGTCGGGAATCGCCGCCGTGATGCTGCTCTACATGCTGTTGACATGGGCCCGCAAACAGACCATCGATATACGCTGCGTGGATACGGTGGCGCGCTACCTGTTTTACGCCTTCATTATCGATTTCGCCCTGGAAATGCTCGACCTGATTCACCGCATCTACGAGTCCGATGAAAGCTTCCGCAGCCTGGATTTCATGGTCCACACCAAGTTGTACATGTCGCATATCGTGGTCCAGATTGTGCTGGGCACCGTTACTCCCATTGCGCTTCTCGCCTTGACCCAGGTGTTGCGGCTCGGCGAAATGTCCCGCAAACGCATCTACGCGGTGTCCGGATGCCTGACCCTGATCGGGATTTTTGCCATGCGCTGGAACGTCGTGATCGGGGGCCAGTTGTTTTCCAAGAGTTTCCTGGGATACACGACGTACAAGATGGCCCTCGTCACGCGCGAAGGATTGCTTGTCGCCGTTGTGCTGACCGTTCTGCCATTAGCGATTTTGTGGGTGCTGGT
>CZLA01000045.1_pt1 | contig 27702 bp, 13 predicted proteins | sample 1122381 | NCBI WGS metagenome assembly CZLA01 (sample SAMEA3539301, study PRJEB10725) | soil metagenome | biome: tundra; feature: field; material: soil | place: USA | collected 2010-05 | depth 0.15 m
GTTAGGCGCAACCAAGTCGCAATTGGAAGCATGGGAGCGCCTGGTGCTGCGTGCGCGCTCGGAGTCGCAGGAAAAGTCTGCGCACGCCGCGCTGCTCGATTGTGCGCAATCGTTTTCTCCGGAAGTGGAAGACACGTCGCCCGGCACCGTGCTTCTGAACCTGGCCGGGCTCGAGCCGTTGCTCGGTCCGCTGCCAAAGATTGCCCGCGATTTGGCGCGGCGAGTCTCGCAGATGGGACTGGAAGCGAGCATCGCCGTAGCCGCGAATCCGGATGCTGCTTGGCTCGCGGCCCGCGGTTTTTCCGGCGTCACTTTGATTCTCCAAGGGCGTGAAGCCGAACAACTGGGCAGTCTGCCGGTCGATGTGTTGCTGGAAACTTTTTCTTCCACGGTGGAGGAGGCGACGCAGTGGGTTGAAACATTTGATCGCTGGGGCATCCGCAAGCTGCGGGCGCTGGCGGCTCTTCCCGAAGTTCCCGTCAGCGAGCGCCTGGGACAGCAGGGACTCCGTCTGCAAAAGCTGGCGCGAGGCGCGGCATCGCGCAACTTGCGCGTACTCGAACCGCGGCTGATTTTTGCCGAGAGTGTGGAGTTGGAATATCCCATCGTGCTGCTGGAACCCCTGGCATTTTTGCTGAACCGCATGTTGGAGCAAGTGTGCGCGCGCTTGGCAGCGCGTGCGCTGGCGGTGCAAGAGCTGCATCTGAATCTGGAACTCGCAGCGACGCAGCCGGGCAGATGCACATCTTTCACTCGCAAGCTACGGCTGCCAACGCCCATGCTGGACGTGAAAGTATTTCTTAAATTGTTGCAGCTTGATTTACAGGCGCATCCACCGGGAGCGCCCATCGTGAAGATTCATTTGTCAGCCGATCCCGCGCGCCCACGCGCCCTGCAAAGTGGATTATTTCAGCCGGTTTTTCCCGAGCCCGAGAAACTGGAGCTAACGCTGGCGCGCATCGCGGGAATTGTCGGCGAAAAAAGAGTGGGGTCGGTGGATTTACTGGATACACATCGCGAAGGTGCGTTTGCGGTACGGCACTTTGCGCCCGTAGAACCGTGCGCAGAGCCCCAAGCGAAGCAGCCTCGCAATCGAAAGAAGGATATGTCTATGCCAGAAAACGACAGCGCATGTGAGCTCGAAGAACATGTAGCAGCAAAAGAAAAAATGAGCGCGGTGATCGCCCTGCGCCTGTTTCGTCCGCCGCTCGGCGCAGTCGTGATTGTGCGCGAAGCGAAGCCGGTGCAACTGCGATGCCTGCAGCGCGAGGGCGTCGCCGGCGAAATCGTCTGGACCGCCGGCCCTTGGCGTTCTTCCGGCGACTGGTCAGAACAGGAAGGCTGGTCGCGCGAAGAGTGGGATATCGCCGTGCCCAACGAAACTGGACTCGTGTTGTATCGCTTAGTGCAAGACAAGCTAAGTGGAAACTGGTTTGTAGAAGGAACGTATGACTGAGAAAAGTTCTCGGTTCCCAGTTCTCAGTTTTATGAGAGCCACTGAGGCCTGACGGCTGGTGGCTGAGAGCTGATAGCTAATGTACGTTGAACTCCATTCCCGCTCCGCATTCAGCTTTCTCGAAGGAGCTTCGATTCCCGAGGAACTGATCGCGGTGTGCGCGAACCTGGGAATGCAGGCGATGGCATTGCTCGATCGCGATGGATTGTATGGCTCGCCACGCTTCCATCTCGCCGCAAAAAAGGCGGGGATCAAGGCGCATATTGGGGCGGAAGTGACGTGTACTGCGTTTTCACCACGGAGACACGGAGACACGGAGAACTTACTTTCTTTGGATCTCCCGAGTTTCGCAGCCCGTTCGCAAACTGAAGTTCTCGAGTCAGAAGTTTTCGTGCATTCCTCCGTGTCGGAGCCTGCCCTGAGCGCAGCCGAAGGGTGTCTCCGTGGTGGATTTCGTCTTCCGCTTCTGGTTGCTTCGCGCGTTGGATATCAAAATCTCTGCCGCCTGATCACGAAAATGAAGCTGCGGGTTGGACGTAAACAAGGAGCCTGTGCGTCGAGTCAGGATTTTATTGAGCATGCTGACGGTTTGATTTGCCTCACCGGTGGAGAGGAAGGGCCGTTGGCGGCGGCGCTCACGCAAGGTGGAACGCAAGCGGCGTTTGAAGCGGTGAAGAGGTTGGCGGAAGTTTTTGGCCGGGCGAATGTTTACGTCGAATTACAACGGCATTTTCATCGTGAAGAAGAATATAGAAACCGGGTTGCGATCGAGATCGCGGAAGCTTTGCAACTGCCGCTACTCGCGACCAATGGCGTGAACTATTCGACGCCGCGGGAGCGTGAGTTGGCGGATGCGTTCATTGCGCTGCAAAATTATCGCACATTGGCCACTGCCGGACGTTTGCTGGCGCGCAATGCCGAGCGCTATCTTAAGTCTCCCACGGCCATGCGAGCGCTCTTTGCAGATGTTCCTGATGCCATCGCGAACACGGTTGAGCTTTCTTCGCGGCTCGAATTCACGCTCAACGATCTGGGCTACGAGTTTCCGCGTTATCCCGTGCCGGAGGGAGAGACGATGATGTCGTTTCTGCGCGAGCGTACGCGGGAAGGAATGCAGAACCGGTATGGACGGGCGGATGCGGAGCTGAAGAAGCGTGCGCGGCGGCAGATCGAACGCGAGTTGAGCTTGATTGAACAACTGAAGCTTGCCGGATACTTTCTGATTGTCTGGGACTTGGTGCGCTTCTGCCGCGAGCAGAAAATTCTAGCGCAGGGCCGTGGATCGGCTGCCAACAGCGCGGTTTGCTATTCGCTCGGCATCACGGCGGTGGATCCGATCGGCATGGAATTACTGTTCGAACGATTTCTTTCCGAGGAACGCGGCGAGTGGCCCGACATCGATCTCGATTTGCCCAGTGGGGACGAGCGGGAGCGCGTAATCCAATACGTCTATCAACGTTATGGACAACGTGGAGCGGCCATGACCGCCAATGTGATCACGTATCGCAATCGCATGGCCGCGCGCGAGATGGGGAAGGCGCTGGGATTCGATCCCGACACGCTGAAGCGGATTTCGGCGGCGGTAGCAACCTGGGAATTCAAGGACGAGAACGATGCGCTCGACCGCCGTCTGCGCGATGCCGGGCTCGATCTTACGCATCCGCGAATTCGCAAATATTTCGAGTTGTGTCTGGCCGCGCAGGATCTGCCGCGGCATTTAGGCCAGCACTCGGGCGGCATGGTCATCTGTGAGGGGCGTCTCGATTCCGTCGTGCCGCTGGAACCCGCTTCCATGCCGGGCCGCGTGGTGGTGCAGTGGGATAAAGAAGACTGCGCCGACATGGGCATCATCAAAGTCGATCTGCTGGGCCTCGGCATGATGGCGGCGCTGAAAGACTCTCTCGAACTGATTCGCGATCATTACCGCGAAGAAGTAGATCTGGCGCATCTTCCGCCGGACGACCCAGCCGTATATTCCACGCTGCAAAAGGCCGACACGGTGGGGATGTTTCAGGTGGAGAGCCGGGCGCAGATGGCGTGCCTGCCGCGCCTGAAGCCAAAGCGTTTTTACGACATCGTGGTGCAGGTTGCGATCATACGGCCGGGGCCGATCGTAGGGAATATGGTCAATCCATTTCTCAAGCGGCGGCAAGGCAGAGAGGCGGTCACGTATCCGCATCCATCGCTTGAAACCGTGCTGGGCCGCACGCTGGGCGTACCGCTGTTTCAGGAGCAGTTACTGCGCATGGCCATGATCACCGCGAACTTTACGGGCGGCGAAGCGGAGGAGTTGCGCCGCGCCATGGGCTTCAAACGTTCTGAGGCGAGAATGAAACCGATCGAAGAAAAGCTGCGCGCCGGCATGACGCGCAATGGAATCTGCGGCGAAACGCAGGAGCAGATCGTCCAGTCGATCACTTCGTTTGCGCTTTATGGATTTCCGGAGTCTCATGCCGCCAGCTTTGCTTTGATTGCCTATGCCAGCGCTTATTTGAAATGCCATTACCTGGCGGCATTCACGGCGGCGTTGCTGAACAATCAGCCGATGGGTTTTTACCATCCGGCGACTATTGTGAAAGATGCGCAGCGGCACGGATTGAAAGTGCTGCCGATGGATGTGACGCGGTCGGATTGGAAGTGCACGTTAGAGCCGTCAGCCGTCAGCCATCAGCCATCGGTTCGTCTTGGGCTGAATTATGCTCGTGGATTACGCGCGCCGGCGGGGCAAGCTCTGGTTCGGGAGCGGAGCCTGCGGCCGTTTGCTTCGGTTCAGGATCTGGCTCGTCGCGTACCTGAGTTGCGCAAGGATGAGCTGACGACGCTGGCGGAAATCGGAGCGTTGAATGCAATCGTAAATTCACCACAGAGGCACCCTTCGTCTGCGCTCAGGGCAGGCTCCGATACGGAGAAAAGCATTGCGAGGAACTCTTATTCAATGGATATTGATCAAAAGAATTCCTCCGTGCCTCCGTGTCTCCGTGGTGAAAAGCTGTTTCATCGGCGCGATGCGCTTTGGCAGGTAGAGCGTGCGGTGCGCTGGGCGGGACCGTTGCTGGATGAGCTTCCGGAAATGGTTGGAGAATCTCCGCTCGCAGCCATGACGGACGAAGAGCGACTGGTGGCGGATTTTCGCGCTACCGGGCTCACGGTCGGGCCTCATCCCATGCAGTACCGCCGGGCAGAGATGAAGAGGATGGGGATTTATCGCGCTTCCGATCTGGCGCACCTGCCGAATGGACAGCGATTGCGAATTGGCGGATGCGTGATTGCGCGCCAGCGTCCGGGGACGGCCAAGGGAATGATGTTCATGAGCCTGGAAGATGAAACGGGGATCGCCAATGCGATTTTCGCTCCCGATCTTCTGCAGAAGAATCGCGTGTTGCTGATCTCCGAGCGTTTTTTGATGATCGAGGGGATTCTGCAAAACCAGGACAACGTGATTCATATACGGGCAGAAAAAGTTTCGCCGCTCAGCGTCACGCGCGCCGAGACGGAGTCGCACGACTTTCATTAAAGCAGAGCGTCAAGTCTTCCCGGTATCGCGTCCCCAATTCAAACCATACGGTGAATGCACCGGGACATCACGCTTAGGCCGTCGAGAGCTTCCTCGCATTGTGGCGCAGCGAGCGGCCTTCGGATAAGCCGTAGAGCTCTTCGGCCAGATTCTTGGCGTGGTCGCCTATGCGCTCGAGCGCCTGGGCAGCCAATAGAATGTCGAAATTCTTCTGGCCGGTCGGACTGTTGGGCTCGGCCAGGTGTCTGTGAAACAAGGAATGGCACAAGCGGTCCACTTCCGGATCGGATTGCAGAACGCTCTGTGCGTGCGCCACATCGCGCTGGAGGAAGCCCTGGTGAACTTGCTCCAGCATGGTGCAAAGCAGAGATGCCATCTCTATGAGCTGGCGGGAGTCCGCCGCCGGCAGTTTCTCGCGTCGCGATTGCAGTTGCATGACCGCACTGTAGGCAAGGTCTCCGATGCGTTCGAGGTCGGTGATGAACTTCAGACACGCGAGCAACTCACGCGCTTTAGCTTCGCCTACACGGGTGATGGCTTCGGGCAATTGGTCGTCAATCTTGCGCTCGATCTGGTCGAGTTCTTTCTCGCAGTCTTTGATCGCGAGAAAGGCCAAGCGCGAACCGTCGGCTAGATAGTCCCTGACATTGAAGACCGCGTCGCGAGCGATCAGACAGCCTCGGACAACCAGGGACGTCAGCTCATCTTCCGCCAAATCTTCATTGCGGATCTCGGCGGGCCGGGTAACAACCTTCGCGCCTCGGGACCGTGTCGAAGTCGAGCGGCGCTTTCCTCGCGATGGGGACGGTTGCTTTCGGGGCATAGGAAACTCGCGCAGTGCCGGACTAGCTACTGGCTGCTAAGAAATTAGCATAGAACCGGAATGTGAAAGGAATGTAAATCGAGAATACTGTGGCCGGAGGCAGTCGGCCGAGCTGTGCTCGGCTTGGACAGCCGGGGGCGGCTGTACCTACGCAGCATTTGGACAACGAGGGCTTCGTCCCTAACGCGAGCCGATTGCCTCTTCGAGCTTTCCTACTACTTCTTTTCCAGCGCTGCGGCGTGCTCTTCAGCGCGCTTGGCATCTTGCTCTCGGCTGAGCCCGCGATAAGCCCTTGCTAGCAAGCGCAGGGCAGCGGCGTTTCGCGGATCCGATTTGGTGAACGCTTCGAGATCGGGCAAGGCGCCGGCAAAATCGGATTGCTGAATTTGCGCTTCGGCCAGTCCGAGGCGTCCGTCGCTGTTATTCGAATCCACCAGCAGCGCGGCCTCGAACTGGTCGGCCGCATTCTTCGCGTCTTTTAGTTGCAGATAAACGCGGCCGAGCAGCAAGCGCGCGGACATCTGACTGGGCGCCAGCTTCAGGCTCGATTCGAGCGCATCGCGTGCCCCGGGCCAATCGCCGGACTTCTCCGCCGCCTCGCCCAATTCGAACGCGGCGGTGGAATCCTCGGGACGCAGTTCACATGCTCGCTTCAAGTGGACAGCGGCTTTGGTGAAATCTCCGGCAGCGAGTTCGAGTTCGCCCAGTTGGCGGAGCGCGGTCGGCGAGGTGGGGTCAAGTTGCAGCGCCTTTTCGAGGAATTGGCGCGCGTCACTCGAGCGATTGTCGTCGCCGGCCAGCATGGCGTTGTGCAGCAGGTTTTGAACTTCTACTTTGTCTTTGGGATCCGGCAAAGTCTCTCCAGGCTTGCCGGAGTTGCTCGGCGGCGGGAGCTTCGCCTTCCACCTAGCCATTTCGGTCTGCATGGCCTGCAGGTTAGCCGCATCGGGCGCATAGAGGTTTTTCAGTTCCTTTGGGTCGGCCTGCAGGTTGTAGAGTTCGGGCCGAGGAGCTTCGATCAGCTTAGCGTTGTCGGTGCGCAAGGCTCGTAAAGAAGCCCACCCCCAACGGAGGGGATAATCGGTCTCGCCGAAGAGCGGGCGATTGGAGGCCATTTGCGCGTTCTGATTTTCTTCGATGAGAGGAAGCAGCGACTCGCCGTTCAGCTCTGCCGGTGCAGCGACGCCGATCACGGAAAGAAGGGTCGGAAGGATGTCGCTGGTGCGCACCTGGGCATCAATCACGGTAGGGTGATGAGCGGCTCCCGCCATTTTCAGGGGCGTCTTCAGGATCAGGGGGACGTGGAGGGTCGAGTCGTAAAGAAACAGGCCGTGAGTTTCTTCTCCGTGCTCGCCCAGACCTTCGCCGTGATCGCCGGTGACGATGATGATGGCGTTGTCGTAGGCGCCAGCTTTTTTCAGAAAGGCAATCCAGTGGGCGACCGCGGAATCGGTATAGGCGATTTCGCCGTCGTAGAGATGGCCTTTGTATTTTTCCGAAAACGGCGGCGGTGGCTCGTAGGGGTCATGGGGATCGTACATGTGCACCCAGACGAAGTGCGGCCCGGTGCGGTGTTTGTCGAACCACTTTTCGGCGTGCTCGACGACTTCCATACCGCGGCGCTCGACCCGTCCCCAGCGTTCTTTGTTCTTGCCATCGGCATCCTTGCCATCGGTTTTGGGAAAGTTATCGTAGAAATCGAAGCCGCGATCGAGGCCGGGAGCGAGCGTGTTGCTGTCGAGAATCACGGCTCCGATGAAAGCCGCGGTTTGGTAGCCATGCTTCTTCAGCAGTTCGGCGGCAGTGACATGCTGCGGCGAAAGCGGAACTCCAAAATCGGTGACGCCGTGCACGCTGGGCAAGAGGCCGGTGAGGATCGTGATGTGCGAGGTGTTTGTAATCGGGCTATGAGTGTAGGCCTGGGTGAAGCGGACACCATCGGCGGCGAGCGCGTCCAGTGCTGGTGTTTCGACCTGTTTGTATCCGTAGCAGCCCACATGATCGGCGCGCAGAGTATCAATCGTGATGAGGAAGACGTCGGGGGAAGAGTTTCGTGGGGCGGAAGTCTGGGAAGAGGCCTGCCCCCAGGCAGCGGTGCCAAGCAGCATGATCCCGACAAATATTTGGACGAAGAGAATCCTGCCAACAATAGCCAGCCGTCTCATAAGCGCCCAGCCTATCACAATCCTTTGGCCGCGTTGAGCCTCTGCGCATGCCTCTTTCATGCAGCAATATGCGATAAACTGAACTCACCGATGGTGCCTTCTTTTCGTCGATTCATTCTCATTCTGACGGTCCTCACCGCGCTGCCCGCGGTGGCGCAAACGCCCGCGAAACCCGCGCTGAATGTGGTGCTGATCACGATTGATACACTGCGCGCCGATCACGTTGGCTGCTATGGATACAAGAAAATCAAGACGCCAAACATCGACGGCCTGGCGGTGGATGGAGTGCGATTTGAACGAGCGTTTGCGGTCGTCCCTGTAACCCTTCCGTCGCACAGTTCGATGCTTACGGGGACGTATCCCATGTTGAGCGGCATGCATGATTTCAGCGGCAACAAGCTCAGCCCGCTGCAGCCTACGCTGGCCTCGGTTCTGAAACAGGCTGGGTACCAAACGGGAGCGGTGATCGCGGCGGCGGTGCTGGACTCGCGGTTTGGATTGAATCAGGGATTCGATTTTTATTACGACCACTTTGATTTCAACCGTCTTGATGAAGCGAATCTCGATCAGATGGAGCGGCCGGGAAATGTCGTGGCCGATGTGGCGCTGGACTGGCTGGCAAAACATTCGCAAAAAAAGTTCTTTCTTTGGATGCATCTCTACGACCCGCATTTTCCTTATCATCCGCCCGAGCCTTACAGCCGCGAGTACGCGGATCGGCCGTATGACGGCGAGATTGCGTTTGCGGATGAACAGGTCGGGCGGCTGCTGCGGTTCTTGAAAGAGAAAGAGATTTACAGGAACACGGTGATCGTGCTCTCCGGCGACCATGGCGAAAGCCTGGGGGAGCATGGCGAAAAGACGCATGGTTTCTTTATTTACAACGCCACGATGCAGGTGCCGCTGGTTGTCCGGTTGCCGCAGAATGCCTCGGCTCGTGTGATTGCCGATGCGGTTTCGCTTGTCGATCTGATGCCCACGATACTGGACGCTGTCGGGCTGGAGATTCCGCCGCAGGTGCAGGGGCGCAGTTTGCTTCCCCAGCTTCGGGCCGAAGGAACCGAGCGCGACGTTCCAGCGAACCGCGACCGCGTTCTCTATGGCGAGACTTTTCTGCCGCGGATTCACTTCAACTGGAGCGAACTCCGAGGTTCGGAGAATACGAAATATCACTTCATCGACGCGCCTCGGCCCGAACTCTACGATCTGGCGAAGGATCCGGGCGAAGTACACAATCTGTTCGCCGAAAAGAAAGCGGTAGCGGAGGAGATGCGCGCCAAGCTCGTCGGCATGATCCGCGATTACAGCGCGGGCAAGGAGATGGCTGAGAAGACGGGTCTGGATCCGGCACTGATGGAACGACTGAAGGCCTTGGGCTATGCGGGATTCTCCGGGGGCAGCGATCCGACCATCAGCAGCCGCGAACGGCCGGATCCAAAAGACCGCGTCGCCACCTATGAGTTAATTTCCGATGCCATCGCCGATAGCCAGCACGGCCGCTATCAGGAGGCAATCGACAAACTGAAAGTTGTAATTGAGACCGAGCCCAACTCTGTCCCGGGGCACTATTTGCGGGGCCTGGATTTTTACCACCTCAAGATGTTTGCCGAAGCAGTGGACGAGTTGCAGAAAACGGTCGAGCTCAGTTCTGATTACGCGCTTGCGTTTTTTAATCTCGGCATGGCGCAGGCCCACGCCGGGCAGATGGACGCTGCCATCGCTACGTTGCAACGGACTCTGCAACTGGACGCCACCAATTTCGAAGCTGCCTACAATCTGGGAGTGGCATTCCTGCAGAAACAGCAACTGGAGCCGGCGGCGGCTGCGTTCCGGCAGTCGGTTACGATTTATCCGGAGCTTGCGCGCGGACATCGCGCTTTGGGCGAAACCCTGATCTACCTGGACAAGGTTGACGATGCCATTGCGGAGTTGCGTCGCGCTGTGGAATTGGCGCCGCAAGAGTCCGCCATGCACGAGTCGTTAGCCAAGGCGCTGGCCGACAAGGGACTTCAGGCGGAGGCAGACGAGGAGATGCGGCGTGCGCAGCAATTGGCGGCGCCGAAATAGACAAATGGCGCGCCGCTTCTCAACTGTCTTATCGACTCTCTTGCCGACGCTCTCGTCGGCGATCACGCTAACGGTTGTCATATTTTTCGTTGCCGGGTGCACAGGTTTTGGGCAGACCACTCCGAACCAGCCCGGGAAGAAGAAGCCGCAGGCAGCGCCTGGGGGCACCCGACCCGGCGTTGCGCAATCGAATGTTGGGAAACCCAGCGTTATATTGATCACTATCGATACACTGCGCGCGGATCACGTGGGATGCTACGGAGCGCAGGCGGTGAAGACTCCGACTCTGGACGCGCTGGCGCACGACGGTGTTGTGTTCGAGCGGGCGATTTCGCAGGTTCCACTTACGTGGCCTTCGCATGCGGTGATCCTGACCGGCACTTACCCGTTTCAGAACGGCGTGCAGGATTTCACAGGACAGCCGCTGGCGCAGCAATTTCGCACGGTGGCGCAGGCCTTCCAGCAGACGGGTTACGCCACCGGAGCCGTGGTCAGCGCCTTCGTTCTCGACCGCAGTTGGGGGCTGGCGCGCGGCTTCGACTTTTACGATGATGCGTTTTCGGCGGAGACCTTCGAGAAAAAAGATATCGGCCTGGTGGACCGTCGCGCCGGGGAGAGCGTGGCCCATGCCATTGCGTGGTTGAAGAAAACTCCGCGGCGCCCGTTTTTTCTCTGGCTGCATCTTTACGATCCGCACAGCCCGTACGATCCTCCGGAACCCTATCGCTCCGAGTACCGCAGCCATCTCTACGATGGCGAGATCGCCTACGCGGATCACGAACTCGGAAGCTTGATGACCTGGCTCAAGCAGAACCACCTTTATGATTCTTCGCTGATCGTAGCGCTCAGCGATCACGGCGAGTCTCTCGGGGAACATGGCGAAGACGAGCACGGGTTCTTTGTGTACAACGCGACTGTACACGTGCCACTAATTGTGAAACCGCCCGCCGGGAGCGGCATTGCGGCTGGCCGGCGCGGCGAACCCGTGGAGACCGCGGCTGTAGCCCCGACGCTTCTGCAACTAGCGGGCGTAAGAGATCCGAGCGATGCGATTCACGCGCAGTTCCAGTCGCACGCTTTATTCGGCACGAACTACACAGGGTCAGCCAAGAATGAGGCAGCGAATTCGGGAGCAAAAGATCCGGCCTACAGCGAGACGTTTTATCCATTTAGTTCTTTCGGTTGGAGCCCGCTGCACGCCCTCGAAAGCGAGCGTTTCCACTTTATTGAAGCACCCAAGCCGGAGTTGTACGATCTCGAAACCGATCCCGGAGAAACACGAAACGTCGCCGCTGAGCAACCCGCAACGGTTGCGGTGCTGCGGGAAAAGATGCAGGCACTTCTCGCCCACAATCTCTTCACGCGCCAGGATGCGGGTGCTGGAAACCTCAGTCCCGACGCGCAGAACAAATTGCGCGCTCTCGGCTACTTCGGATTTCGTGCCGCAGTTTCTCCCGAGGCCCTGACGCAAGGGCTCGCCGATCCCAAGGACAAGCTGTGGGAGTTTAATTCCATCCTGAAGGCGCAGGACGCTTTTCAGCGCAACGAAGACGAAGAGGCTGAGGCTCTTCTCACCGAGGTCCAGCAAAAGGATCCGCAAATCTACGTAATTCCTTTTCTGTTGGGAGAGTCGGCCTTGCGGCGGCAGAACTGGGACGCGGCCATGGAGCAGTTGCAGCGCTGCCTCGCGTTAAATCCGAACTTCGACAACGCCATGACCGGACTGGCGCGGGCCCTGGCGAAACTCGGCCGAGTGCAGGAAGCAAAAACATGGCTCAACAAAGCCTTGCAGAGCAACCCCCAGAACTACCGGGCATGGTATCAGGCGGGGTTACTGGATGCGGGCAGCGATCCGGCAGAGGCCCAATCTGCATATGAGAAGACGCTCGGCATACAGCCTAATTTCTCTGCGGGTCAGCGCGAACTCGGGATGCTTTTATTTCAGCAGAAAAACTTTGCCGCCGCCGCGCCGCGCCTGGAGAAAGCAATCGAGCTCGGACTAGAAGAGGCGCGGCTGCACAACTTTCTCGGCATTTGCTATAACCGGACGAATCGGACCCTAAAGGCAGTCCGCGAGTTTCAGCACGCCATTGAGCTTGATCCGAAACTGGCGGAGGCTCACCTGAACCTTGCCTTCGCCCATCAGCTTTTGCACCATGCAAAAGCCGCGCGCGAGGAATACGCAACCGCCTGCAAACTCGATGGAGCTTTCTGTAAATTCGTGCCTGCGAACTGACCAGCTCACTGCTTGCCGCCCGCTCTCAGTCGCTGAGCTGCGGCTCGTTCGCGTTCCGCATCGGCCTGCTGCCCTAGCTGGACATACGCGTCAGCCAAGAACCGGTGCGGCTCGGGCGATGTGGGCTGCAACTCGGCGGCTTTCACGAGGTTCGGAACCGCGGCGGTTGGATTTCCCGAGAGAGCCAGAGCGCGCCCCAGAAGCAGGTGTGCGCTGTAGTGGTTCGGCCTCAGTTCAATTACCTTCTCGTATTCCGGGATGGCGTCCGTCAGACGGTCCGCTCGAGCGTACGCGGTGGCCAGCGACAGATGCGCTTCCGCCCAGTTCGGGGAGCGAGCCACGGCGGTCTCAAACTGGACCGCTGCCGCGGCAAAGTCTCCGGTCTCAAAGAGCGCCGAGCCCAGCTGGTATCGCGGAACGGTCAAGTCCGGACGCATTTCCACGGCCTTGCGCAACACCGGCACTGCCTTCTCGTAATCCTTTAGCGAACTCAGGGCCGTACCCAGCTGCAAATAAGTAATCGGCAGGTTCGGTTCCAGCGCGATCACCTGCTCGAGCAGCGGCACTGCTTCCTGAAAGCGGCCTTCTTCTTTCGACATTTCGGCGCGGTGCAACAAGTTCACCACCTCAACCTTGTCCTTGGGATCGGCGCCGGTTTCCTTAATGCCGGGCATGGCCGAAGAGCTGCTATCGGTTGCCACGTACCCCAAGGCGTTCAGCCTTTCCTGGAGTCCGGGATCGGGACTCACTTTCGGCGCTTCTTTTGCGGTGCTCGTCTTTTGCCGGAACGTATCGAGTTGGCTGGCCAAGGTGTTGGTGACTGCCACCGACGCCGAGCTAAGATTATGCTCCGCCTTCGGATCCGCGGATTGGTCGTAGAGTTCTTTGCGCGGCGAGTCAATCAACAGATACTTCCCCGTGCGCAGCGACCGCAGCGAACTCCATCCAAAGGTGCGGTGCGGATAATCGCTCTCCGCGTAGGCTGGGCGATCGTGAGATGCCGCCGGCTTCAGCATGGCGAGCAGTGATTCCCCTTGCACTTCCCGCGGAACCGCAATTCCCACCGCTTGCAAGATGGTTGGTAGCACATCGACGAGTCCGGCGCGGCTGTCAATTCGTATTCCGGCGGAACGCTCTCGCGGCAGCTTAAACAACAGGGGCACGCGAATCGTTTCGTCATACAGAAAGATGCCGTGCGTAGTCTCTCCGTGATCCCCCAAAGACTCTCCGTGATCGGCCATGACGGCAATCAGCGCGTCGTCATAAAGTCCCCTCACACGCAACTGAGCCAGTAACTTGCCCACGACGGAATCGGCGTACGCAATCTCGCCGTCGTAAGGCGCCGAAGCGTACTTCGTTTTGTACGGTTCGGGAGGATCGTAGGGATCGTGCGCGTCGTAAAGATGCACCCAGATAAAGAACGGTCCCTTCGGGTGCACGTTCAACCAGGCCAGCGCGCGCGCGACGACCTCGCCTCCGCGGCGTTCAATGGCGTGGTAACGGTCTTCTCCCACATGCCGCCGGTGGAATCCGGCATCGTAGGTGTCAAATCCGCGGTCAAATCCGGGAGCCGACCGGGTCTCCGGGTCAAGGACCAGAGAGCCGACAAACGCCGCCGTGTGATATCCGTTGCCTCGAAAGATGTAAGGAGCGTAAGGCAATTCTTCCGCCAGCGGCACGCCGAAATCGTTCACCTGATGAAACTGCGGATAGGTGCCGGTAAGGATGGTGGCGTGCGACGCCGTGGTCAGCGGTACCTGGGAGTAGGCGTGGGTGAAAACCACGGACTGTCGCGCCAAAGCATCGAGGTGCGGCGTCAAACCACGCTCGGAGCCGAGAAAGCCCATGCGATCGGCGCGCGTCGTATCGAGCGTGATCAGAATGACGTTGGGAGGCTGAGGCTTGGGTGGGGTGGCGGCTAGCCCGCACGCTACCAAGCAAAGAATGCACACCAAGCCACGGGTCATCGACATAGGGGTAAGAAAAGTCTATCATCGGCAGCTTGGGCTGTTGACAGTCAGTGGAGCGACGGGCGTCCTCGCCCTTCCAGATTGACGCGGCCGGCCGGGGACGCCCGCCTCTCCATTGGTAGGGATCAATATTGGCAGGGATCAATGCGGACTGGTGGAGGAATCCGCGTCTCCCTGAAGGCGTTTCAGCAGGTCGCGGGCCTTTGGCGAGAATGGCGAATCGGGAAAAGCCTTGAGGTAAGTTTCGAGTTCGGTAATTGCCTCCGGCGTGCGCTTCTGTTGCACGTAAAGATTTACCAGCTGCAGATACACTTGCGACATTTTAGGATCGAGCTGCAGCGCGCCTTGCAGACTCTTCTCGGCCAGTTCCAGGCGGCCGGTGCGCGAATACAGCGATCCCTGCAAAAAGTGTCCAAAGGCGGAGTCCGGCCGCCGCTGCAACCCTTCTTCGATCTCGCGCTCGGCGGCGGGGTAACGCTGAGTCAGCAGCAGCACGTTGGCGAGGTTGAAATACGCTTCCACGTCGTTCTGATTCGCTTTCAGGGCTGCTTCGAATTCGGATTGGGCAGCACCGAAGTTCTGCCGGCCCAGATACGCGGAGCCCAGGTTGTTGTGAGCCGGATAATAGTTCGGCGAAAAGCTCAGAGCCTTCTCGTAGTGCTGAATCGCGTCGTCCGTCTTGCCCTGATGGTCCGCCTCCACGCCCTTGTCAAACTCTTTGCGGGTCTTCTTGGGAAATTTCCGGTTGTACTCGGCGGGATCGATCAGGAAAGGGTTGCTGCCCTGGACGCGACTGGGGAGGGGATCTTTCTTGGCAGGGGCGCGGGGGATGAGGATGACTTGCGCGAAGTTCATCGCCGAAGTGTCGGGGACGACGTTGATGGTGTCGCTGAAGGGCTCGTAAGCATCGTCGGCGACTGTAATCGTGTATTGGTTCGCGACCAGGCTATAGAAACCAAAGCGTCCTTGCCCATCCGTATAAGCACTATTGATTGGGGCGCCGCGCATTTCGAGGGAAACGAGCACGGGATATACAGGGAAGTCACCCCGCAATACCTGGATATTGCCGATGATCTCTCCTAACGAGTTGGCTTGCTGGGCACGGACTTGGCTGGTCAGGAAGAGGGAGATCAAAAGAACGGACCAAACGGGAAGGCGGGAGCCGCTGGCCATGGCATCACCCCGGCAGATCATACCACCAAAAAAGGGAAAAGGCCTGTTCCCAAGAATCGAGAACAGGCCCTGAAGCGAGTACAGCAAGCGGCTAGAAGCTGATCTTCAAGCCGAGCTGAATCACACGCTGGTTGAGAGTGCCGGCAGCCTGCCCGAAATTAGCACTGGTGTACTTGTTGTGAGCGTTTCCGCCAGCCGTGGCTAAGACGAAATTGGTGTGGTTGAACACATTGAAGCCGTTGGCGTCAAACTTCATGTTCACGCGCTCGGTGAACTTGAAGATCTTCGACAACGTCATATCTGCAAACCACTGGCCCGGTCCAACAAAATTGTTGCGGCCCAAGTTCCCGGTACAGCCCAGACACGGTGTCGAGAACGTAACACCCGGGGAAGCGTACTGGTAGCTCGTGGTGCCATTCGGGTTAGCGATCTTTGTCCGTCCCCAGCCGTTCGCCCACGAGTCGTGAGAGACGCCACTGATACTTGAGACGGTGGAATCGGGCCGGTCGTTATGTACTCCGTCCAAGTTGAAGTCGCCACCGACATTGGTGCAGTTGTTTGGAATATCGCTCACCGTGCAGGGGACCGGATTCGTCGTCCCACAAGTCGCAGGCTCGCAGAGGTTGTTTAGCGACGAAGTATAGGGCTCGAAATGCGCTCCAGACTGCATGGCCCAAATGCCGTTGTAGGACCAGCCGCCCAAGATTGCTCCTGCAGCCCCTTTCAGGTTCTGCCCGGGCAATTGATAAACGTAGTTGACGACCAGCCGATGCCGAATGTCAAAGATCGAGTTGCCTCGATCCAGACCAGGCTGCGTCTGGTCCAGCGTGTAGCCGTCGCCGGCCCCTGCACCGTTAGAAGTGGTGGCGCCGCTGTGCCAAGTCGACCCGTTATCGATCGTGTGGCTGTAGGTGTAGTCCACGTTGAACAGCAATCCGTGCGACATCTGGTGCTTCACCGATGCCTGCAGCGAGCTGTAATTGGAGTTAACCGCATTCTCCCAGGTACGCAGGGTGCCGTAGTTCTGGTTGAGTCGGCCACCCAGGCCAGTCAATGTCCGTCCGAAATTGTCGACAACCGTGGCAACTGCACCCGTGATAGGGTCCGGCCCAGGCAAGAACGTGCCGGGCTGGCGGTTGATGTCTTCGGCGCGGAACAACTTGTGTCCGGCAGTTCCCACGTACTTCACGTCGAGAACAGTCTTAGGCATGATTTCGTGCTGGATGCCCAAGTAGAAGTTATAGACGTAAGGATCGCGGATACCCTTCGGGAGGACGATACCGGTCAGGAGAGCCGCGTTCGGATTGGTCGGGTCCCAGCCAGTAATGTTGCCTTGAGCCTGCGCTTGGTTGGCAGGGCCTTGGTTGGGGTTAAGGTTCGCGCCTGTAAATGCTACAGGAACGTTCGACAACTGATGACAGTTAGCGGTCCCCGTACCGTCGCAAACTGACGGGCCATAAACTATGTCCGCACCCGGCTGCTCAGCACCCCCGATGACCTGGTTGAAGGAGTAATAGGGAAGATCCCAGCGCGAGTTGGAGAGCGGGTTGTAGAGTGTGCCCTCGTAGGCTACGCCGAAGCCGCCGCGCAATGCGGTCTTGCCGTCGCCAAATACATCCCAGGCAAAGCCGACGCGGGGTCCGAAGTTGTTGTGGTCGCCCTGGCCCAGACTGGCGGATGGAGAGAAGCCACCGCTGCCCGGCCCGCAACCGCCGACCAACTGCGCTAGCGCAAGATTGCCGCCGTTGGCGACGCAGGTAGCGGGATTGTTGGCGTTATACAACTCGTTAACAAGGCTGTTGCTCGATCCCAGAATGAACGAGTTCGGGGTGCTGGGGCCCATGATGAACGTGGTTGCGAGATTAGCCTCTTCGTGGTGACGCTGGTAGAGGTCGTACCGGATCCCGAGGTTCAGGGTCAGGCGTTTGTTGACCTTCCAGTCATCCTGGAAGTAGCCGCCAAATTCTATGTTGCGCCAGTGGCGGATGTTGTCGGTCAGTTGCGCCTGCGGATTCGGGTTGTACGAGGAGACCGGGCACGGCGCCTTGCAAATTCCGGGGTCCACGCCTGCGGCCTGTAGATAGGGCGCGTCCGCGGAGAAGGCGACCTGATCGTAGAAGTAGTAGGAGGGACGGGCCACGTTGAACTCGCTGTTCTCGATGTTGCGGCGGAAATCCACACCAACCTTCATGTTGTGGTTCCCATGACCGATCGAGACCATGTCGGAGTACGTGTAGATGTTCTCCTTGAAGCTCTGCGGATAGCCGTTGTAGGAACCGATGAGGGCTGTGCCATCGGAGAAGCCGACCAACGGTATACCGCCGGCGCTCACAGCGATGGAAATGTTGTTCTGCAGGTAGCCGGCCCGGAATTCGTTCAGCACTGTCGGGCTAAAGGTATGCACAAAGCTGAAGGAGCCCTGCGGCAACAGATTGCGGGTCGGGTTCGAGAAACCGCGACTGCAGGCCGAGGTGCAAGCACCGAACTTATCGGTTTCACGGTTGTAGTTGAACTGGAGATAGGTGCGGTTGTTGGTGTTCCAGTTGTAGTCGACGCGCAGGGAACCTTCATTGCCATTGAAGAGATTCCCTCCTACGGTATCTGTCTGGGTCCCGAAAGTGGCCACGCTGGTTTCCTGGATCGAGGCCCTCCGATCGAGCGTTCCTGCCTGGAGGCCAGGTGGGTTGGCGCAACCGTCGGTCGTCATATTGTTCAGGTCCGTCTGTGTGACGCCAAAAATGGAGATCAATTTCTGATGCTGCAACTGGGTATAGCCTCCAACCCCTGGAGTCAAGCAAAGAGCTTTGGAATAGTCAGCGACACCGTTCACCTTCGGATTGGGATCGTAGCCGAAGTAGGTGTCTGCCGATACAACAGTGGTGGGTGAGTCCGACAGCGTGGTGGCCGTACCCGGGTTCTTTGTCGGATAAACCGCATAGAGCGCAGCCGCGGTCGAGTTCAGCTGGGAGGCAGTATTGGCAGCGATGACCGCATCACGCCACACTTTTGATTCCTGCAGGATGGTTCCGGGAGGGGCGATCGTGTTGTAGCGGTCTCCCTGCAGCGAGAGGAAGAAGAACAGCTTATCCTTAATGATCGGACCGCCGACAGTAAGCCCGAACTGATTGAAGTGCAGACCAGCCCGGGGAACGCCCGACTGGTTAGAAAAGAAGTCATTGGCATCCAGCGCGTTGTTGCGGATGTATTCCCAGCCGCTGCCGTGCCAGGCATTGGTGCCGCTCTTGGTGACAAGATTGACGGTGCCGCCGGCGCTGTTGCCGTACTGCGCGGACATGTTCAACTGCAATTGCTGGAATTCCTCGACCGAATCCTCGATCGGCACGTTGACCGCACCGCCGCTCAGGCCCTTATTGGAGACGCCGTTGATCAGGAAGCCGTTGAAGTCCTCGCGAACGCCGTTGACGACCGTGCCGTGCCCGCCTTCGAAGTCAACGCCGTTCACGTTCACGGCGCCGGCGCTCATCTGCATCAGGTCAAATACGTTGCGCCCGTTGAGCGGCAGGTTGTTGATCTGCGTGGAACTCACCGTGGTAGCCAGCTTGGAATCTTCAGTGTTGACGGCGGCAGCTTCACCGGTGACTTCGATCACTTCCGAGGCCTTACCGATTTGCAGCTTGAAGTCCACGTGCGCGATGACGCCCGCATTCAGCACGACGCTGTTATCCGAGTAAGTCTTGAAGCCGGAGGCTTCAGCCGTCAGCTTGTAAGAGCCAGCCGGAAGTTCCTTCAGCGTGTAGTTACCGCTGGAATTGGTCGTGGTGGAAACGGTAACGCCGATTGCCGGGTTTGTAACCGTAATCTTGGCACCCGCAACGGCGGCGCCGGTTGGATCCAGCACGGTACCGCTAAACTGGCCGTTCTGCACCTGCGCGAATGCGCTGAAGGTTAAGGCCAGAACCGCAAATACTACGAGGCAAAACTGCAATCTCTTCATTTACCTACCCCCTCGGAAACTGTGGCACGTGGTTTTTGTCGTATGCACGACTGCACGAAAATTCTCTTTTGCGAACTTGGTATTTGCCAACTTCTACTAATGTCGAATCGAAGTGCGAAATATCGACTGCGCTGTCAACCTATCTTGCTGATTCTGTTGACTGAACCGGGAGGAAGGTGCTGGAAACAAACCTCGCATCCGCCGGAAACAGCAGCAGATAGTGCTTTTGCGGTACTGTGGCACTTGTTGCGCCAAATGACAGTACCCAATGTTTCAGACACTTACGGTTACTTTGGTCACTGTGTCTATGAGTAACAGAAGATCGAAACGCGCTGAAATACCAAATTCCGTATATTCGTCTCCATTCCTAGTGACGTGCATCGCGACCGGCAGTGAGACCTTTCCCCTCGCGGACGACGAGCTCCTGGTCCGCCTCCTCCGGTCCGAATTTGTCGACTTGCCCGCTGGGCCAGCGAATGACGATTGCATCCACTCTTGTCGCCGCGCCCAGGCCGAAATGGACGCGCGGGTCGCTCGAACTCTCGAAGCCGCTTCCGGCGCGTACCTCTGCATATCGGGTCGAGCCCTCGGCGGTGATCTCGATCTTGGCGCCGAAGCCGTCGCGGTTCGACTTGCTGCCGATGGTCTTGATCCGCAGCCAGTGGCCGGGGGACGGGACTTCATTCCGTAGCAGCACGGGAGAAGCATCGAGGTTGGTGATGAGCAGATCCTGACGGCCGCGATTCCAGAAGTCGGCGGTCAGGGCGGCGCGGCCCACATATTTCTTCGCCAGTGCGCCGCCCGTTTTTTGGCCGACTTCTTCGAACTTTCCATTCTTCGATTTGTCGGAAGACAGGTTGTGAAACAGGAACGGCCGCTCGGCATAGCCCACGCCGAAGGATTGTCCCTCCACTTGCGGATCCACGTGACCATTCGCGATGAAAATGTCGAGCCAGCCGTCGTTGTCGTAGTCGAGAAACTTCACGCCAAAACCGAGATAGGGATTGCTGATGGTTCCGATTCCCGCAGCGCCCGCCACGTCGGTGAACTCGCCATTGTGATCGTTGTGATAAAGATTGTTGTCATCGTCGGAAAAATTGGTCTTCAAAATGTCGGGCCAGCCGTCGCGATCGTAATCGGCGGAGTCGATGCCCATGCCAGCCTGTTCGTGCCCGTCGGAACTGTAGGCCACGCCGGCCTCGGCCCCGACCTCGGTGAATCCACCTTTGCAGTTGTTGTGATAGAGCAGGCTTGGCGAAGAGTCGTTCGCTACGTAAAGATCGAGGCAGCCGTCTTTGTCGTAGTCCAGCCACAACACTCCGAGGCCGTAGTAGCTTTGGGGGTCGATGCCTAGTTTCTCGGTGACGTCGGTGAAAGTGCCGTCACCGTTGTTGTGGTAGAGACGGTCGCGTGCGCCCTTCAATCCGCGCGGCCCGCAATTGACTGGGATGCCGCGATACTGGCAGAACTGGCTGCTGCCGAACTGCGGCAGGTTGTTCATATCGACATCGACATAGTTCGCGACATAGAGATCGAGATTGCCGTCGTTGTCATAGTCGCCGAAAGCGGCGCTGGTTCCCCAACGATCGGCGTTGGCGACTCCAGCCTTCGCGGTGACGTCGGTGAAGGTCCCGTCGTGGTTGTTGCGGTAGAGAGCCGAACCATGGAAACCGGTGATGTAGACGTCTTCCCAGCCGTCATTGTCGAAGTCGCCTACGGCGATGCCGTAACCCCAACCGCAAAAATTCAGGCCTGACTTCGCCGACACATCGGTAAACGTGCCGTCGTGATTGTTGTGGTAGAGGCGCGGCGGATGGCACTTGCCGGCGCGATAGTCGGCCAGCGTCGAACCATCCACGAGGAGAACGTCCATCCATCCGTCATTGTCGTAGTCGAGCGCGGCGGCGCCACCACACTGGGTTTCAACGATGTAGAGTTTCTCCTGTCCGCCGCATGTCAGGTGAAAATCAATTCCGGCCGCGCGCGTTACGTCAACGAACAACGGTGGATTGCTCGCGGGAGTCGTTGCGGGAGTCTTGGCGTCCGGCTTGTGCTCGGCCGTCGCGGGCTTCGCTGCCGGAGCTTCATTGTTTGGTATAGCCGTCTGCGCAGTTCCGCGCAGAAACCAACTGCCGTTCAGTGTCATCAGCAGGACGGCCGCCGCAACCGTGACGTGCAGTTTTTTCATGCGCTGAATCGCTACCGCTCAATCACTCTCTAAATCTAATGATCGCGCCCGGTGGCCATTCCTGCCGAGGCCGGCTGCGCCTTCTTGAGTTCCGCGAAGCGTTCTCGTTCGCTTCGTGCTTCTTCGGTTTTGCCGAGTCTTTCCAGGACGCGCGCCAGTTGATAGTGCGGGCTCGGATCCTTCGGGTTCAGTTCCGCCGCCTTCCGCAACGGGGATTCAGCTTGAGTCCACTGCCCCGCGAGCGCCAGCGCTTTGCCCAGGTCGTACCAGACGTCGGGATTCGGCGCGTCCAGTTCCGTGCCACGCCGCAGATAGGTCACGGCTGCCTCATATTTCCCGTTCGCGAGCAGCGAGTGCCCCAACTGGTACACCACCGCGGGACTCTCACCCGAGCGGCGCAACTCCTCCTTGTATTCGCCAATGGCTTCCTCGTTACGCCCCAGGCTGAAGTAGGCAAACCCCAGATGGTAATGTCCGAGCTTGATGGCCGGGTCGAGCTTCAAAGAGGTTTTGAACTCCTCGATCGCCTGCAGGCTGCGATTCGAATTCAGATACGCTCGCCCCAGCAGTGTATGCCAGAGCGCGTTCGAAGGGCTGAGCTTGATCGCCACTTCGAGTTCGTCCGCCGCGCCCGCGTAATCCTGCTGGCTCAATAGCACCAGCGCCAGGTCAAAATGCGTAGCGGAATCTTTCGGGTTCAACTCTCGTGCCCGGATGAGCTGCTCCTGTGCCTGCTTGGCATCGCCGGTTTTGAAGTAGGCCACGCCCAGATAGTGACGGAGTTGCGCGTCGCGCGGCCAACGCGAAACCGCTTGTTGACCCAGCAGGACTGCATCTCGCAACTGGCCCGACTCCAGTTCTTGCAAAAGCTGCCGGCGGGTTTGGGTCTGGGCCTGCGCTGACGCGATCGTGAAAGCTGAATTTGCAATAACAAGAACAAGGAAGGCGGTTAGATTTTGGGTGGCGCAGCGCTTCAGTGTGGGCGTGAGAACTTGTTTTTGCGACGAACACACACTGCGACTGCGGTGCTTTGGTGCCGCTGCCGATCCGTTGGGTTTATTGGGACTGGTCATGGTGCGAATTCCCGGGCAAACAACCGCGTCCGATTGTAGGCGATGGCCGCGAGCATGAACTCCGCCGCCACTTTGGCCTCTCCTCGGGTACGGAATTGCCGCATCCCGCGCTGCTGCTTCAACACTCCAAACACCGGTTCCACCAAGGCCTTTCGTTTCCCGTACACCGCGCCCGGCTGCGCAACTTCTTCCGCATCGCCTTCAGTTCTGGACTGCGCACCCGGGGCTGGATTCCGGATTCGCCAGCGCGATGCTTTGACACGAGGTCCGAGTTCTTCCGCAGCCGGTCACGGTTTCTTCGCGGCCGCGCCGAGCTCAGGCGCGGGGTACTCGGGAAGTTTCTGCTTGGCGGCTTGCGTCCGCTTGACTTGCAGCTCGTCGAACAGAAGCGCAGGGCTGGCGACGCTGAACCATACGGGCTCCGAGCGGTCTTCGACCGCGGGCGCGGTTCCGGCCGCGATGAGATCGCTGCGCAGCGAGCGGACGTCGAGATCTCCAAAGACGCCGCCGCGAACCAGTTCTTCATGCGCATCCTTGGTCCAGATGCGATAGAGCAGCCGCGGCCCGAGCGACGGCCCCATGGTTTCCACGTAGAGACCGTAAGGCAGGTCGCGCTTCTTGCAGAGCTCGATCAACTGTGTCTTGAGGCCGGCATCAGGCTGGGGATCGGTCGATTGCAGAACCAGATTGCCGGTATGAGGCGCAGGCGCGGCAGTAGCGGCGGCGCGACCGTGACCGTTCGAAGCGGGGAAATCGCGAATCGGCTGGCGTCCGATGAGATAAGCGACGAGTTGTCCTTTCTCGATGAGGGAGACGCGCTGGCCTTTCACGCCTTCGTCATCGAGCGTGTAGTTGCCGAACAGGGGCTGGCCGGAAATGGTGGAAATCGTTGGGTCGTCGAACACATTGATGAAATCGGGCAGCACGCGGCCCTTGTAGCTGCTGGACCATCTTCCCGTGGTGCGGGCGTTCTCGCCAAGCTGCGGTTTCCTGCCCAGAATATTCGGCTCGACTAAATCGGTGACGACGGTGGAGGCAGCGTCGTTCGAGAACAGGACGGGGCCGCGGTATTCCTCGTCGACGACGGGAGCGTCACGCAACAACTTCAGCGTCTCCAGTATCCGAGCCGTGGTCTTCAGGAACTGTTCGCGGGTGGGGAGGTCCTTGAGTTCGTTGCCTTGGTCCGCGTGCGAGCGTTGCAGCAACATGCCATCGGAAGCCTGCGTTGAGCCCGCGATGGAGATGAGGTAGTGCGCGTGGCCAGAGCGGGCAACCGTGCCCTCGGAGTTCAGGAAATAGCGGTTCTCGACGGTGAAGCGCAGCGTGGATTCGAAGCTCTGCAGTTCTTTGTCGGCGCGATATTGGGCGGATGCCTCTTCGAGAAGATGAATCCAGGAAGTGAAATCGGTCGAAGCAAAATGGGCGAGAGGCTCGACCGCTTCGACCGGCGTGGCTTTGGCGAAATCGTCGACCGGTTGATCGACTTTCAACTGCTTCAGGGCAGCCTGCTTGGCGGAGAGCGCTTCCGTGGCGGCTTTGTAAGCGCGATCGGTTGCGAGCCAGAGGCGGTGACGAATGGCAAAGACGTCATCATCGGAGGGAACGAGGTCGACGGAGCCTTCTCCGGTGCCGAAGAAGCTGTCCTGCTTGTAGTCGCCGACGCGGACGACCACGCGCAACAGGCGGCCGTGATCATGTTGCTGGCTGCGTAGGGCGCCGAAAACGGCGCTGGCTTCGACCTGGTCAATCTCGGTGACGCGGTATTCGATGTAATACGGCGCCGGCACGTTCTCGAGTTTCAGCTTGGCTTTGGAGCGCTCCATCTCTTCCCGAAGAGCGCGGAGAACAACATCGCCGGAAGCGGAATTGCCGGCGCGAGCGGAAGATGACAAGGCGCAGAGCAGGATCGCGGCAGAGATCACTGCAAACGACACGGCCGCTGTATATCGAATGAATGCGTGTCGAATCATTGCTTGCCTCCCTTATCATCCGTCGCGCCGGGCGGGGGCAGAAGGATAGGAGGACGGGTGTCGCCGTACTTCCGTTTCTGGACTTCCATGTCGGAGAACAGCATGGCCGGAGCGGCGGTGGATACAGGAACGCTGCCGGATTCGGCTCCGCAAATGCCGTTAAAGACGCTGGTGGTGTCTCCGGTAGCGGCGATCTGGGTCAACACGGTGAGCGGGGTGCCAACGATGTCGACCCCGCGGACGAGTTCATCGGGACGGCCATCCGCATAGACGCGCCACACCATGACGGGCAACACCTGGAACGCCTGCGGCATATCGCGCGAGGTCAGGGTGAATCCGCCCTGGATGTCTTCGAAATAGAGGCCGTAGGGCCTGCCCTGCTTCTTGATTTCTTCGATGAAGCGGGAGCGCAGTTGGGCGTCGGGAATCGTTTTCGAAGAAGTAACGATCAAATTGCCCTGGCGGCCGACGGGCATCCGTCCGGACTGGGCGCGGCCGTGCCCGTTCGAGTTGCTGAAGTTCTTCACCGGCAATCGCCCCATCAGAAAATTCTTCAGGATGCCGTCCTTGACCACCTCGACGCGCGCGGCGGGAATGCCTTCGTCGTCGTAGCGATAAAAACCCGACAGTTCCGTGCCCGCCATCGTGTGCAGCGTGGGATCGTCGGTGACGCTGAGGAACTCGGGCATGATCTTTTCGTTCACTTTTTTAGTAAAAGTCTGGCCTTCGTCGCGGCCCCTCTGGCGCTGTCCTTCAACCCGATGGCCGAGCACTTCATGAAAGAAAACGGCGGCGGCGCGGCCCGAGAGCATCGCGGGGCCGCTGTAAGGCTCGGCCAGCGGAGCCGCGCGCAACGCGTTCAAGTCGTCGGCCATTTTTTTCGCGCTCGCGGCCACTTCCGCCTCGGAGGGAAATTTTGACGGGTCTGAAAACTGGAAAGTTTCGATGCGCATCAGTTGCATGCCGTCGTCGGCGCGGGTTTCGGCCTGAATCATGATGCGAAAAATGGCGTCGGCGGTCACGATCTTCGTGCCTTCGGTGGAGACCAGGTAATCGCGGCTCTTCTCCGCGAAAAGAAAAACCACGGACTCCTCCACCTGGGGATACCGGCGGAAGGACGCGGAGTAGCGGCGGGCGAGCTCTTCCCAGGCCTTCTGCTCGGGAAACGCAGCCAACGACGTTTTCTCGATGTAAGTCGCGGGCTTCTCCTGGGAGAAGTCGGGCGAGTCGTCTTCATCCTTGGCGCGGACGGCGGTCTTGGTCTTGACGTTGGCATACGCCTGGCGCGCCTTGCGGTACTGCTCGTAGGTCAGCTTCCACAGGACGCGAGCAATGGCGTCGGGGTCGTCCCGTTGCGGAAGCTGGCCGGAAGTAATGCCCGAGAAGCGCTCTTGGTCGTGGGTGTTATCGAGAGCGGGGGCCCCGATGCGCATGCTGACGTCGGCGGCGCGATGGCGGGTATGCGAGGAGGTGAGAATGCCGCCCTGGGCGCTAAGTATAACCAGCGATTCGCCGTCGGTCACGTTGTAGCTGGTGAAGTAGGGGGCGGGATCCTGCTTGGCAAGCTCAGATTGGCCGCGATGCAGCTCCTTTTCCATGGTGGCAAGGAGGAGATCGTCGGGTGCGTTCAGAGGCTTTTGGGCATTCAGCGGTTTCTGCCCAAGGAGGGCAACAAGTAGAAGCAGAAGAAGGAGAGTGCGCAGGGAAACGGCCTTTTCAGATTTCACTTTTTCGGAGTTCATGGAAACCGCGAGTGTACAGGAGCGGGAGAAACAAAAAAAGCGGCCCCTTTCGGGGCCACCCTTTTCAAAGAGGCTAAGTGGCGGGAATCAGAGGAAACCTAAGTTTGGCGCCGCTCCGTGGAATGGAACGGACAGGTTGAGATGTCGCGAGCATTGAGAGTGAAGTTTGTCCAACGGGTGCGGCCTCTTCAGTACCATGGGAATAAGCATTTGCGGAACCAAATTGGTAACTGGGGGCGGCGACGAGGTCCCATTTCGGGAACCTGTTCAAAATCAAGATATTAGGGTGAATTCCCTAGAAACGCGCGGCGCCAGGATCACCGAGCGAGGTGATGTCAGGTGCACAAAGCTGCACTTCGGCAGAAGAAGTAGTGTGGAAGCGGGGCTCTGCCCCGCTTGGACGGGGCAAAGCCCCGTCCCCACACAAAAACAAAGCCCCCTCAAAAGGGGGCTTCGGATAAATCGGCACAAGTGTCTAGCTGTCGCCGGCGACGGTGCGCACCTTGCCTGGCAGGAAATGGTAGGGCGGCCACGGTCCGGTTACCACCATTTGACAATTCTTGAGTTGCTTGGCGGCCGTGCTGTAACGGTTCTGATATTTTTCAATCGACTTGGTATCGATGAGGTGGGCGATATCGAGCAACATTCCGTCGGCATCGACCTTCTTGCAGCTGACTTCTTCTTCGAGTGGATTGAAGAGCTTGTGCACCTGGACGGAGAGGGCGCGGGCCTTGGTCTGCCGTTCACGCTCACGAGATGCCTTCTCGCGCAGTTTGGATAGATACTCGCGGCCGACTGTATCGGGCAGGACAATCTCTTCGATGTTGCCGCGAATCGATCCGTCGCGAACCGTCAGCTTGATGCGCATTTCGGACTTGCCACGGAGCCGGGCGACACTCTCGCAGAAAGTGCGGCGATTCGATCGAACGGCTTGGCGGATGGCATCTTCGGTGTCGAAAATCGTTCCGAAGCGGAAGGGTAAGACGGTGGCGGTGCGGAAGCTCTGGCTTACCACGCGGGCGTGCTCAAGAACGGATTTTTCGTCGAGTTTGGAGGTTGCGCGGTCGTATTCACTGACGATCACCGCGAATTCTCCACTCGGGTAGCTCATGACGGGGGCGGAATTGACCCCCTGAATTCCATCTAAAACGAAGGGACGACGGGCGCGGACACCATTAGCTAGGGTCGGGTGCTCCGTAAGGCAGTACGCGTACCACGACATGCATTCTCTCCGAATTGCACCGGGGCTTTGGGCACCCCTTTAGATTTACTCGTAGGCTAGGGCTGCGTTTCTACCTGGAAGTTTTGTTTTTTGAGACAAGATGAACGCGAAATGCTGCGTCCAAAGCCATACTACTGCCGGTCCTCGT
>CZLA01000092.1_pt1 | contig 27524 bp, 25 predicted proteins | sample 1122381 | NCBI WGS metagenome assembly CZLA01 (sample SAMEA3539301, study PRJEB10725) | soil metagenome | biome: tundra; feature: field; material: soil | place: USA | collected 2010-05 | depth 0.15 m
CCCCCCCCCAATTTCCGCCAGGTCTTTGAGTTTAAAGGACTTAGATGTAAAGTATTCCGGAATAAGGACTTAAGTTGTCAAAGAGCGCTGAAGACGGGTTTGGGGCAGCTTCGAGGGCCGTCTTGGTGACGGGCACACCCCCTAACGGGCACACCCCCTAACTACCCCAATCAAGATTCATTTTCGCACTGGTTGGGTTGGATGTCTGTGGTGGCGGTCACTGGTTGGATGCGGTGAAAAGGGGCGAGTCAGGGGCAGTCGAATTTTAGGGAACCGTTCCGATGTCCCCGGGTTTGGCTTTCCGGGAGGCCATCTTTCGGCTATCGCTCAGGGCAGGCTTTCTCGAAAAGCGCGAGAACTGGCGCACCCCTTTTACTTTTCTGCTATCACTTGGCGACTCCCCGTATACTCTCCGGCGAAAATGTTGGCCACCCGCCCAGGTTTACCCGCCTTCTTTCGATGCCTTGATCGTCAACTCGCGTTTCAGCCGGTATATGAAAGGGCTTTCGGGTTCAAAGTTATCTTTGAATGCGAGTCTCGCTTGACCTATAACCCGGCCGGCCATCGTCGCTTTAACGTCAACAAACTTCGGCAAGGTGTTGCAACGATGCCCCCACAATGGGAAGTATGGAGCGCTCTGCGTTCCGAATGGTATGTCGATCGAGAACTCGCCGTTCGAAACTGGCACAGTCTTGGACTTGGTTCCCTTTGGCGTTTCCAGCGTTACCGACACCTCAGCAGAGGCCGCCTCTGCCTGGAGATTATCAACCCGCCCCCGGACCTTCACCGTACCCATTGGGCACTGTGCCAGCACCGGAAGACCGAAACTCAGAAAGACCACCGCTAGCAGTAATCGTTGGAAGAGCTTCATGGTTTCCTCGCGTCGCTACATCCAAAGCATTTTTGCTCGATGTCGTAGGCTTTATTCTCTCCGTGCGTTAGAGAATGGACGACTTCGTGGGTAAGAGTGGAAGCAAGCGAACAACAGATTCCGCGAAACGCATTCGGACCCAGGGCGACCTCGTGGCGCAAACGCCAGAACGTGAGCGGTCCCGTCTCACCGCAATCCTTGAGTTTAGGCTTATATACAAACGTTGTTCTCTCGATCGCATCGGCAATCTTCGGACCGTCGGGCCCGGCGCAGTTAGGACACTGCTCGCGCAGTTTGGCTAGCGCTTCGGCAATAGCGGCGTCTAATAGCGCTCTCTGGTCAGGGTCGAATCCCTTCGTTTGATACAAACCAAACGGATCATCGAAATTGGTTGGATTGTTGCGCACATGTACGTACATGTTCAGCTGATCCCGCACCCCGAGGGGATCCTCGCTGAGGAAACGACCAGCACTCGTGTCGTAGTACCGCGCACGATAGTAATAGAGTCCCGATTCCATGTCGTAGTCCCTTGCCGTGTATCGGAAGGGATTGGTGAGCGTGCCTGTGGAAGTGGTCATTTTGCCGAACGAATCGTAGACGTAGGTGTTGGCGAGTGTTCCCCCAGAGTTGCTGAGGGAGCTAACAGAACTCAGTCCGTCTTGCTCGTAATAGCTGGCTAGACCAGACCGGTACTCTGAAAGGAGCTCATCCATCTCCAGCGTTTGCGCATAGCGCGCCAAAACGTTCCCACTGCCGTCGAGTTCTTCGATAGCATTGTCGCCGTCCCCGTCATAGAGGTAGTTGGTTGTCCCCGAAGCCGAGCTCTTCTGAACACGTCGTCCGAAGAGATCGTACTTGAACGCGACCGTACCCGTGCCCGGCACCACCGCCGACACCAGCCGGTTCTCGAAATCCCAGCTGTAGGTCGTGCCACCGCTCTTCGTCAGCGTGTTGCCGTTATTGTCATAGGTGTAGCTCGCGCTCGGAGTCGCGGTCAGCTCGTTCGACGGGTTGTAGCTGTACGGACTCACACCCAGTGAACTCAGCCTATTGCCCACCGCGTCGTAGGTGTAGGTTTCTTTGGTCGTAGAGCCCTGCTTGGCCGAAAGTAGCTCGTAGATGTTGTCGTAGCCATAGGTCAGGGTCGTGCTCAGCCGCTTGTCGACCCTGGTCTTTCGATTGTTCGCCGGATCATAGGTATAGCTGGCGCCATCCAGAATGGTCGTGCCCAGCTTGTGCAGCACCGACAGCAGGTTCGACACCGGGTCATAGGTGTAGGTTGTGTTGACGCCCATGGGCCGGGTCAGCGAATTCCGGCGGCTGAGCGCGTCATAGCCGAAGCCGAACTGCCCGGTCAGCGAGTTGGTCAGCGTCGCCAGCCGGTTCAGCGCGTCGTAGGTGTAGGCGTTGGTGCTGCCGTCGGGCGCGGTCAGCATCTTACGGTTCGAGGCGGCATCGTCAGCGTAGCCGTTCTGGAAGTTCTGCCCCGTTAGAAACGCATACTGCGTCGTGGTCTGCGTCAGCCGGTTCATGTTGTCGTAGGTAAAGCCGTACGCGCCTGTCGCGTCCTGCACCAGGGTCTGACGACTGTTCAGGTCGTAGGTGTAGGTCACGGTGCTCTGGTCCGGATTCGTCTTCGTGTTTAGACGGTTTATTAGATCAACGGCGATTATTTCCCGGTGGCCCGTGACTCGGGCGGAAACCTTGCCGGCGCGTTTCGAGCGCCATGTGAGGCGGAACTGTCACCTATCTACGTGTTTGAAGTCACAGACTCCCCGCGCCGGATCTACTAGCGTGAGTAATATTTCGGGAGGTCGCTATGCGGCGATGTGCTTTGCTCCTCGTCTTTTTCTTCTCCATTTCGTTCCTGTGCACGCCAGCGCTTCCCGCTAAGGACAAGCCCAAGCCCGCCGCGGCGGACAAGATGCGACAGAACTTCAGCAAGTTCGTGGAAATCCCCGGTGCGGAGATGGCAGGCGCGGAACAATGCGCTGGTTGTCACGCCGACCTCTCCAAGGGCTTTCGCCGGAGCGCGCACTCGATGCAGGATGTGGCGTGCGAACAGTGCCATGGAGCGGGGAGTTTGCACGTGGCGGCGGGCGGGTACTCGATCGAATCGAAAGACAAGATCATCAGCTTCCGCGACCGTTCGGCCGAGGAAGCGAACGGCGTTTGCCTCAGTTGCCACGCGAAATCCGATCACATTCGCAACTGGTTTTCGGGGGCACACCAGGCGCAGGACATCAAGTGCAGCGACTGCCATACGATTCATGGCGAGAAGCATGGCGAGCCGAGAGCGATCGAGTCGCGACGGCAGGTGAATGAAAACTGCTTGCGCTGTCACCAGAAGCAGAATGCCGAAGCCGATCTTCCCTACCACCACCCGATTCGCGAAGGCAAGATGAGCTGCTCGGATTGTCACGATCCGCATGGCGGCAGCGCGGGCAACAATCTGAAGCTGTCCAATACCAACGACCTTTGTCTCGGGTGCCATGCCGAATATCAGGGGCCATTTGCGTTCCAGCACCCTCCGGTAAGCGAGAGCTGCCTGAAGTGCCACTCCTCCCATGGCTCGCCGAACCAGAACATGCTTTCCGTGAGCCAGCCGGCGCTCTGCCTGCAGTGCCATTCGGCGCACCACAACGGCGCGAGCTTGCCCCTGGTGGACCGGTGCACCAATTGCCATAACTCGATTCATGGAAGCGACATACCTTCCGCAACCGGCGGAAGCAAGTTCATCGATAAGTAGGACCCGGCGACACGCAGGACCCGGCGAAAGGATTGGTTCGGGCTAGGAGATCACGCCATGAAAAAGGTTTCCGCACTCCTCGTAGTTGCACTCATAGTTGCAGCCGTAACGCACCCGGCACAGGCGCAGCAGCCCACTCCGGGCGCTTCGCAGCCGGCAGAAAACGTCCCCGAAATCACCTACCATCTCACCGTGGTGATGCCGCAATACCGCTTCGTGGACACCCGCGGATACGGCGGCCGGGTGGGTGAATACGACAGCCTGCAACAGTCGCTGGGCGGTGATTTGTCCTTTGACTATGTGAATATCCCGCAGCACATGACCCTCAAGTCCACGTTGAACGTCGTGAGCCGGGACGACTACGACATGAAGTCGCGCCTCACGTTCGGGAAATGGCTGGACTTCACGCTCGACAACCGCAGCTTTGTGCGGCACCTCGATGACAACAACTATTTCGCAGCATCCGTGATTTCTCCGGACATCATTCGCACCGATTTGATCCCTGCGGATTCTTTACTGGGCATACGACGGAGGATGAACAACGCTTCCCTCAAGCTGCAGTTGCCCAAGGTGCCGGTGAAGTTGTTTGTCAAAGGCGGCTGGCAGGCCCGGGACGGAAACAGCCAGATGCAGTACTACGACATGGGCGGCGACGGGACGAAGACGGACACGGGATGCGATAACTGCCACTCCGCTTCGAAGTACCGCAGCTACAACTACACCACGCGGAACATAGCCGGAGGCGCTGAAGTCAAGTTAGGAAATCTGCTAAAGCTCGTCTACCAGCACGAGTTTCGCAGCTTCAACGACCGCATGCCGAATCCGGTGGACATCTACGGAACCGCCGGTACCATCCCCCCCGAAGAGGACATCCCTTATACGCCCGCCGGTCTCTACGTTCACAGCGTGTTACCGCGCCATCAGACGCAGGCCGACTCGTTGCAGGTCACCATGGCCGTGGCCCATCACCTTACCTTGAACGGAGATGTCAACTATGCGCGGACGAAGAACCTGTTTACCAGTCATCCGCAAAACTCTTTTAACGCCGACGCCACGCTGGCCTGGAATCCGGTTTCCCGGCTGCGCGCAGTAGCCGACTTTCATGAGCAGAATCTGGTAAACGAATTTGTCTCGCCGTATTCCCTCGCTGACCCGACTGTGATTCACTACTTTGGCAACCCGTCCCTGCACCGACATTGGGCGGGCCTGAAGGTGTCGTACCGGGTGACCAAGCAGTTCGACCTGGAGTCGTACTACACGCGCATGAACATCACGCGGTCGGACGCAGCTTTGTGGCCTCAGTTCTCTTCGCCCGATAATACCGATCGGCTCTTCGTTGTGCCGGTGACTTCCAGCAACATAGCGGGCGCGGCCATGCATTTTCACAGCGCGCAGTTGTGGAATGCCAGAGCCGGCTACGAGTGGACAGGAACCCACAATCCCGGTTATGTGACCGATCCAAGTACCAATAACCGCCTCTTTGGCAATGTCACCCTCACTCCGGTTCACTGGCTTACCCTCGGCAACGATGCCAGCATGACTCTGCAGCGGTCGTTTCCCGTGGTGCAGCGGACCAACCACATCTACGTGGATACAACCTTCGTGACCATCAAGCCGGTTCCGCAGTGGAGCATTGGCGGTGGATATACCTACCTGGAAGACAATCTGCGGACCGACATGACGTTCCTAAACGATCCGGCGGTCGCTGTCTACACGCAGCCGCTGGTGCCTTATAAGCAGCTGAGCCAGACCTTTTCCATCCACTCCACCTACGAACTGAAGAAGCGCTTGGGGCTCAATGTAAGCTTCGCGCACTCCGCGGCCCACAGCAGCATGCGGCCGGACGTCAATCCGGCGGATTACCCGCCCTTCCCGTGGACGATAGACCCAAACGGCGACCCACAGTTCCCAGCGCATTTCGCTAATGCGCTCGCGACTGGCGCCGGACCGGTGTCTCAGGTCAACGTACCGCAGACCCTGATCGGAGCCACGGGCGACTACCACCTCCGCGCCGGATTCGATGGCGGCCTCCGTTTCAACTACGGAAGCTACACCGATAACACGATCTGGGCCAGTACGGGCATTCGTCCCGACGTCACCGGAAAGCTACGATCTTATTCCGTTTTCTTTGGACGAGTCTGGTAGCCAGTTGTTGTCCCTGAACAAGCCAGGAATGCGGCTCTAGCAGATGGCGCCGCCGGCCGGCAAACCCGCGCAATGACGATTTGCGCCGGAAGAAACAGCCCAGAAAAACAAAAGGCCGGGCGATTGTGCCCGGCGCTTCGTACTGAGAAACTGTCGATCGCTGAGTTGAGCTAGATCAGTTTCCCGTTAACCTCGTTCGATTTCATCTCTATGTATTCGGCGTGTCGCAAACCTCACATGACCAGCGCGAGCCCTTCCAGTTCACGCTCCAGCACCGGTAGAGAACAGCCCGCCATTTCCACGCGTCCGGCGGCGTCGATGGCGGCTGATTGCGAAACGCCATAGCCGCGGCCCATCAAGAAAACCTGCAGCAGTTCCGCTGCTTCACGGGAATCCACCATGCCGCCCTGGATCAGGTCGTTTCTCAGGGCGCACAGTTCGGTCACCGTAAACCGCTCTTTCATGGCCATTCTCACCTTCGACCTCCGTACCGTTGCGCAGTTAGATTCATCGGCAACCTGCTTCGTTTCAAGCAATCGTAGTGCCGTAACGTTAGTACACTCTCCGACACGGCTGGCTACGACCATAAGCTCTTAGAACCCAAGTTCTTACAAAAGGTTGCGAGGATATCATCGGCAGGGGAGCGCAAGACATAACAACGTCACCTGTTGCCAGAATGACACTAAATGTCGTTTCGTCGCGGGAGAAAACCGAACTTTGTCGCGTGCTCTGTCGGCTCTGGCTTCAGGCAGCGTCAATCGTAGCCGCGTCCACGAGCATGATTGGGATGTCGTCCTTGATGGGGTACACACGACGGCATTCGCCGCATTTCAGACTTCCACCGCTCGCATGCAGGACTAACGGCTTCCTGCAGACCGGGCAGACCAGCATGTCAAGCAGATCCTGAGAAATCATGGTGACATCATTGTAATGCTGCGGCGTCATGCTGCGCGATTTAGTCAAAGGCAACTTCTTTGCCACGGGGGGCACTGGGGAACATGGGGGAGTCCGATGCGATAGAATCGGCTTTCAATTCACAGCGAGCTAAGGTGGAATGACAGCCAGAATTCTCGACGGGACCAAGATAGCTGCTGAAATCCGCGCGGAAGTCACCGGCCAGGCAAAGGCCCTGGCGGTATCGGGGGTGCGTCCGGGGCTCGCCGTGGTGCTGGTGGGGCGCAATCCCGCATCGGAGGTCTACGTTCGCGGCAAAGTGAAAAGCTCGGAGGAAGTCGGCCTCTACAGCGAACAACACACGCCCGCCGAAAGTACGACGACGGAAGAACTGCTCGCGCTGATCGCCGACTTAAACCGCCGCGATGAGATTGACGGCATCCTGGTGCAGTTGCCGTTGCCGGCGCACGTCGACGCCAAGAGAGTTCTGATGGCGGTCGATCCCGCCAAAGACGTTGACGGATTCCATCCCATGAACGTGGGCTATCTTTCCACGCAGCGCCCGGGCCTCGTGCCCTGCACGCCGGCGGGCGTCATGGAAATTCTGAGGCGTAGCGGGATTGCGGTGGCGGGACAGGAAGCCGTGGTCGTCGGACGCAGCGACATTGTCGGCAAGCCGGTGGCGATGCTGCTGCTCAATCAGAACGCTACGGTAACGGTTTGCCACTCGAAGACGCGCGATCTGGCCGGAGTTTGCCGCCGCGCCGATATTCTGGTGGCCGCGATTGGACGCCCCGGCATGGTCACCCGCGATTTCGTGAGGCCCGGAGCCTGCGTGATCGATGTCGGCATCAACCGGATCACGGACCGGAGAGAGTTCGACCGCTTCTTTGGCTCAAACGAGGCCTGGAACAAGGCGGGAAACAAGAAGCGCGAAGAAACATTTCTGGCCAAAGGCTCGACACTGGTGGGCGACGTCCACCCCGAGGTCGCTGAAATCGCGGGCGCGATCACGCCGGTTCCCGGAGGCGTCGGCCCGTTGACCATTGCCATGTTGATGGCCAACACGGTGAAGGCCGCTATGCTGCGGCGTGAACTCAGAAATCGTGAATTGAGCCGGGCCTAGTCGAGCCGGCTTTAGAGAGGACTCTCCATGAAGAAGGGGATGCGGCTGGGCGTGATGATGTGCTTGGCTCTCTTGACCGCTGCGGGCCAGCAAAAGTCGGCTGGCCCTGCCATGGTCATTCATACGCGGGCCGATGCCGTCCAAGCTATGGACCAGATTCAGTCAGACCTGGCGCAGTTGAACGCGAGCCACCAGAACTACCGGGAGGCTGCGGAAAAGCTCGCTACCCTGTACGGCGACCTGAGCAAGAAGGCGGAGGCCGTCGCGGCCGCGGCACGGGCAGTGAAGCCCGAGCGCCCCGATCCCAAAGCGGTGAGCCAGTTGTTGACCGCGACCACACAGATGCAAGAAACGCAGATGAGCTTTAACCTGCAATATCTGCAGCTCCAGAACTCGATGCAGAACGAGAACCGCCAGTACACCATGGTCAGCAACATCATGAAGACCAAGCATGACACGGTGAAGAACTCGATCAACAATGTTCGCTGAGAGTGATGGACCGTGAGCACACATTGCTAAAACTCGGCCTCACCGGCGGCATCGCGAGCGGCAAATCCGCTGTGGGCGAGATGTTTGTCAAACGGGGCGCGCACCTGATCCAGTCCGATGCCGTGGCGCACTGGCTCATGCAGCCCGGCCGCGCGGTCTACGAAGAAGTCGTTCGCCGCTTCGGCCGTGAAATTCTGAATCCGGACGGAAGCATCAACCGCCCTAAGCTGGCCGAAGCCGCGTTCAGTACGCCCGCCGGTGCATCCCCGCGCGTCAAGGAGCTCAACGAAATTGTGCATCCCGCCGTGATCGCGCACGAGAACGAATGGATGGACGAAATCGGCGAGCGCGATCCGAACGCCATCGCCATCGTCGAAGCGGCGCTAATTCTCGAAGCCAGGGCCGGCGGGCGTTTCGATCGCCTGATCGTTGTGACCTGCCATCCCGAACAGCGCGTTCAGCGTTTCGCCCGCCGCCTTGGAATCTCTGAAGAAGCTGCCCGTGCCGAGGTCACTCGCCGCGCGGCGGCGCAGATCCCCGACGAAGAAAAGATCAAAGCCGCCGATTTCGTCATCGACAACTCCGGCTCGCTTGATGCCACCGAGCGGCAAGTGCAACGTGTGTTCGCCGCGCTTCGGCGGAAAACCTGATCTGTTTGCGCTCCACCTTATAATTCAGCACCTGTTGCGGTGAAGATGGATGGCTCCTCAACTCAACATTGCATTTGTTACCTGTCGCAAGCTGGGCGGCTTAACGACGGACGACGCAATCGCGGCCGATCATCTCGTTCGACTGGGCTTCTCCATCTCCGTCATCGCGTGGGACGCGCCTGCAATCGGGTGGGAAACTTTCGATGCTGTGATCGTACGATCGACTTGGGATTACCATCGCCGCCATCGCGAGTTCCTCGCCTGGCTTGCCGAAATGGAGCGGCGGAAGGTCCGCCTATGGAATTCGGCGCAGGTGATCCGTAACAATATTGACAAGGTTTATCTGCGCAGACTGTCGGAGCAAGGTGTGGCGGTGACGCCCACTGTCTGGGTTGGGCGCGGTGAGAGTGTCGATCTGCCGACAGTCTTATCCGAGTCGCAGTGGGACCAGGCAGTGATTAAACCAGCGATCTCTGCTACCGCGTGGAGCACCTGGGTAACTTCTGTTGCGAGAGCGGCGGAAGATCAGACAAAGCTCGATTTGATACTCGAACAGACAGGCGCCCTGATCCAGCCGTTCGTCACCGAAGTGCAGACGCGCGGGGAATGGCCGTTCGTCTTTTTTGGCAAGCAATACAGCCACGCGGTTTTGAAACGGGCCCAGGCCGGAGATTTTCGCGTGCAGAAAGATTTTGGCGGCTACTTGAGCGATGAGATACCGTCACCTGCGCTGGTCGCGACTGCCCAGAGCGTTATACAAAAGATGGACAGTCCTCTGCTCTACGCAAGGGTCGATGGGGTTGAAGTGGCGAATCAGTTCGTACTGATGGAACTGGAGCTAATCGAGCCCGAACTCTTCTTTCGCGCTTGTGACGGCGCGGCACAGAGATTTGCAGACGCCATTGCTAAGTTGGCCGGGACTCAAGTTTCTTAGCTCGCTTTCTTGCTCGGCATGACCAGCCATTGCAGCACTGAACTCACTAAGCTGAGCATGACCGCGCCGATCAGAGCCGCGATAAAGTTCCGTACGTAGAATCCGTTCACCAGCCACGCCGCCAGTTCCAGCATGAGCGCGTTGATCACGAACCAGAACAGGCCGAGCGTGAGAATCGTCAGCGGGAAGGTGAGGATCTTGAGCAGCAATCCGAGTGTCGCATTGACCAGGCCGATGACCAGGGCCGCGATTAGCGCCGTGCCCGGAGTGTGGACGCTGATGCCCGGTACGATCTGGGCAACGATCCACACAGCTAAGGCGCTTAGAATCCAATGAAGCAGAAGACGCACGATTGGCCTCCTTCACAGTGACTGACAACGAATAAATGACCGTTGCAGGTGCGCCCACAACCGATGGGCGGCCCTAGTTCGGACCCCGGTCGTGTGGGGTGAATGCTAACGGAAAAAATGAACATACAATTCGGCCACCGCAGCTCCTGCAACAACCAGTAACATCAGCAATATTAGTGGGTATAATGCCCACGCGAATACTGGCACTAACGCTAGGCTGACAAGCCAGACAAAAACACCAAGCAAGAACGAAGGAAAATTCCACGGCGTGAACCAGCCTGCCCATAAATACCAGAACAAGACGGAGTACAGCACAGCGACAATCAGGGAAACTACACCTTTTCGGCTCTCGCGGCGTAACCTTGCTTCTCGGTCTTGGGGACTTTCCAGCGCCCTTGAGATGCGGACGGCCCCCAATGTTGCGAGCCTAGCGAGCGCGACGATAGCCCAATTCATGATAGGACACTATACAACTGTGGGAATGACACCGAAGACCAATGCGGCGCGTCTGCTCGATCAGATGGGAATCCACTACGAGCTGCGCGAGTACGATGTGGATCCCGACGACCTTGCCGCGGAAACGGTTGCGGCCAAGATCGGATTGCCGCCAGAGCAGGTTTTCAAAACGTTGGTGGCGCGCGGCGACCGCAAAGGTGTTTACATGACCGTGATCCCCGGCGATCAGGAACTCAACCTGAAGGCGCTGGCCGCAGCCACGGGAGAAAGAAAAATTCAGCTTGTCCCAGTGAAAGAACTGCAAGCGCTCACCGGCTACATTCGCGGCGGCGTGACTGCGCTCGCGGCGAAGTGCGATTTTCCGGTGTATGTGGACGAAACTATCGAACTGTTCGAGGTCGTTTCTATTTCGGCTGGCGTTCGCGGACTGCAGATTCTGATCGCGCCCGCCGACTATCTGCGGGCGGCCAAAGGCCAGATCGCGTCGCTCGGACAGCCCAAAACCAACGGATTGTGAAGAATTTTGGGGTTCGGTTGCGCTCGCCTAGAAAAGTCTTTACCACGGGGGACACGGGGGAGCACAGGGGAAACCTAAGTTCCCATGCCATCGCCGCCAGTATTAGACTGATTAGGCTTTCAACAGACACCCGAGGTAAGACATGCCTACTGCCACGCGCACCAATCCGCTTTCGTTCCTGACCGATCAGCTCGACGAACTCAAGGCCAAGGGCACACACTTCAAGCTGCGCGTGCTGGATGACGAGCAGGCGCCGGTCTGCACCTTCGACGGCAAGCGGGTCATCAACCTCGCCTCGAACAATTACCTCGGCTTTACGACGCATCCCAAACTGCGCGAAGCGGCGCTTGCAGCGACGCGCAAGTATGGCGTCGGATCGGGCGCGGTGCGCACCATCGCGGGCACGATGAAAATTCACATGGAGCTGGAAGAGAAGATCGCGCGCTTCAAGAACGTCGAGGCCTGCGTGGTTTTCCAGTCGGGATTCACGGCGAATGCGGGCACGGTTTCGGCGTTTCTCGGCAAAGATGATTTCATCATCTCCGACGAACTCAATCACGCTTCGATCATCGATGGCTGCCGTCTCTCACGCGCGAAGATTCTCGTCTTCCGCCACAAAGACGTTGCCCACGCCGAAGAACAACTCGCCAGCGTCAAGAACCAGCCGGGCAGGAAGCTGCTGATCTCCGATGGCGTGTTCTCGATGGATGGCGACATCAGCCCGCTGCCCGGGCTCTGCGAAGCGGCGGAAAAATACGGCGCGATCATGATGGTGGACGACGCGCACTCTTCCGGCGTCCTCGGCCGCAACGGACGAGGCACCATCGACCATTTTTCAATGCACGGCCGCGTCGACATTCAGGTGGGAACCTTGTCGAAGGCGATCGGCGCTCTCGGTGGATACGTCTGTGGCACGCGGGATTTGATCGATTTTCTTTATCACCGTGCGCGGCCGTTCCTGTTTTCGACTTCGCATCCGCCGTCCGTCGCGGCCACCTGCATCGCGGCGTTCGACGTTCTTGAAACTGAGCCGCAGTGGATGGAGCAACTCTGGGCGAACACGCGCTTCTGGAAGAAAGAGCTCGGCCTGCTGGGCTTCAACATCGGGGGCCAGACCACTCCCGCGAGCGAAACGCCAATCACGCCGATCATCATTGGCGACGGACGCCTCACCATGGACTTCTCCCGCGAACTATTTAAAGAAGGAGTGCTCGGAACCGGCATTGCATTTCCCACCGTCCCCGAAGGCAAGGCGCGCGTGCGGACCATTATGACCGCGACACATACGAAAGAAGAATTGCAGCAGGCGCTCGAAGTGCTGCAGCGAGTGGGGAAGAAGATGGGAATTCTCGGATGAATCCGAGCGACGCATCGTGCCAGCCAGCGGCGCTACTTATGCTGGCTGACGGAAAGCACATTTCCGTCGGGGTCCTTGAACCAGGCGACTTTGTCGCCGGTGGGCGCGGTCCAGATTCCTAGTTCTTTATCCTGGACGAAGGGGTACTTCTCAAAGGCGACCCCTCGCTTCTGAAGCCAGGCTACGATTTCCTTGATGTTGGAAACTTCCCAGCCGAGCACGGTGTACGGCGCGGGAGTGAAGTCCTTGGCCTTGGCAATACGGAGCATGGTTTCGCCGGCTCTCATGACCAGGGCAAACATGTCGTCGCTGACGAATTGAAACCCCAGTTTGCCTTCGTAAAACGCTCTTGCCTTCGAGGAATCTTTGGTGGGAACGAAGCCGATTACCTTGCTGGAAGCGAGCATTTGCAGTCCCCCATGAGTATCTTGTCCGGGAATGATAGCACTGGCAAACTGGAAATGCGGGCTAGGAGCTACAGCGAATCCAGAATGATTGCGAGAACCGGCAGCTGCCGAGCTGCGCCCGGCTTGGACGGGGCAGAGCCCCGTCGCCACACGTGCAACTCTAGTGTTCCCCCGGCGCGTCTTCTACGATGGCCTCGACTAACTGATCGATCGCGTCTGTAACTCGCTTCGCGGGGAGGTTAAAGTTGTTTGAGAGAATCGAGAAGACGACCACTTGTCCGGCATCGGTGGTGGCGTATCCGGAGAGCGCCTTCACGCCGCCTAGCGAGCCGGTTTTACCCATAATGCGGTTCTGCAGCCGGGGAGAGTTGAGGCGATCGGTGAGCGAACCGTCCACGCCAGAGATTGGGAACGTCGCTTTGTACGCGGCGCCCCAGGGTTGCGTCTCGCAATATCGCAGTAACTGGACCACGGCGTGGGGAGTCACCAGGTTCTGGCGCGAGAGTCCCGAGCCATCGTAGAAAAGGTACTGGTCGCTCGAGATCCCGGCCTGCGTCAGAAATCCGCGGAGAACTTCGAGGCCGCCTTCAATGGTTCCGGCGTTGCCGCGCTCGCGTCCCAAAAGGCGCAGCAGAATTTCAGCGTGCAGATTCTGGCTGACCTTGTTGATGACGCGGACATCTTGCAGCAGGGGCTTGGATTCGTAACTGGCGAGCGTGATGGGCTGCTCGTTTCTCAGCGGACGCGATTGGCCGTCGTTGTCTCTGCCTCCGCGCGACGGCGCGATGGCGGTCACGCTGAACGTGGAGAGGGTGGCGAGTTCGGTGTGGCGGGTGCGCTGGTGTCCGTAGACTACGATGCCGCGTTTCTCGAGTAACTGGCGGAAGAGCCCAGCCGCGAACTCAGCGGGATCTTCTACGGCGAGCGCTTCGTTCGCGCCGGCGTCGTCGAGCGGCATGTTGCCCCAGAGGGTGAGAACGGTGGAGCCGGGCTCGCGATCGACGAAGAACTTTCGGCCCGTGCCGGCAGGGGTGGTGATGATGCGATTGTCGAGGCGGTAGTAATCGGCGAAAGGCTTGACGTTGACGAAAGCCTTTTCGCCGGGGCGGTCGGCGGGCAGGATGTTGACGAACACTACGTTGTCGTTGACCGTGAGGGCGGAAACGGGAGCGCCGTCGGCCCAGAGGAGATCGTCCTGGCTCCAACCTTCGCCATAGCGCTCGAAGGCGAAGTAGGAATCGTCGGCCACGATGTCGCCGTCGATGAATTTCACACCCTTTTGCACGAGGGCGTCGGCCAGGGCTTCCAGAGCTTGAATGGGATCGTCGTTGCGCTGGGTTTTTAGATCGTAAGGGAGTTCGCGTCCGGAGAGATTGGGATCACCGTGGCCGACCAGGACAAGGTCTCCGTTCAGGCGGCCGTAGCGATCAAGAGTGCCGGTGGTTTCGACGGTGGTGCGGAACTTGTAGTCGGGACCGATCAGGGCGAGCGCGGCGGCGGTGGTGAAGAGCTTGGTGTTCGAAGCGGGCGTGAAGAGCTTGTCGGCGTTTTGCGAGTACAACGTCTTGCCCGTCGTTTTATCAGAGGTTTTCTCGGACGTTTTCTGGGACGACAGAGAAACCACTTCGATTCCCCAGAAGCCGCGGGCGAGATCGGGGGCGCTGAGTACATCGGCAATGCGATCCGATAACGGTTTAACAGGTGCCGCCAGCAGCGGCGCGACCAGCAGAAGGACGATGGGAAGCAGACGCGCAACTAGTCGCCGGCGAGGCATTGACTGGATTGTAACATCCAGAAAAATAGGCTCGTTCTAGTGCCGCGTCCCCGTGATTGTTCGTGGAGAGCCGGGCGTCCCCGCGCGGCCGCCCTAGTCCTGACGGGCGAGACGCCCGTCGCTCCACTAGAATGGCAACAACATGCGCGCAATTTTTCAATGGAACGTGGGCTCTCGCGTCCTGGAGTTAGGGCGGCGGACTCTAATCATGGGCGTCGTGAATGTAACTCCCGATTCGTTTTCAGACGGCGGACTCTACATCGATGCCGGAAAGGCCGTGGTCCGCGCCGAGCAGTTACTGGATGAAGGCGCGAGCATCATTGACGTGGGCGGGGAATCGACGCGGCCCGGGGCATCGGTGTCGTCAGGGGTGGAATCAGTGTCGGAAGAAGAAGAACGGAGGCGGGTGCTGCCCGTGATCCGGGACTTGAAGCGTCGGCGGCCCGACGCGGTAGTCAGTGTCGATACCTACAAGGCTAGCGTGGCGCGGGCTGCGGTCGATGTCGGGGCCGAGGTGGTAAACGATGTGAGCGGATTCCGCTGGGATCCGAAGATGGCGAAAACGCTGGCTGAACTCAAAGTGGGAGCGGTGCTCATGCACACACGCGGACGGCCGGAGGAATGGAAGGCGCTGCCGCCGATTGGCGATCCGGTGCTGATGGTGAAGCGGGAATTGCGACAGTGGGCCGAGGCGGCGACGCTGGCGGGGATCAAGCGCGACCACTTGGTGCTCGATCCCGGATTTGGGTTCGGAAAACGCTTCGAGGAAAACTATCCGTTGCTGGCGCACTTTGCCGATTTGCAGCAGGCGGGTTTCCCGCTGTTGGCAGGAGTGTCGCGGAAATCATTCATTGGACGAACGTTGGCGCGCGATGGCAAGGATGCGGAGGTTGCCGGGCGCCTTTATGGGACGCTGGCTGCGGAGACAGCGTTGATCCTGAAAGGAGCGCACATCATTCGGACGCACGATGTGCGCTTTGCGGTGGAGGCGGCACGTGTGGCGGATGCGATTGTGGCGAGTGGCGGATAGTGGAAGAAACGGGACGCCGCGAAGAGCGCATCCGCATTATTTCAGCCGGAAGGGCAACACAATATGAGCAAGACGACTACTTCCAGCAAAACGCTTAGACCCATCACGCCCGAGGCCATCGAGGCGGCTGCTCGTGGCGACAGCAACGCGCAGCCGCTTACCCAGGACGATCTTAAGCGGATGAAGCGGACACCGCAGGCGAAAATCATTCGCCGCGCCTTAGCATTGACGCAAGAGGAGTTCGCTGCCCGCTACCACATCCCTCTTGGCACTCTCCGGGACTGGGAGCAAGGCCGCGCGGAACCGGATCAGCCAACGCGAGCCTATTTAAGGGTCATTGCGGGCGAACCCGAGCGCGTCGAGCGCCTCTTGAATCCAAGGCCGCACTAACCCCGGCAGCTTGAACCCTAACGCGGATGGACTCTACCGCTAGCGTTCAGGCGCGGGCGGCTTCCGCAAGCGGAGCCGTAACTTTAAGCACAGGCAGGCGGATTTCAAATGCGGCTCCGCCTTCGGGGCGGTTGTAGCAGATGATTTGTCCCTTGTGGTCCTGGACTACGCCGTAGGTGGCGCTGAGTCCGAGGCCGGTGCCTTTGCCGACCGGCTTGGTGGTGTAGAAGGGATCGAAGACACGCTCGGGATCGCGCAGTCCAGGGCCGGAGTCGGCGAACTGCACGACCACTTCGTTGCCTTGGCGCCAGAGCGAGACTTGGAGACGTCCTCCGCCGATTTCCTGTAATGCGTCCATGGCGTTCTCGACGATCTGAAGAAACGCCTGCAAGAGCTGGTTGGGGTTGCCCAGAACGCGAGGCAACGGATCGGTGCTCTCCACCGTGAGGCTGATCTTCTTGTTTTCCAGCTTGAACCCTTCCATTTGAACCGCGCGCTGTAAAAGCGGCTTCAGATCGAGAGGACTTTTTTCTCCTGGAATCTGCTGCGCGAAGCTGAGTAGATCGCTGACCAGTTCGCGAGTGCGCCGGGCCTGCTGGCCGATCTTCTGGGCGCTGGAGAGTTGCTCGCGGCTGAGGCTGCTGTTGGCGGCCATGCGTTCGGAGCTGCTCAGAATGTTCGAGAGCGGGAACTCCAGTTCACCGGCGGCGAGCGCGACCAGTTCTCCGAGCGAGGCCAGCTTGGCTTGCTGGATCACCCTTCCCTGCAGCCGTTGGAGATTGTCGAAGCCGTCGCGCGAATGCCTGAGCAGGTGCAGAAGCTTCTGGTCCAGCAGGTGTTGTTTGAGGAAAACGACAAAGGCCAGCAGGGCGACGCCGCCCATGGCCACCGCAAAACGGATCTCGCGCAAATAAGGCTGGTCGTGGCTCAGAAACAGTGCCCAATATCCCATGAGGGGCAAAGAGAGCAAGGCGAGTTTTGCCAGGTGCGGAGCCACCGGCCGGTTGGAAAGCGTGGTCGAAGGCGTCATCTCGGTATCGCGCAGGCAGCGCCGCCCGGCGATGGAGGCCCAAAGGAACCCCAGCGCCGCGGCGAGAAACGGAATATCGAAAATCCCGCCAGTCTTGTAGGTACCGTGCACGATGGCGGCATTGATGGCTTCCGACGAAAATGTGTAGAGGACGCTGGCGAAAAAAATATTGCGATAGAGTTCGCGCCACGATCCCGAGCAGCCGAAGTAAGCCGACGCTGACGCGGTAATCAAGATCACTCCCTCGACGAAATACAGGAAGTCCCAGCGCAGGCTGTACACGGGGATACTGGTGACGATGTATTCCTCCGGAAAAACGAAGAAGGCGTAGACCACGACCCACCACACCAGCAGCATCACGACATTCAGCGCGCTGGGCAGCATCCCCTCGCGCTCAGTGGCCTGATGCGGGCGGATGGCTACCGCCGCCATCAGAGGAACAACGTGCAGGAACAAAATGATATCCCCCTGAAAGGGGTCGGGCAACGGCTTGCGAACGATCACTTCAAACCACATCCAGCATGACTGGTTGAAACACCACATGACCAGGCCCGTCGTCATCAGACTCCAGAACAGGCGTGTATGCCCGCGACTGTCGATGGCGTTCCTGGCGGAGAGAATGCAGGCAGCCGTGATCACCAGCAGTGGGGTCACGTCTCCCATGACCACGCGAAAGAAAGGGTTGGGAAACACGGCAGGAGCCGCAGCAAACGCCAGCAGCAGACCAACTCCGAAGAGAAGCGACGAGATGTGACGCCCGGACACCCTTTCCATGATATGTCTTCTTCCGCCAGATGTTTAGATCACGGACTGGTTACCCCCGGTTACTCTGGTAACGTTCGGCCGCTTCGGGCGGCAACTGCTAGAATTCCTGTCATGGCATTCCCCGCTAACCGCCTGCGCCGTTTGCGGCGCACGGAAACGCTGCGTACCCTGGTCCGCGAGACCCGGCTAACGCCCGAATCTCTGGTCTATCCACTGTTCATTTGCCCCGGCACGGGCATTCGGAAAGAAGTGCGCTCGATGCCTGGCGTGTTCAACCTCTCGGTGGACGAGGCAGTGAAGGAAGTACGCGAGACGCGGTCCCTGGGAGTGTTGTCGATCATTCTGTTCGGGCTGCCGGAGAAGAAAGATGAAGTGGCCACGGGCGCATGGGCGGACGATGGCATCGTGCAGAAGGCGGCGCGCGCGATCAAGAGTGAAGTGCGAGACGTGGTGGTGATGGGCGACGTATGCCTCTGTGAATACATGTCGCATGGGCATTGCGGAATCGTGAAAGTGAGCGCGAAAGCGGGACCGCAATCGCTGGGCGCGGCGGCGGCGCCGCCGGCTAGCGCGGAGTACGAGATCGTGAATGATGCGAGCCTGGAGTTGCTGGCACGCACGTCAGTTTCGCTGGCGCGTTCGGGAGTGGACATTATCGCGCCTTCGGACATGATGGATGGCCGGGTCGGAGCCATTCGCGGGGCACTCGACCAGGCTGGATTCGAAAATACGCCGATTCTCGCCTATGCGGCGAAGTTCTCTTCCGGTTTCTATGGGCCGTTCCGCGAGGCGGCGGATTCAGCCCCGCAGTTCGGCGATCGCCGTTCCTACCAGATGGACCCGGCGAACATGCGCGAGGCGATGCGGGAGATCGAGTTGGATATTGAAGAGGGTGCGGACATGATCATGGTGAAGCCGGCCATGCCCTACCTCGATGTAATCGTCGCGGCCCGGAACCGTTTCGATCTGCCGCTGGCGGCGTATCAGGTTTCGGGCGAGTACGCCATGATCGAGGCTGCGGCCCGGAACCAATGGATCGACCGGGACCGAGTGATGATGGAATCGCTGCTCTGTATCCGGCGCGCGGGGGCGAGCATCATTCTGACTTACTACGCCAAGGAAGCGGCGAAGCTGCTGGCCTAGTTCGCGGCGGTAAAACGCTGATTCATTAGGGTTTGGGAAGGGCACGAAGTTTACTCGTGCCGCCCAGGTCGCCGAGAACGGGCTCGCGCTTCAGCGCCGGAAGTGCGCTCCTTACGTCCTCGGCAAGCCACCGAATTCTTTTGCTAATCCTAACTAGCCAGACTGTTGTAAAATCCGCCCTAGCCGGAGTGGACCCCTTGGCGCGCTACGCGAAGTTCTCGTCGTCAGAACTGGTTAGCGCCTGCGCTGGCTCGAAAGACGAGGAGGCGTGGACGGAGTTCATCGGGCGATTTCATGGCGTGATCGGCGCCGCGGTGCTCAGAACCGCTCGCCACTGGGGCGAACCGTCGCGGCCCCAACTCGACGACCTGATCCAGGATACCTACCTGAAGCTGTGCGAGAACGAAAGCCGCCTGCTGCGGTCGTTCCAGCCTCGGCATGAAGATTCCATTTACGGATTCTTGAAGGTAGTGGCGGCCAACGTCGTCCACGATCATTTCAAGTCGGCGCTCGCCGCAAAGCGGGGCGCAGGCCTCACCGAAGCGATCGTGGAACCGGTCCTGATGGAACCAAGAACGGCCGGGGCCGACAGTTTTGAAGTTGTGAGCCGCCGCCTCCAGATCGAGCAAGTCGAAAAAATCCTAAGCCAGGTTACGGCGGGGAAGGATCAGGAAAGAAAGCGCACGATTTTTTGGCTTCGCCACCGGCAAGGACTCACCGCCAGCGAGATCGCAGCCATCCCATCCATCGGACTGACTACAGAGGGCGTGGAAAGCGTGCTCATGCGCCTGGCAATTACGATTCGCGGTCACATTATGAATTCAGCTCCTCACCGCGAAGTGAAGGTTCTCAGTCGGCAAAATCGTTCTAAGAGATTGGGGACCTAGCTTTCGGAAGGGAAGTTTTGGAAGAAAATCTCATCGAGCACATCGGAAATGCCGAACTGGCGAGACTGCTCGAGGGGTCTCGTCTGGGCGTGGATTCCATGCCGGACCCGGCGAATGTGCACCCTCATCTTGCCGCCTGCCCGACTTGCCGGGAGCAATTTGAGGGGCTGGCCTTGCTGGATCGCCAACTAGATCGCCAGCTGAAGAGCATGAGACCGGCCGAGTCTGCGCCGCACCAGGATTGTCCGGCCCCGGCGGTGTGGCGTGAGATTGCCGGTGGCCTGACCCCGCCCGAGCAGACGCTTCCCCACATCGAACACGCCAGCCGCTGTGATTATTGTGGTCCGTTGCTACGCCGAGCGGTCGCCGAATTGACCGAACTGCAAGGGGAGACGACCGAGGCGGAGCGCAAGCACATCGCAAGCCTCGAGAGCGCGCGTGCGGAGTGGCAGCAGGAACTGGCCCAGCGCATCACCGGAACATCGCATCCGGGGCAGGACCGGGCATCGATACCGTGGTGGCGTGGGTGGCGGGCCGTTCCGCGGTTTGCTGGACGACGTATGGCAATGGCGGGAGCCGCTCTTCTGGCCGTGGTTGCCGTGGGATCGTGGGTTGTCGTACATCGCTATGCCAACGACTCTCGCAACCAGCCAGCCGCCGCCAGCCAGCTCCTCGCGCGGGCTTACACCGAGAAGCGCACCCTGGAACTCAGAATCGCAGGCGCCAATTATGCGCCTCTCCGCGTGTCGCTCGGACCGGCAGTCTCGTTCACCAGCCGTCCGGCGGCTCTGTTAAAAGCGGAAGCGCTGATCGCCAGCCAACTGGATTCCCATCCCTCCGATCCTTCCTGGCTACAGGCGAAGGCGCAGGCCGACGTGCTGGAAGGTAAGTACGATGCGGCGGTGCAGGATTTGCGCCGCGCCTTGGAATTAGAGCCGCGTTCGCCTGCTCTCCTCACCGATCTCGCCACCGCATACTTCCAGCGCGCCCAGCAGGAAGACCGCAAGGAAGATTTCGGCGCTGCTTACGAGTACCTAAGTCAGGCCTTGAAGCTGCACCCCGACGATCCGGTTGCGCTCTTTAATCGCGCCATTGTCTCCGAACATCAGTTCCTTTACCAACAGGCGCTGGATGACTGGGAGCACTACCTGCGCGTGGATCCGGGCTCGCAGTGGGTGGAAGAGGCGCACAACCGCGCCAACGCCGTGCGCGAAAAGTTGAAACAGCATGAGAGCAAGGCGGCGCCGCTGCTGTCTCCCGCCCGTATGGCTGCTCTGGCCGCCAGCGCCAGCGCAGGTCTTAATGCCGAAGTCGCCCCGCGTGTCGAAGAATATCTGCACGAAGCCGTCCGCTCCTGGTTGCCCGAGGCTTTTCCTGAAGCGGGAGCGAATGCGGATCCGAGCGCCGCGCAGGCGCTTTTTTTTTTGGCGGAGCTGACCAGCCAGCAACACGGCGACCGCTGGCTGGCTGATCTTCTGCGCGGTTCCGCAGCCCCACATTTTCCGCAAGCGGCAACCGCACTCGCCCGCGCCGTCGAAGGTAACGCTGCAGGAGAATACGACATCTCTCGCCAACAGGCTGATCACGCCGAAAAGTTATTTCGTGCTTCGGGCAACGCAGCGGGGGCGCTGCGCTCGGAATTCGAACGGACCTTCGCGAACCAGATGTCGCGCCGCAGCGAAGAATGCCGCCGCCAGGCGACGGCTGCCGGAGCAGCGTCCAAGGGCTATTCGTACCCCTGGGTGCAGATTCAGCTGGAATTGGAGGAGAGCGTCTGTTCCGCGCTGATGGGCGATCTCGGCACCTACGAAAGGGCTGCACGCCGCGCTCTGGATCGCGCGCAGCAGGCTGGTTACGACGTCCTTTATCTGCGGGCCCTGGGATTTCTTGCGGACAGTGAATTCAACACCGGTGACCGGGCAGGCGGCTGGAAGCTGGTTTGCGCCGGACTGGAACGCTACTGGCCGGGGCGAGTCCCGGTCATGCAAGGCTACAATTTTTACGGCCAAGGGGCTTTTGCCGCCGAGGCGGCAGGCCAGTCAAATCTGCAGTTGGCGCTCTGGCGTGAAGCTGCGTCCTTGATCGATGCCGACGAAGATCTGCTCTTGCGGGCCGGGGTCCATAGCAATCTGGCGGAGGCGGCGAACGGGGCCCAAGAGCCCGAGGTAGCCGAACATGGGTATGGAGAAGCCGCCCGGCTCTATGCTCTGGTTCCGTGGACCGAGGCCACTCGGGCCTACCGCCTCGAGAGCGAGATCATGACGGCTCAGGCGGAGGCGCGTCAAGGTGCCTTCGATGCCGCTCTGGCCGGTTTGACTCGGGTCCAGAATGAAATCCGGCAACTTTCCAACGACTATCTCGCGCAGATTTTCTATTCCACCTTGGGCGAAGTGCAGCTCCGCAGTCATCATGCAAGCGAGGCGGAGCAGGCTCTTCACGCGGCGTTGCGCCTGGCCGAGAAAAACCTGGCGTCCTTGACTTCCGAAGCGGACCGAACGAGATGGAGCAAAGACGCGGCCCCGGTATATCTGGGCCTTGCCGAAGCCGAACTGGTGCAAGGGCGTGAACAGCAATCGCTCGACGTGTTTGAGTGGTACCTGGGTGCGCCGCAGCGTGCCGGCGTCCGTGGGCGCGCTGCAGCGAAGTCGGCCGCTGAGCCATTGCCATGGCTGCCCGATCCGGCGCGGCTGCCGGCTCGACTGCCGCTTCTTTCCAAGCAGACCGTGCTGGCTTATGGGGTGCTGCCCGATGGCCTCGCGATTTGGGTCTATGACGACCGCGGCGTCAGCGCAAAGTGGATTCCGAGATCGCCGCATGAGCTGGAGGAACTGGCAGCCAATTTTTATGCCCAATGTTCGGACCCAGCCTCAGAACTGAGCGCTTTGCGTCGCGACAGTCAGACTCTGTATTCGCTCCTCATCGCTCCCGTCGAACAGCAACTGGATCCGCAGCGCACACTGGCGATCGAGACGGAGGGGTTCCTGGCAAGAATGCCATTCGAAGTCCTGATGGACGCAAGCGACCAGTATCTGATCGAGCGCGCGCCCATCGTCCACTCCCCAGGGATGTATGCGGAAGCGCGAATGCACCCCGACACTGCAATTTCGTCCGACTTGCCCGCCCTAGTCGTAGGCAGCGCGGCTTCTTCGCCGGATACAGGTATGTTTGCCATCCCAAACCTTTCTGCTGGAGCGGACACGGTGGCTGGTAGCTTTCATTCCCCGCGCGTCCTCAAGGGTCCGGAAGCAACGCTGAGCGCGGTTGCGAGTGCGTTGCCCGCGGCTGCGGTGTTTCATTTTGCCGGGCACGCCATCACCACCTCGAGCCGCTCTGGACTGATGCTCGAGGGCAGTGCCGCGCGGACTGGCGCCCTGGTTCTTCTGGACGCGAACGCGGTGCGCAGTCTCAGTTTGCCGAATTTGCAATTGGCCGTTCTGGCAGCCTGCAGCACCGACTCCGGGGAAGCAGGGTCGCGCGGATTCGACAGCGTTGCCGAAGCTCTGCAGACTTCGGGCGTGCCCCACGTGGTCGCCAGCCGCTGGGCGGTGGACTCGGTCGAGGCCAGGGCAGCGATGGACTATTTTTATCGTTCCTTGCTTTCCGGCCAGCCGGTACCCGCGGCCACCCGCCTGACCTCGCAAAAGATGTTGTCAGACCCGCGTACCGCGCACCCATACTATTGGGCGGCGTTTGCGGCTTACGGACGTCCATGAAACTTCCGAGAGGAGAACCGAGGACTTATGAAAAACCCACGCCACTCCCACAGTTCGCTGGTGGTGCTTGCCAGCGTTTTCCTGGCCACCCTGATTACGGGTGGGTGCAACCAGGCCAATAACGGAACCAAGGAGACGCCGCTTGCGGCCCAGCAGGCCGCCCTAACCACCCAGAAAGTATTCGTCGTCTTCGATGGTCCCTGGGCTTTCGCTCCCGACCCAAAGGACGCGAACAGCGTGATCGCTCTCGCGCCGAAGACCAAGAGCCATCGCGATCTATTCGTGCAGTCTTCCGACAAAGCGCTGGCGTCGGGGATTTACGATCTCTCGCTCCCGGCTCGCACTGGACCGGCGACGGGCACGATAGATCCCAACATCTTGCAGGCGAAAATCGACCCCCAGAGTGTTCAGCACGTGCTCGACAACAAGTTGGAGCGGTATGCCATACGGCTTCCCAAGCCGGAAGCGTACGTGGCAGCGACTCACTATCGCAGCCGCGCTGGCTCCGTCTATCCTCCCGATGCGGCAACGGAAAAAGATTACGTTACCTCCGTTTCCCTGCGCTATAGCGTCTCGACGCTCACCGGATTTTCCCTCGCCGGCGCTCCCGATACTGGCGCTTTCAATCCGCTGTTGCTCCAGGTCGAAACTCCAACCGTGAATTTTGTCATCGAACCGGCCCATGATCCCGATCCGGCCGACAAGTGCAATACGCACGCACGCGAAGCATTCCGCGATTTGACCAAACTCCTGAACGTGACCCTGTATGTGGATTTCCCCAACGATCCGAGCGCATGCCACGACAAAGATCCACAAAATACTGGTTCGGTGAAAACAGAACTCACTCCAGGCTTTCCGAGTTCGCTTATCCGCGGCTCCGCAGGAGGCCTTAAGCAACAGCTAGCGGCCATCTACTTTTTCGGGGTACACATAGTGACCTGCAAGGCGCCGGCCATCGTCGCCGGCGGCTAGAACCCAAAGCCTTGCTCGCCTTCGAGGCGGAAGGGAATAAACTCTTTTCTGCCTCGGCCGTTTCAGCTCTCCAGCGGATACGCCAAGCGGACCAGAGTTCTCTCGGAAAAGGGAACATAGAGCAAAGCAGCCGTCGCCGCGAACGCCAGACCCACGCCGATCTGCGGCAGCAGCAGGAACGGCGCGATGGCCCAGAGCTGATCCAGCGCCAGTACGAATGGGAAGAGGCGGGTAAACGTCTCGCCCAGTTTGCGGAAGTCGAAGGCCACCGCGGACAGCAAATAGAACCGCAGCGGAATTCCCACCGCTCCTGTCACCAACACTACCCCGACGATGAACAGCGCCCTCCAGCCCGGGAGAAAGCTGCTGGCGACGCGCTCCGCATCGTGCAGGTGAGCGAGGCCGCTCATGTAGAAGATGAGATACATCACCTGAATCAGCGCGAAGAGTGCGCGCACCACTCCGCGCCGGGGGAAGGGCACGTGCAGCTCGGGATGCAGCGCGATCTCGGTGGCGGGCGCAGTTGCCGGATCATTCTCATGCGCGCGGTCGTGCGCGGATGCTGGCGCTGCGACGCCATTGACGGGAGCAATGAAGCGGTAGCCGCGGCGGGCCAGGGTTTCGACAAAGCGCGGGCTCGATGCGGAATCGCCCAGCGCCTCGCGAATCTTGTTTACTGCTATATTCAGGCTGTGATCGAAATCGACGAAAGTATCGGCAGGCCAGATGGTTTCGCGCAGGGTTTCGCGCGTGACCACCTGACCGGCATTCTGCAGCAGGGCGGTGAGCACTTGAAAGGGCAGTTCCTGAAGCCGGACGCGAGCGCCGTTTTTGCGCAGCTCGCCGGTGGCCAGGTCGACCTCAAAAACGCCAAAGCGCAGAAGCCCGGCTTCGGGGTTGGAGGGACGGATCGGCATGACGGCGCGCCCGTAGTTTACCGCGAGGCAGTCGTCGTTCGTTAGTCGTTCGCTGTTAGCCGTTAGCGATGAATGTTTGCGAACGACGTTGGCCAACGACTAACGACCGGGAAAGGCTACAATACTGGCGTGAACGCCCCCGTTCCATCGAAGCCGGTAGCCGACGACGAGCATCAACACGACAAGCATCAGCACCGCCATTCCATCTATGCCGCCGAAGCTACTGGATTGCTTCTCATGGCGGTTCTGCTGCTTGTGCTGACCATCATCCGCTACTGGCGGTACATTCCTTGGAGCGCGCGCTGACAGTGACGCATCGCGAGCCGCTGGCCGTGGTTGTTCTCGGTCCCACGGCGAGCGGAAAGAGCGCGCTGGCGCTGGCGATTGCGCGGCGCTTCGGCGGAGAAATCGTCAACTGCGACTCGGTCGCAATGTACCGCGAATTTGAAATCGGCACGGCTAAGCCCATTGCGGCGGAGCGCGCCGAAGTTCCGCATCACCTCGTCGATTGCGAGGATCCGCTGGCCGACGTGAGCGCCGGAGAATATGCGCGCCAGGCGCGGCAGGTTCTGCGCGAGATTCAGGAACGCAAACACTTGCCTATCGTCAGCGGAGGCACCGGGCTCTATCTGCGCGCTCTGCTGGAGGGACTCTTTTCCGGTCCGCTGCGTTCCGAAGAGTTGCGCGACAAACTGCGCGGCCGCGCGGAGAAGTACGGGACCGGGCACTTGCATCGCATCCTGCGGCGGCTCGACGCTTCGGCAGCGGACCGCATTCACGCCCATGACGTTCCGAAGATGATCCGGGCGATCGAAGTGTGTCTCGCTTCGCGGCGGCCCATGACCGAACTCTGGCGGCAGGGACGCGAACCGCTGCAGGGCTTTCGCATTCTGCGTCTCGGACTCAATCCGGAGCGCGAAGTTCTTTATGCCCGCATCAACCAGCGGGCGGCGAAGATGTTTGACGAAGGACTGATCGCCGAGACGAAAAGGCTTCTCGAAAAATATGGCGACGAAGCGCGTCCGCTGGCCGCGCTCGGATACAAGCAAGCAGTACAGTTCTTGCGCGGCGAAGTGGAGCGGGAGCCGGCGCTGGCCGCGGCGCAGCAGGCGCATCGCAACTATGCCAAGCGCCAGATCACATGGTTCCGGCGCGAACCGGATGTGCATTGGCTGGCCGGGACTGGCGACGACCGAGCCATCCAGGCGGAATGCATTGCAGCCATCGAGCGGCAAATCTGAGATCGTGGAACGATGGTTGCGCCCGTTCCGCCGGGCGAGGACGCCCCGCGCACCACCGGCAAGTTCACGTAGCATTTGCGGGACGTTCCCTTCCGTTTTTGCTATTGTCAATGGCATGGCTCGACATTTTCTGCTGACTGCGCTGCTGCTAGCCGCGGCGCTCTGCTCTGGCAAAAATAACGACAAGAGCAGAGACCGCTTTCTGCAGCCTGGTCCCATCCACGTCGACAGAGCCGGCCGGAAGTGGGTCGACAAGACGTTGCGCAAGATGTCGTCCGAAGACAAAGTCGGCCAACTGTTTTCGATCTTTGTGAGAACGCAGTTCCTGAATGACGCCGACCCCACCTTTGTTCATCTACGCGATAGCATCCACAAGTATCACCTCGGATCGGTGGTCATGAGCGTTCCGATGGATGGCCCCGTGCTGCTCAAGAGCTCGCCCTATGTGGCCGCCGACCTGCTCAACCGGCTGCAACGATCGTCGAAGCTGCCGCTCATTGTGGCGGCGGATTTCGAGCGCGGCGTGTCCATGCGTCTGAATGGCACTACGGTTTTCCCCCATGCGATGGCCTTTGGAGCGACCGGCAAGACGGAAAATGCGGAAGCCTTTGGACGCATCACCGCGCTGGAAGCGCGGGCCGTCGGAGTCCATTGGAATTTCTTTCCCGATGCGGACGTGAATTCCAACGCGGCGAATCCCATCATCAACACACGTTC
>CZLA01000101.1_pt2 | contig 27282 bp, 25 predicted proteins | sample 1122381 | NCBI WGS metagenome assembly CZLA01 (sample SAMEA3539301, study PRJEB10725) | soil metagenome | biome: tundra; feature: field; material: soil | place: USA | collected 2010-05 | depth 0.15 m
CATCACCGACGGCACAGTGATCCCCATGGCCCCGAGAACGCGAATGAGCTCGCGGCGAACCACCGCCGCCGTGACCAGCAGGAATTTCTTCCGCCCCTCGTCCGCTTCGCTCAGAATGGGATAGCGGTGATAGAAGGTGTTGAAAAGCTGCGCCAGTTGGAAGGTGTGCTTGGCAAGATAGGCAGGTTCGGTGGTCGCGATGCACTGGCCGACGATGTATGAGGTTTTCGCGGCCGCCAGCCAGAGCTCCCAGATGTCGTTGCCCGATTCGCCATTGAGGAACTTAGAGAAATCTTCTGTAGAGACGCGGCTTGCCGCGTCTCTACAGAAACTCTCCGGATCGTATCCACCTTTACGGAAAATGTTGGAAGCACGCACCACGGCATACTGCGCGTAGGGCCCCGTGTCTCCCTCGAAACTCAGGGCGTCTTTGAAGTCGAAGGCGATCACCGAGGGTTTCGTGTACTTCAGCATGAAATAGCGCAGCGCCCCGATGGCAATCTGCGTAGCAATAAGGACCCGCTCCGATTCGCTCAACTCGGGATGCCGCCCATCCACTTCTTTGCGAGCCGAGGTAATGAGAGCATCCAGCAGATCGTCCGCCTTAACCCCGAACCCCTTGCGCCCGGAAACCTCGATGAACGACCTCGCCTTATCTTCTTCGCTCAGGTTGTAGCCGAGTTCGGCGGCACAGCGCGGAGTGAGTGCGACCATCTCGTAGGAGAGGTGCGTGTAGCGATCGGCGGCTTCTCCGTGGCCAAGTCCGCGCAAAGCTTCGATCACCGTGTTCTGCGCCTCCGACTGACGCGCATCGATGACGTTATAGATCTCCGCCACATCGCCGAAGTGGGGATGCTCTTTTTCGCCGTCGGTGGTTGAAATCCAGCAGTCGTGAGCATTTGGATAGCGATAGAATTTCCGGTAGCCGAAATCGCGCCCCAGCAGCCCAAACTTCCACATGTGGTAAGCGATGTCTTTGCCAACGTATCCGACCGTCCCGTTGGAGCGGACGATCACCTTCTGGTCTTCCTCTGTGATCCTTTCCCCTGTGTCCTCCGTGTTCTCTGTGGTTAAGCCTTCTGCTGCGGAAGTGCCCGCCCGCCGCATCACCCAGCACCCATTATTCTTCCCGTCGTCCTCGAAAGTAAGCACGCCCGTTTCCTTCAGCTTGGAGAAAGCCGCATCCCAGAAATGAAGATGGAGTATTTCGCTCTCGCGCGGCAGGAAATCGTACTCAATGTCGAGCCGGTCCATGGTTTCCAGATGGCGGTTAAGCACCGCGATCGAAATTAAATCGGCAATCGCCGCCGTCTCGTTGTTCCCTTCCTCAATCGCGCGCATGGTGACGGCGCGCGCCTGCAAGTTCGCCTTGTCCTCGTCATACCAATGCGCGACCCGGGCATAAAGATCCCAACACACATAATCGAACCGGGGCGCAGCGGCGAGGGCTTCGATCTCAGCCCGCGACTCTTTCTCGATCTGCAGAAATCCAACCACCACGTCGGCGACTTGCACTCCCGTGTTGTCGATGTAGTTCTGCACGTCCACTTCCCTGCCCGCAAAGCGCAGCAACCGGACGAACGTATCGCCGAGTATGGCGTTGCGCAGGTGCCCGATATGCGCCGCCTTGTTGGGATTGATGCTCGAATGCTCGACCAGCACTTTGCCAGGAGGAACATCCGCGGCCGGGGTTTGATCCGCAGCGAGAGCCACGGCCAGTTCGGCGCGGCTTATGCGAACGTTGATGTACCCGCTGCCCGCCACTTCGAATTTCTCAAAGTCGGGAATCGCACCGACCCCGGCGACGATCTCTTCGGCAATCTTGCGCGGGGCCTTGCGCAGCTTCCGGGCAAGTTCGAAAGCGAGCGGCAGCGCATACTCGCCAAATTCAATCTTGGGCGGCTGCTCAACCACGATATTTGCTGTTTCCAAGTCGTAAGTACGGCGCAAAAACTCGCGCAGATGCTCGACCAGTCGGCGTTGCAGATGTCGATACAAGGATGCCCTCTAACCTATTGAAGGAACAGTGATTCTAACAAACTTGCAGCGAGCGGCGAGTTTGACGACCGTGCGAGTGGCCCCTATGATGAAATCTCGCGGAAAACCGCTGTTAGCCGTTAGCTCTTAGCCTTTAGCTAAAAGCGAAAGGCGAACAGCCAAGAGCGACTTCATCATGCGCATAGCCTACCTCGACTGTTTCTCCGGTATCAGCGGCGACATGTTCTTAGGCGCCCTAGTGGATGCCGGGGTCTCTCCAAAACTTCTGGAAGACACGGTCGCGGCGCTCGATATCGGTGCGCGGCTGGAAATTTCGCGGGTGGTGCGGAGCGGAATTTCAGCCACCAAAGTCGACGTGTACGCCAACGGCGAAAAGGATTTGCCGCGCGAAGTTTTCTGGGAGCAGCAAAGGCACGGTCATGCTCACGAAGACTCACCCGACCACGGCCATGAGCACATGCGTCAACATTCGCATGGACAACTGCGGAACGAACACGGGCGTGGACTGAACGAGATTCGCCAGATTATTGAGAAGGCAGCGATCACCAGCAACGCAAAGAAAAACGCGGTCAAAATCTTCGAGGCGCTGGGCGAGGCCGAAGCTGAGATTCACGCGACGTCCGTCGGGAACGTGCACTTTCACGAAGTCGGAGCCGTCGATGCCTTGGTTGATATTGTGTGCGCCGCCGTCGGAGCGGAATCTCTCGCCGTCGAACAATGGGTATGCTCGCCGCTCAACGTGGGCGGTGGAACCGTCAAGTGCGCGCACGGAACGCTCCCGGTCCCAGCGCCCGCGACGCTGAAGTTGCTTCGAGATGCGCCGGTGTATTCTTCGGGACCACAGGTCGAACTGGTGACGCCGACGGGTGCAGCAATTGTGAAGACGCTAAGCTCCCGCTTCGCATCGTTTCCAGCAATGAAGATCGAGACGACGGGATACGGCGCGGGAACGCGGGATTTTCCAGAGCACCCGAACCTGCTGCGGCTAACGATTGGAGAAGCTCTAGCGACGGATGGCGCGAGTCCGTCGCAGAGTTCATCGACTTCATCGACAGGCGCATCGCCAAGCGCAACGAATGACAAAATCACGGTGCTCGAAGCGAATCTGGATGACCTGAGCCCGCAGGTGTTGGCCTACGCGATGGAGCGCTTGCTAGCCGAAGGAGCGTTGGATGTGTTCAGCGTCCCGGTACAAATGAAGAAGAACCGCCCTGGCGCGTTGCTCACCGTGCTGGCAAAAATGGAAGACGCGAACCGCTTGACGAAGACGATCTTTGCCGAGACCACAACTCTCGGCGTGCGCAGCCGCGAAGAACAGCGCCAGACGCTCTTGCGACGCTGGGAGACGGTAGACACGACTTGGGGTCCGGTACGAATCAAGATCGCCAACATGAATGGCAGCATCTCCAACTATGCGCCCGAATACGAAGACTGCCGGACGCTGGCCGAGGCGCAGCACGTGCCACTTCGCACCGTGATGCAGGAAGCGATCCAGCAGTATCTTCGAGGCGAGCGAAAGGCTTGAACCACACGGGACACAGAGGAACACAGGGGACGGCAGATAATGGCCTCCACGCTCTCTGTGCCCAGTGTGGTTGAGAAAACGGAAGTGGAATGAGCAAAAAGTTCTACATCACGACCCCGATTTATTACGTCAATGCGCGCCCGCACATTGGCCACGCTTACACCACCATCGCCTGCGACACCATCGCGCGGCGCCACCGCATGCTGGGGGATGACACTTGGTTCCTGACCGGCACCGATGAGCACGGCCAGAAGATCGAGCGCGCAGCCCAGGCGGCCGGCAAAACTCCGCAGCAGTTGACCGATGAAGTCTCCGCCCAGTTCCGCGCGCTGTGGGACCATATGGGTCTGACATACGACGATTTCATACGCACCACGTCGGCGCGCCATCAGCAGGGCGTGCAGGCGTTGTGGCGCAAGATCCGCGACAACGGATACATCTATAAAGGCACCTACACAGGTCAATACTGCGTCTTCGACGAGCTTTACGTGGACGGGATCGGCCCCGGCGATCCCTGCCCCGATTGTCACCGCCCGACCGAAACCGTTAGCGAAGAGAATTATTACTTCAAGCTCTCGGCGTTCCAGGACCAGTTGATCCGCCTTTACACCGAGCAGCCCGACCTCATTCGCCCCGAGACGCGGCGCAATGAAGTGCTCTCGTTCGTGCGCGGCGGCCTGCGCGATCTTTCCATCAGCCGTTCGACGTTTGCCTGGGGCATCCCAGTGCCGGACGATCCCAAGCACGTGGTCTACGTCTGGCTCGACGCGCTGGCCAACTACATCACCGCGATCGGGTATGGTTCGAGCGACACCAGCAAGTACGATAAATACTGGCCCGCCGACGTGCATATGATCGGCAAAGAGATTGTGCGCTTCCATTGTGTCTACTGGCCCGCGTTTCTGCTCGCCGCCGGGTTGCCGTTGCCCAAGAGCATCACGGCGCACGGCTGGCTGCTGTTTGAAGAAAGCAAAATGTCGAAGTCGCGCGGCAATATCGTCCGCGCCGAAACCATCGTGGATGCGCTTGGCGCCGACGCGCTGCGATATTTCCTGCTACGCGAAGTCGTCTTTGGGCAGGATGGATCGTTTAGTTTCGATGCGCTGGTGCAACGCTATAACTCCGATCTAGCGAACGGCCTTGGCAACCTCGCCAGCCGCACCCTGACCATGATCACGCGCTATTTCAAGGGTGAGGTTCCCTACCCTTCGCACGCGCCGCACAACGCGGCCGATGCCGCAATTGCGGATGCGGCGAAGAAAGTGATCGTTGACTTCGGCACATTGTTTGACCAGTACCAGTTCTCGCGGGCGCTCGAAGCAGCCTGGGGATTGGTCAGTGCCGTGGACAAGTACATCGTCGAAAACGAACCTTGGGCTCTGGACGAAAAAAAAGACGAAGAGAGCCGCTCGCGCCTGGCAACCGTGCTCTACACCAGCGCTGAGGCTCTGCGAATTGTAACGGCGCTGGCGCATCCGGTGATGCCCGATGCCACCGCAAGGATCTGGACCCAGATGGGACTCGGGGACATCAAGAAATTCGATCTTACGCAATTGCAGTGGGGACAGCTGCACCTCGGCACGAAGTTGGGCGAGGTGCAAGCCGTGTTTCCACGAGCCGACAAGTCAGCGGTCGAGAGGATGCAAAAAATGGAAGAACCAAATGGAGCGACGGGCGTCTCGCCCGTCCAGCCGAGCGCAACCACGCAGCCGGTTGCCGCGGCTGCCACCCCGAGCACGTCACCCAAGCCGGTCGCGGCAATCCCGGATGGCAAGATCAGCATCGACGACTTCGCAAAAATAGAATTGCGCGTCGCGCAGGTGAAGACTGCCGAGCGCGTAAAGGGCGCCGACAAATTGCTACGCCTGGAAGTCGATCTCGGAACCGAAGTGCGCCAACTGGTGGCCGGCATTGCGGAGGCTTACGAACCGGAAGCGCTGATCGGACGCAAGGTCGTGATTGTGGCAAATCTAGCACCCCGCAAGCTGCGCGGACTCGAATCAAACGGCATGATCGTCGCCGCCTCGCCGGAAGGCGGCAAGCCAGTGCTGGCAAGCTTTCTGGAAGACGTACCGATCGGCACACGGCTGAAATAGCTGGTTTGTGTGGTGACGGGCCTCTGGCCCGTCCAAGTCGAGCGAAGCTCGGCACCCTCAACGACCGGTGACGACTAACAACCGATGTTCATTGACTCTCACGCCCATCTCGAAGGCAAGCGCTACGACAGCGATCGCGAAGAAGTCTTGGCGCGCGCGAAACAGAACGGCATCGAAGCCTATCTGGCAATCGGAAATGGCGACGGGCCGGAGACCGCCGACTGCGGGATTCAGCTGGCAGAAAAATACGACGGGGAACCCGAATATCCGCGAATATGGGCGAGTGTGGGAATTCATCCTCACGAAGCAAGTCTTGCCAACGATGCCGCCGATTCCCAACTGCTGCAATGGGCGCGCCATCCGAGGGTGATTGCGTGGGGAGAAATCGGTCTCGACTATTTTTACGACCACTCACCACGAGAAATTCAGAAGACGGTTTTTCTGCGCCAGATGGAGCTCGCACGAACCGCGAAGTTGCCCATCATCATCCATTGCCGCCCATCTGACAATGGCGAGAACGCGTGGGACGACTGCCTGAGCATGATCGCCGAACACTGGCGTTCCAGCGGATTGGGCGGCATTCTGCACTGCTTCACCGGAAGCGTCGCACACGCGCGCCGTGCGCTCGATATGGGGTTCATGATTTCTTTTGCCGGCAACATCACCTTTCCCAAGGCGCAGCCGATCCGCGACGCGGCGCAAATGGTTCCTCTCGACCGCATGCTGATCGAAACCGACTCGCCGTATCTGGCACCCATCCCAAATCGCGGAAAACGCAACGAACCGGCGTTTGTTAAAGAGGTTGCCCGCCAGATCGGCGAACTGCGCAGCTTGTCCCCGGAAGAGATCGGGACCCAGACAACCCAGAACTTCTACAACTTCTTTGGACTGCCCATCGGAATCTGACCCCGCAAGAACGCGCTTTTAAGCAAGCGCAAACCAAGCAAACTAGCAGGTAAACTAGCCTCGTCCACTGCGCAAAGAATGCCTCTTCTGTTACTCTCATGGGTACATGTTTGGGGTGGCCGTTTCTGGAGGTTTGCGAACTTCGTGCGACGATCCCTCAGCATGACCAATCTGACTATTTAGTGACCTTCCATGCCCGATAACAGTTTCGATATCGTCAGCAAAATCGACCTCGCGGAAGTTGCCAACGCCATCCAGCAGGCAATGAAGGAAGTCAGCACGCGCTTTGACTTGAAGGACTCAAAGTCCCAGATCGCGATGGAGGGAACCGACGCCATCATGCTGCACTCCGCCGACGAATTCAAGATGAAGGCGGTGAACGATGTCTTCCAGGCCAAACTGGTCAAACGCGGCGTGCCGCTGAAAGGCTTGACCTACGGGCCCCTGGAGCCATCCGCCAGCAGCACGGTGAAACAGAAAATCACCCTGCAGCAGGGGATCCCGATTGAAAAGGCGCGAGAGATCGTGAAGCTGGTCAAGAATTCAAAGAAAAAAGCGCAAGCCTCCATTCAGGCCGATGTAGTGCGGATCAGCAGCAAGGACCGCGACACGCTGCAAGAAGTGATCGCGATGGTCAAGCAGCAGGACTTCGGCATCGATCTGCAGTTCACGAATTACCGGAGCAACTAAAGAAATTGGGCACAACGACGTCCATCAACGGGAAAGAGATATTTGACCTTCTGCGTGACGACATTGTCGCGATTGAAGAACAATTCGGACGCGACACGGTTTCCAATGTCGCAGCGATTACGGAGATTGGCGAGTACCTGCGCGCCGGCGGGGGCAAGCGGATCCGTCCGGCGCTGTTGCTGCTCTCTGCGAAGCTTTTCGGATACAAAGGCGATGGCGCGGTCAAGCTCGCGACCGTCGTCGAGATCATTCACACCGCGACCCTCGTCCACGATGACATCATTGACGAGGCCCAGATTCGCCGCGGCCGTCCCGCCGCCAACACGCAGTGGGGAAACTCGATGTGCGTGCTGGCTGGCGATTGGCTCTACATGCAGGCCTTCAAGGTCGCCGTGCAGGAGCGCAATTTCCGCATCCTCGACGTGCTGATTGACCTGACCCAGCAGATGGTTGAAGGCGAACTACTGCAGATGGAAAAGCTCGGCAAGCTGATCTCGCTGCAGGAGCATCTCGACCTGATCTATCGCAAGACGGCGTGCCTGTTCTCGGTATGCATGAGGGTCGGCGGCATCCTCGGCGGCGCCAACGCGCAACAGGAAGAACGCCTCGGCCAGTACGGCCGCGATCTTGGTTTAGCCTTCCAGATTGTCGACGATGTGCTCGACCTCACCGCGTCAGAAAGCGTACTGGGCAAACCCGTGGCCAGTGATCTGCGTGAAGGCAAAGCCACGATTGCCGTCATTCATGCGCTGGAGCGCTGCACCACCGCCGAGCGCCACCAAATCGAAACCGTCCTGCACGACCGCGCCTTCAACAGCGTCACCCATGCCGACATCCTGACCATTCTCAACCGTTATGGTTCGCTCGAATTCGCCTCCCAAGAGGCCGCCCGCTACGCCGAATCGGCGCGCAAAGCCATCTGCACATTTCCCGACTCGGAGATCAAGCGGGCGCTGTTGTGGGCGCCAGAGTTCGTGGTAGCAAGAGAAAAGTAGCACCCACCAAACGGGTTTCCTTCGTGTCACTTCGGGGATTCCTTCATGTCCTTAGTGGTTAGTCCTTCACCGCAATCCCCAACATCTCAAAACGTCCCTGAAACAAAAGCGTCCCCGATCCCAGAAACGCCCGCGCCGGAAATTCCCGCGAAAACAGCTTCACGTAAGCAGCGTTGAACTGCTGCCACAAAGAAACATCCGGCGAATAAACCTGCACCCATACCAGGTTGTCCATCGTCATATCGGCTTGGCGGAGAACAGCCTGGAAGCCTTCAAACAAAAGTTCGAGTTCCGCAGCAATGCTCGCAGGCGCCGCGCCCGTAGCCGGATCGAGGCCGATCCGTCCGGAGATGTAAAGAGTGTCGCCGACCAGCACGGCATCGCTGAACGGAAGACCTGCGGGACGATTCGGAAGATTGATGTACTGGCGGCTAGGGTCTGACACGTGTTCCCTCCTGAAGTCGTACCAATGTAGCAGGACTTCAATCACCAAGCTCAACCGGAGTAGCGCCATTGCGGGATTGTTATACTGAACCAGTTCCCCACTTTCAGCGTGACCAACTTGCTCTCATCGATTTCGCACCACGGCTACCTGCTCTTAGCGCTGGTCTGCTTCGCGGAGGCAGTCGGCCTTCCCCTGCCCGCCGCGCTCGCCATCTTGACCGCCGGCGCCGTCGCTGCTTACGGAGATCTGCATCTCTATCGCGTATTAGGCATAGGCGTAGTGGCGATGGTCAGCGGCGACGTGCTTCTCTATTTCGCGGGCAGGGTTAGCGGATGGGCATTGTTGGACTTTCTGTGCCGCCTCTCGGCGAATCCGGAAACGTGCATTCTGCGCTCGGCGGAATATTTCTACCGACGTGGCAAGCAGACGCTGCTGTTTGCCAAGTTCATTCCCGGCATCAACACCATGTCCCCGCCGCTCGCCGGGAGCATGAAAATGCGCCTCGGCGATTTCCTGCAATACGATGCCCTAGGCGCGATTTTCTACGTGGGCGCCTACGCCGTCGCGGGATATCTCTTCAGTGACGCACTCCGTGCCATCACCCGCGGCCTGCGCTCCGCCGGCTTCGCCGCCGAGGTCATCTTCGGCATCGGACTCGTCGCCTACGCCGTCTATCGCATCTGGGTCTACCGCAAGTACCGTCTGCTCGACGTGATTCCTCGCATCCCGGCGGAGGAACTCGCCCGCAGATTCGCGTCCGATGCGGCCAAGAACATGCTCATCGCCGATGTCCGCAGCCACGGCTACTACGATGCCGACTCCGAACGCATTGCCGGATCGATTCGCATTGAGCCGAACAACCTCATTGAAGAAGTCAAGAACCTGCCCAAGGACCGAGAGATTTATCTCTACTGCACTTGAGCACGCGAAGCCACAAGCGCCCGGGTGGCGCACCAATTACAGGAGCTGGGATTCAAAGTGTTCGTCATCGCCGGTGGCCTGCGCGCCTGGCGCAAGGCCGGACACCCCGTCGAGCAAGTCCCGCACGACGATGTGGTCAAACTGCCAACCTTCAGCTAACGCACATCCTGAACCCCTGTCCGTAACCGGTGGCTCAATTTGCGAAACCGCTAAACACAAAGGCCACGAAGGAAACGCCTGAGACCAAAAGCCTTCGTGATACTTCGTGTCCTTGGTGGTTCAGGGTTTTTGGGGTTGCATCGCGAAACCAACCCACTACTCCGTGACCTGTGTCCTTGGCAGAGTCGCAGCAGTTTGTTATCGTCCCCTTATGGGGCGAACCCCGGCTTTTTGCGGAGTAATTCTTGCGGCGGGTGAATCCTCACGCATGGGGCGCGACAAGGCGCTGTTGCCGTGGCCTCCATCGGCCGCAGGTTCGGCAACGGCCGACACGTTTCTCTCCGCTGCCATAAAGCTCTTCTTTTCTCACGTCGATGTCGTGTTCGTCGTAGTCGGCAAGAATGAAGTAGCCTTGGCTCCCATCGTGTATGCCAATGGCGCGTGTCTAGTGGTGAACCCCGATGCGGCGCGCGGGCAGTTCAGTTCGCTGAGAGTCGGGTTGCAGGAGGTTCTGAGCCGAGGCCGCGACGCCGCCATGGTCACGCTCGTTGACCGGCCGCCTGTCCGTTTGGAAACGCTTGAGACCCTCGAAGCAGCCTTCGAACAGGCCACTACACAAAGGAAGTGGGCGGTCATCCCCGAATATCAGGGAAAGCATGGGCATCCAATTCTGGTAGGCCGCGAGATGATGGAAGCGTTTCTGCGAGCTCCAGAAACCTCGAGCGCGCGCGCGGTCGAGCACGCGCACCAAAGTGAGATCGAATACATTCCGGTGGACGACCCGCTGGTCGCGGTCAACGTGGATACGCCGGAGCAGTATGCTTCTTTGGATTTGCCGCCACAGCTTCTGCCATCGACTTAATTCCCGCCAAGGCCCAATACTTCATGACCCATCTCACATCCCTGCAAACCGACTTCATCGAAAGTGTACTTAGCCTAAAACCGACAGTCGCGACGTTTGATTGCGACGGTACTCTCTGGTCCGGCGATGCCGGGGAAGGATTTTTCTCCTGGGAACTGGAGCAAGGACTGGTGTCGAAGGAAGTCGCCGAGTGGGCTCGTGCCCGCTACGCCGACTACAAAGCAGGCCAGGTCGCCGAAGAGGTCATGTGCGGAGAAATGGTAACCATGCAACGCGGGCTCCGCGAAGAAGTCGTGCAACAGGCGGCTAACACCTATTTTGCCCAGGGAATCGCGTCCAATATTTTTCCAGAGATGCACGAATTAGTGCAGCGCCTGCGCGCCTCCAGATGCGACGTTTGGGCGGTCTCTTCTTCGTGCCAGTGGATCATCCGCTCCGGCATGCGCAGCTTCGGCATCCCGCAAAATCGCATACTCGCCGCTGAAGTGGCCGTCGAAAATGGCACCGTCACGGACCGCCTCATTCGAGTTCCCAGCGGCCCGGGAAAGCCCAAGGCGATTCGAGCGGTGCTGAAGTCCGCACCCGATTGCGCCTTCGGCAACGCGATTTGGGACCGCGAGATGCTCGCCATGTCGAAGCACCCCTTCGCCATCAACCCAAATCCAAATTTGAAAGAAGTCGCGCTCGCCAACGGCTGGACGGTATATATGCCAGCGTGACCAACAGCTAGAGATAACTACGGTCGCCTGCTCGGCACCACCCGGAACTGTCGTTTCCCTTCAATGCGATAGGTTGCGAAGTCTACTGGATCGACCGTAAGAATGACGGAAAGAGATTCGCGCTTCGCCAGATAGACGAGCGTGGCGTCGGCGAAGTCCATCGGACGGTCCCAATAGCGCGACATCAGGCCGTGCAGATGCGTCAGTTCTGCATGTTCGATTGTGCCCAGAACGAGCGCTCCCGAACGGACGAACTTCCATGCAGCTTCCATCTCAGTGCGCGAGTCGCCAACTAAGTGAAATACCTCCGTGAGCACCGCCTCGGAGGTCAGCAGCGGCAGCCGCAGTTGACGAAACGCGTCCGCGCAGGCGTTGTGCCAGCGATCGCTGCGGTCGATCAGCGCCAGAATCGCGCCCGTGTCGATCAGCGCGTTAGCAACCAGCGCATTAGCGGCCATGGCGCTGTCTAAGTCGCTTGCGAAGCGTATCCCGCGCCGTCTCGGCGCGGCGAGAGTTGCCGCTGGCGAGCACTCCAAGAGAGTTGGCCGCGGCGGTGTGAAGTCGGCGCTGCGCCTCGTCTTCCGAGATATCAGTATCGCCCTTCTTCAGCCAATCGCGGACGGCGGTCTCCAGCACCGCCGAAACTGGCACCTTGCGGAGCCGCGCTTCCCGCTCCAGGTCCGACTTCAGTTCGCCCGACAGACGCCAACTGTAGACTTCGGTTCTCATGCACCACAGTGTAGTGCATTGCACACGCTTTTGCAACGGCGCCCGGCCAAATCTCGCCGGTACCACAACCCACCGGTTGTTAGCCTCGGCAACTGAGCTGCTGTTTCATCACAAACGTCCAGTGTTCACCATCACAGACTTCCTATCCGATCAGCGCGACACATCGTGACGATGTGTCGCAGCCGAGGTGTGCCAAGTCAATCGACAGCGTTCTTTGACAACCGTAAGTCATTGATTTTACAATATCTTACCGGTACGTCCTTTAAACTCAATGACTTTGCTGGGATCTCTTCCTAACCTTCACGCCGCTTAGAGGTTCCGCAAGAGCTCGGCGAGCGTGTCCATTGCCAGGTGGCAGGCGTGGCCGGAAGCCTCGGGCACGCCGCCGACTTTCTGCAGTAGTTGTTCCCTGCTGATCTGTCGCGCCTCCTCGACGATCTTGCCTTTCGCCAACTCTGAAATCGCCGACCCGCAAGCCATCGCCGGAACGCAGCCTTTGGCACGAAAGCGAACGTCGGCGATGCGCCTGCCTTCCAATTTGAGCGTGAGTTCCAGAATATCTCCGCAAGCTGGGTTTTCCAGTTGCGCAATGGCGTCGGGAGTTTCAACTTCGCCGGCGTTTCGGGGGTTCTGAAAATGGTCCAGGAGTTGGGCAGAGTACACAGGGCGATTGTAATGCGGCAGCCGTATTTTTTTGGGGTTCTTCACAAAACAGAAGTTCACCACGGAGTCAAGGAGTCACGGAGAAAAGCAAGTTCATGATCTCGTCCCTTATCAAGCAACCGCGACTCGACAACGCGCCTAGGGAAAAGCCTTCCTCCGTGCCTCTGTGCCTCCGTGGTGGGTGTTGTTCGGGACGGGGATCGCAGCCGATTTAGAACACTACCCCGGCACGAAGATAAATCGCGGCCGCATAGTTTAGGATTATCATCATGGCCCTCACGTCCAAATCTCACAAGACCGACACAGTCCGCCAGGAAGTGGACCGCTTGAATTCCGAAGCGCGCACGGCGGATCAACTGATGGGGGGCATCACGCTTCTCCTGAACAAGCACATGCTGAAGTACAACTGGGTAGACTTCTACATGCTGGAACCGGGAGCCAATCCGCCCATGCTGGTTCTGGGAGACTACCAGGGAGCGATGACTCCGCACACTCGCATTCCTCTGAATGAGGGTATCTGCGGCGCGGCTGCCTCGACGGGGAAGACGGTGATCGTGGATGATGTCAAGCTCGATCCACGCTATCTTGCCTGCTCACTCGAAACCAAGTCGGAGATCGTGGTCCCAATTTTTGTGCACGGCCAAGTGACGGGCGAACTCGATATCGACAGTCACTTTCCGGCAGCGTTCGTCGGCGAAGACCGCGAACTGGTTGAATATTGCGCTCAGCTGGTTGGCAAGAAACTTGAGAACGCCTGAACCGCATCTGCCAGAAGCTAGCAGCCAGGAGCCGCTTTTCATTCATGAAACGAGTCGTCGCCGCGTTGATTTTGAAAGATGACCTGATCCTCGCCTGCCAGAGGACGCGGCACCAGCCTATGCCGCTGAAATGGGAATTTCCCGGCGGCAAAATCGAAGAAGGCGAACAGCCTCGCGATGCCCTGCGCCGGGAACTGGAGGAAGAACTGGGAATCGTGGCGGAGGTCGGCACGGAGGTCGTGCGCATCGTGCATGAATACCCCGGGGGCGGGTCGGTGGAACTCCGGTTCTTCGAAGTGCGCAATTACCACGGTGAAATTGAGAACCGAATTTTTCGTGAAATCCGCTGGGTCAAACGACAGGAACTGCTCGGGCTGGACTTCCTCGAAGCCGACTTGGGATTGGTGAACAATCTGGCGGCCGGAAGAATCCTGTAAGCGCCAAAACATCCAACCGCGGAGATCGCGGAGTACGCTGTGAACAAATGGGGTTTCTTCTGAATTTCTCTGCGCGTTCCGCGATCTCAGCGGTTCAATGCTTTTCGCCTAGCCCGTCCCGCCGTGCACTTGTCCGTAAACATACAGCGCCGTTAATCCAATCATAATGGCGGTGGTCGCCCAGGCGATGATATTGAACGTGGGTTTATTCACGTATTCGCCCATCAGTTCTTTCTTGTTGATCAGCAGCAACATGAAAATCAGCACGAAGGGCAAAACGGCGCCGTTCACCACCTGCGAAAATACGGCGATCTTTACCAGCGGAAGCCCGGGTATCAGAATCACGGCCCCCCCGGCGACGATGAGAACCGTATAGAGCCAGTAAAAAGCGGGAGCTTCCGAGAATTTGCGTCCTACCCCCGATTCGAAACCCAAGCCTTCACAAACCGTGTAGGCCGTCGAAAGCGGCAGAATCGAAGCCGCGAACAGCGACGCATTGAAAAGTCCAAGCGCAAACAATATGTACGCGTAGTCGCCCGCCAGGGGACGGAGCGACTGGGCGGCGTCGGCGGCGTCCCGTATGTTACGAACACCATGCAGATAGAGCGTGGCCGCGCAGGCCACAATAATGAACCAGGCGACCACGTCGGTGAAAATGCAACCCACAATCACGTCGAGTCTCGAGGTCTTGTACTGCCGCCGCGTGACTCCTTTTTCGACGACCGATGACTGCAGATAGAACTGCATCCAGGGCGCGATCGTGGTGCCCACAACGCCGATCACCATGTAGAGGTAGTCGCGCTTGAAGACCCCTAGCTGCGGAGGCTTCACCGTAGCTTTCAACGCCTCAATCCATACCGGCTTGGCTAGCACTCCGGCAAATATATAAGTGATGTAGAAGAACGAAGCGACCAGAAATACTTTCTCAACACTCTTGTACTGCCCTTTGACTGCGATCAGCCAGACGATTACGCCACAGATTGGCACCGAGATGTACCGCGATATCCCGAACAGCTCCATGCTTCCCGCAATGCCGATAAATTCGGTGATGACGTTGCCGAAGTTTGTAATCAGAATACCGAGCATCATGAGAAACGTAATCCGCAGACCGAATTCTTCCCGGATCAAATCGCTCAGGCCCTTGCCCGTGACCGCTCCCATGCGGGCGCACATCTCCTGCACCACGATCAGGGCGATGGTAATCGGAATCATCGTCCACAGCAGGTTGTACCCGAACTGTGCGCCCGATTGTGAATAGGTGAAGATGCCGCCGGCATCGTTGTCGACGTTCGCAGTGATGAAGCCCGGCCCTACGACGGCGAAAAACAGCAGGAGCCGAAACTTCCAATTTCTCAGGAATTTCATGCGCAACAGGCCACAGGGACGATCAAATTGGCACAATAGAACGATCAGAATAAATGGATAAAGCGCTGTCTGGATAGGCGAATCTGCAAAATTGAGGAAGTTTTTATGCGAAGTTGCTAATTCGGCTGGAGTGGCGCGCTGCCGCTCAGAAGCGGCTACAGCTTGGAGCGCAGCATCGCAATCACGTCATCGGGCGTGATTACTCCGGTGAGTTGATTGTGCTCGTCGATTACCGGCAGCGTCAGCAGGTTGTACTTGTCAAAGAGTTCAGCAAATTCCTTCTCTTTTGCGTATTCGTGACAGGAAATGAGGGGCTCCTGGGCCAAAGCCAGCAATGGCGTCGAGGAGGGCGCCAGAACGATCTTCACCAGTGGCACCGCACCCGCCAGGGTCCCGCGCGAATCGGTCAGGTAAATGGTGCTCATGTTTTCCATGCGGCCTTCGAAAGCACGCATGGCCTCGATCGCGTCGTTGGCGGTCGCCGTCACCGGCAGTGCAATATATTCCGTGGTCATGCGGCCGGCGGCCGTGTTCTCTTTGAACTCGAGCAGATCGGTGACTTCCTGGCGCTCTTCGGGCTGCATCTGCACCAGGATTTCTTCCGACCGCTCATCGGACAAGTCGCCCAAAAGGTCGGCGGCCGCGTCGGGCTCCATTTCTTCGACAATGTCGGCGGCGCGGTCGGAATCGAGTGATTCCAAGACCGCTCTCTGCACCTTGGGTGCGAGCTCTTCCAACGCGCCGGCCGCGACGCCCTCGTCCAGCGTCTCGAACACTGCTTCGCGCTCATCGGGAGACAGATCTTCCACAATGTCGGCAATGTCGGCGGGATGGAGTTTGCCCAGCCGCTCATGCGAAATCTTGAGCTTGACGCGACGGGCGGGATCGGTCTCGATGATATCCACGAAGTCCCAGGGAATATCGCGGGCCGGGACCCGCAAGAGCAAGGCCCGAAGGACAGCCGCTGGCACCATGCCCTTGAGGAGACGGCGAACCGCGCCCCGTGCACCCACGTCCACGCCGCCAACTCTCAAAACCGAGCGATTCTGCGCGCTGTCGTGGTGAAAATCCACGTCGTTCACCCGCACAACCTTGCGGCCGTGCACGTCAATCACCTGCTGATCCAGCAGATCCCGGCTGAGTAGCAACAGTCCTTCGGAACCATCGGCCGCGACCCATTCCGCAGCCGCGGTGGAGGCCCGAATGCCGCCATTGATCGCGGAAACAGCGGTCAAGGGCAACATGCGGTTTCCCGCAGGCGTTTTGACGATCAGCAGGGCCACGCGGGAGCGGTCCTCCTGCGGGGCGAGGGCCACCTCGCGCACACGGCCGCAGGCGGCGCCGGAAGCGTCATAGACGGTCGAGCCTATCAGTTCGCTCAAAGACACGGTGGCCATCGTCACGAGAATACTCAAGAGCGCGATGAGACGCCAGATGAATGAGACGGCAGATTAAGAAATCCTCAGCCACAGGGGCCACAGAGTTACACAGAGGACGCCGCTTCCCTGGTTGACAGGCCATGATTCGCTGACTAAACTCGCCCTTCCTTATCAAAGCCGGGCCTGCTGCTAACTTGGCGGCTTCTGAAAGAAGATTATGGCAAAGCGTCCTCGCATCGCGGTTGTGGGTAGCGCTAATGTTGATTTGACTACCTTTTCGGACCAGTTCCCGAAGCCTGGCGAAACCATCTTTGGACAGAAGTTTGATCTGGGGTTTGGCGGGAAAGGCTCGAACCAAGCCGTCGCGGCCCGTCTCTGTGGAGCCGACGTTTTCATGGTGGCACGGGTCGGGGACGATCTATTTGGTCCCTCAACCATCAAGAACTTTGAAAAACTGGGTATCGATGCCACGCACGTGCGCCAGGTAAGCGGCGTATCCAGCGGAGTGGCGCCGATTTTTGTCGATCCTTCCGGGCAGAATCGGATCATCGTCGTCAAAGGCGCGAATGACGCCTTGAAACCCGCCGACGTGGATGCCGCCGCAGATACGCTGAAAAGCGCCGACTGTATCGTTCTCCAGTTCGAAATCCCGCTGGAGACCGTGTATTACACGATCAAGTTTGCGCGGCAAAACGGAATCCGCTGCATCTTGAATCCGGCGCCTGCGCAGCCCATCGACATCAAGGCGATCGCGGATCTCGACTACTTTGTTCCCAATGAGAGCGAGGCAGAGGCGATTTCCGGCATGCCGGTGCGCAATCTCGACGACGCCAAACGCTGCGCGACGAAGCTTCTTGCCAGTGGCATTCGGCGGGTGATCATCACTCTGGGTGCGAACGGCTCGCTGCTTGCCGGAAAAGAAGGCATGGAGCACGTGCCCGCGTTTAGCGTGAAGAGCGTGGACAGCACCGGAGCCGGCGACGCTTTTATTGGCAGCTTTGCCACCTTCCTTGGCGAGGGTCTGCCGGAGCAGGAAGCGGTTAAGCGCGCCAACCTTTACGCCGGCCTTTCGACAACTGGAGTGGGGACCCAGAAATCTTTTTATGACCGGGCGCGGTTTGACGCGGAGTGTGCGGGCAGAGGCAAGAGCTAGGCCGAGCTGCGCTCGGCTGGGACGGGCGAGGACGCCCGTTGCTCCAGAAACCGAACTTCATCTCTCCATCAGCAGTACTTTTTCTGCTTCGTCGATCTCGATCAACTTGACCTCGATCACTTCGCTTGCTGTTGTCTGCACGGTTCGACCGATGAACGTGGCCTCGACGGGCAATTCGCGATGGCCGCGATCGATCAGCACCAGCAACTGCACGAGACTCGGGCGGCCATGCGAAAAAAGGGCGTCGAGGGCGGCGCGCGTGGTACGGCCGGTATAAAGGACGTCGTCGACCAGCACGATCTTCTTACCCTCGATGGAAAAGCCAATTTCCGCCTCCTGCACGACTGGCTTAGGCCCCAGTGTGGAAAGGTCATCGCGATAGAACGTGATGTCGAGCGTGCCCACCGGAACTTGTATCTTTTCGACCTGTTGAATCATTTTGCCCAGCCGCTCGGCGATGGGAACGCCGCGACGGCGGATTCCGACCAGCCCCAAGCCGTCAATGCCACCGTTCTTTTCCAGGATTTCGTGAGCCAAGCGCACCAGCGTGCGCTCAATCTCCGATCCTGACATCAACTGTGCTTTTTGCTTCAGCGCCGTTTTGCGGACTGCGTTCTTCTTAATTGTCATGCCACGAGGACCTCAAAAAACATTGCTTGTATCTTTCTTAAAAGCTCCCTGTCAGCGTTTGCAGGTTTGCGAGGGCCACCTGGAAACGAACTTGTCCATCATCATACGCATTGCGCGCCAGCGTCAGCGTATTTTGAGCATCCACCACTTCAAGAACTGAGGCTTCTCCCGCCTGGTACCGCAAAGTAGTCAGACGCAAACTGTCGGATGCAAGTTCCGCGGTTTGGCTTAGCGATTCGAGCTGCGAACGTGACGTTTCGGTCTCATCATAAAACGACCGCAGATTGGCCAACAGCCGGCGTTGCGCAAAGCTTAACTCGACATGGGCCTGCTGCCGCCGCAAGTCCGCCTGCTTCACTTTGCTGTAACCAGCTCCCCAGTTCCATATAGGCAGTTGCAGGGTCGCAGTGGCCGCGTAGCCGAGGTTGCGAAATCCGTTTCGATCGCGGACTGCAAACTGGTTAGCGTCGATGCCATAAAAATAGTCCAGGCCCACTGACGGGAGCATGGCTGTCCACGCAACTTTCACTTCCTGATCGGTTTGCCGCAGGGAGGCGAGCGCAACCCGAAGTTCTGGATTGCTCTTGGTTGCGGCGGTCTGCACCTCGACAAAACTGGGCAACGGATCGGGCAGGCGCAGGTCATCCACCACCGAGAAATTCTGTTCGAAATCCGGGAACAGCAAAACAGCGAGATCAAGGCGGCTCTTGTTCATCGCCAGCAGGGCATTCTGCAGTTCGCGCGTTTGCTGCTGATTCTGAATCTGGGCTTTGATCACGTCGGAGCGCGCCACTTCACCGCCGTTCTGCAGCTTCTGGCTGATGCCGAGAAAGCGGTCCGCCTCCGAAGCCGCCTTCTGGGCGGTCGCATACTTACGCTGCGCCACGACGAATCCGTAGTAAGCCTGAACGACGGTGACGACCAGACCGCGTGTCGCAATCTCCGATTTGGCACGCGCCAGAGCCTCTGCCGCTCCCACCCGCCGATATTCCGCCAACATTCCCGGTGAAAGCGCCTGGTGGACGTTACCCTGCGCGATGTACTCGTGGACGCCGTTGTTCGCAATGTAGCGTCCCACAGGAGGGGTCGTGGGCGAACTCGGAGCACCGTTCCCCTGCGTATATACAAACTGCATGTTGTAGTTGACGTTAGGCAAGAGTCCAGCACGGCTCTGCACCGTGTCTTGATGAGCAAGACCCAACTCAGTCAGAGCGGCCCGAAACTGCGGGTCGTTAGCTTTAGCTCGAGTGAGCGCATCTGGCAGCGTGAGGACCAGCGGCGCTTGCGCGGCATTCGCATCCGCGGTTGCGGCCGGCGTCAAGATTTGGCTGCCGACTTTGGACGGTGAATCCTGGGCGAACGCTGAGACAGCCAGCAAAATCCCCAGCAAGGCAATTGTCGTTTGTCCCACATATCTTTTGCATACGGTTGTGGACATTGATCCCTCCACGCAAGAATGCCAGCGGCTGATTTTACCTCGGGCCACGCCGCGGCGATCAGCCTAGCCACTGCTGTGGATTACGGATTGCCTCGACCAGGTTCCGCATAAACTCCGCTGCCCGCGCACCGTCCACGACACGATGATCGCTTGAAAGCGTCAAGGTCATCGTGGGACGGATGCCGGGGCGGGCATCCGGACCGACGCCAACGGGCACCACACGACCGGCGATGGCTCCGACCGCGAGAATCGCGGCTTGGGGCGGAATAATGATCGCGGTGAACGCGTCCACTCCGAACATGCCGAGATTGCTGATCGTGAACGTGCCGCCCCCGATATCGGCCGGGCGCAGCTTGCCACCACGCGCGCGTTCCGTAAGGTCACGTCGTCGCATCGCGATTTCGCCGAGCGCGGCTTTGGAGGCATGGTGAATCACTGGCGCTACCACTCCATCGTCCACCGCCATCGCCAGGCCGACGTTGATGTCAGCATTTAGGCGAACGCCTTCCCCGTGCCAGCTTGCGTTCATGCGAGGGTGCTTCAGGAGGACGCGAGCCACTAGCGCTACCAGCAGATCCGTGTGAGTAAGTTTCACTCCGTGCGATTTTTCAATCTCTGATTCTTCAATCATGGGCCCGAGCTTCTGCCGCGCCTCATTCAGAGCGCCGGCGTCCACCTCGCGGACAACGAAGAAGTGGGGGACCGTCGTCCAGCTGTGCGTGGTGCGTTCCGCCATCAGCCGCGAAATGGGGCTGCCGCTGTCAATCGTGGCAGGTGACGCGCCGGCTTTGGATTCCGCAGCGGAGAGAATGTCCGACGCGAGGATTTCTCCTCCCGCACCCGATCCGCGGACTTCGGCGAGATTGACGCCGCGCTCGCTGGCAAGGCGTCGCGCTTTCGGCGAAATCTTAATTGACGCGGTTGCGGATTGCGTTGGACTTGCGGGTTGATTTGCTGGCGCGGCGGTGGAATGCGCGGCTGCGGTGGTTTTTCTTCCGGATGTGGCGGCGACTTCATCCGCCGGAGGAACTTCTCCGGGACGCACGATCCAGGCGATGGTCTGGCCCACGGGCACTTCGGCTCCGGCCTGGACCTTGACGCCCGCCAGGACGCCGTCGCCGGGTGATTCGATCTCCATTACCGCTTTGTCGGTTTCGACCTCCAGCAGGGGCTCGCCTTTGGCGACCGATTCGCCTTCTTTTTTTAGCCACGAAATGAGCTTGCCAGTTTCCTGGGCCATTTCGAGCGCGGGCATAACCACACTGATCGCCATAGTTGGATAGCTCTGTTTTCGATCCGCATTTGCTGATGGAGAGCCGGGCGTGCTCGCCCGGCTGGACGGGCGAGACGCCCGTCCCTCCACTGTGACTCATCATTCAGGCTGAGACGCGGCAAGCTGCGTCTCTACGGCTAAGTGGTTCTAGTCGCCGACCCCAACTCGTTCCTGCTTCGAGCTTGCTTCAATCATCTCGCGCACGCGCTTGCTGGGTTTCGATTCGGTCTCTCGGATTGCGGGAAGCGGACCGTCCACCGTGAAGTAGTGTCTGCCGGCAACCAGCAGTTCCTCGGCCGGGAAGCGTGTGATGACTTCGTGGCCAGTTTCGGTGACGACGATTTCTTCCTCGATGCGAGCGGCGCTCCAGCCATCCGTCGAAGGCCAGAAAGTTTCCAGGGCAAACACCATGCCGGGCTTGATCTCGCAAGAATGTTCCAGCGATACGAGACGGCTGATCACTGGCTTCTCCCAAATAGCGAGGCCAATGCCGTGACCATACTGCAACGCGAACGCCGCTTCTTCGTTCGGAAAACCGAATTCCTGCGCCTTCGGCCACACCGCGGCAATCTCCGCCGTAGTACGGCCCGGGCGCACCAGTTCAATCGCCGCATCGAGGTATTCCCTGCACCGCTTGTACGCCTCGTTCATCGCATGCGACGCATATCCGACCGTGAAGCAGCGGTAATAACATGTGCGGTATCCCATGTAGGAGTGGAGAATGTCGTAATACACCGGATCGCCCGGACGCAGCACGCGATCGGAGAAAACGTGCGGATGAGGATTGCAGCGTTCGCCTGAAATCGCGTTCACCGCTTCTACGTACTCGGACCCGAGATCGTAGAGCACCTTGCTGACCAGGCCGACGGCCTGGTTTTCGCTCATGCCCGGCTTCATCGCGCGGTAGAGTTCGTCGTAGGCCGCGTCAACCATCATGGCCGAGTGGTTGAGCAACGAGATCTCGTCGCGTGTCTTGATCAGGCGCGCTTCCGACATGAGCGCCTGCCCATCGACGACTTTGATTCCTTCTTCTTGCAAAGCAAAGAGGACTGGCAGTTCAACGATGTCGACGCCAACTGGCTCTTTATGTAGGCCGCGCATTTCGAGCTCGATGCGAATCTTTTTGGCCACATCTTCCGCACGCCCCATCTCTGGTGTCATGGCGCCGCGGAGCACGGAGATTCCGGAACGCGACCGCTCTCCGAGCCAGGGACAATGCAGTTGGTGGTGCTTCGCGGCCGATCCGAAATCCCACAAAATCGGTTCGTCGTTTTGCGGCAGGAGGGTGAAGCGATTCGCCTTGTCTTGAGCCCAGGTACCGATGTGGGTCGCGGTAATGTACCGGACATTGTTCATGTCGAAGCACAACAACGCGCCCATCTCCGACTTGACTAGAAGTTCTTTCGCGCGCGCCAGGCGTTCGCGGCGCAGGCGATCGAAGTCAACCCGGTTTTCCCAATCCACCGCCATCGATCCATAAGTAGGCAGAGCCATAAAATTCTCCTTTGCTGAGAGGTCAGAGGTTAGAGGTCAGATTGCAGAGGTGAAAACCTAAGTATCTAGCTTCGAAGGTTTCTACCTCTGCAATCTGACCTCTTACCTCTGACCTGTTACTTACCGGCCGCAGAGTGCGCGAGCGGCCTCAAACACGGTCTGTTCGGTCGGCACGGTCACATCTTCCAAAGGCGGCGAGAACGGAATTGGAACATGCATCGCGCCCATGCGCTTGACCGGAGCGTCCAGATCGTAGAATGCGCCGGTGGCAATCACCGACGCAAGTTCGGCGGTGACGCCGTAGCGCTCGTAACCTTCGTCGAGAACAATGGCCCGCGACGTTTTCTTCGCCGATTCAATCAGAGTTTTTTCGTCAAGCGGCCACATAGTGCGCGGATCAACCACTTCGGCGCTGATTCCAATTTCTTCCAGCATCGTTGCCGCACCCAGCGCCACTTGCACCATGCTGCTCGTGGCCACCAGAGTGATGTCCTCGCCTACCCGTTTTACGTCCGCCACGCCCAGCGGGATGGTGTAGTCCTCCGCGGGCACAGGGCCTTTGAGTTTGTACATCATCTTGTCTTCAAAAAAGACTACCGGATTCTCGTCGCGAATTGCTGACTTTAGCAGTCCCTTCGCGTCGTAGGGCGTCGAAGGCAGAATCACCTTCAGACCCGGAACGTGGCAGAACCACGCATGCAGCGACTGCGAGTGTTGCGCAGCGGACCGGCGACTCGCCCCCAAGGTCGTGCGCATCACCATAGGCACTCGCCACTTTCCACCCGACATGTAATGGACCTTGGCGGCCTGATTGACCATCTGGTCCATGGTCAAGGTGATGAAGTCGCCGAACATGATGTCCACCACCGGACGCAATCCCGTCATGGCCGCGCCCACCGCGAGTCCGGTGAAGCCCGCTTCGGATATCGGCGTATCCAGCACGCGGTCTATGCCGAATTCCTCCAACAGGCCAGCGAGAACTTTGAAAGGCGTGCCCGCTTCGGCCACGTCTTCGCCCAGAATGCAGACGGTTTTATCGCGGCGCATTTCTTCCGCCAGCGCCTCGCGAATCGCCTGCGCGAATGTCAGTTCACGGTCTCCGCTCTCAGGCATACACGTCCTCGTCCACTTCATCGACGGTCGGATACGGCGCCGCCACCGCGAAGTCCACTGCCCCTTTCATCTCCGCCTCAAGCTCAGTCTGCACTTGAGCAAGCGCCGCTGCATCGGCGAGTTTCTGCTCGATCAGCCACTTCCCGAAGTTTGCGATGGGATCGCGCTCCGTCTTCCACGTCTGTTCTTCCTGCTTGGAGCGGTAGTATTCGCGGTTGATATCGCCCACGTGATGTCCGTGATAGCGATAGGTGTCGCAGAGCAGAAACCCCGGACCCTCACCGCGCCGTGCTCGACCGACCAGGCGCTGCGCGATGCCGTGTACAGCGCGCACATCCTGACCGTCCACGCGGGCCGCTTCCAATCCGAAGGCAGTCGCCCGCATCAAGATGTCTCCAGCGGTGGTCTCAGAGAAGTGCGTGTATTCCGTATAGAGATTGTTCTCGCAAACATAGATCACGGGAAGCCTGTAAAGTTGGGCGAGGTTCATCACTTCGTACAACACACCCTGGCCAAGTGCGCCTTCTCCAAAAAAACATACCGCCAGCCGGCCGTTCCCCAGCCGCTGAGCGGAAAACGCGGCTCCAGTCGCAATGCCGGCGCTGCCGCATACGATCGCATTCGCTCCCAGGTTGCCGGTCGCCGGGTCCGCAATGTGCATGGAACCGCCCTTGCCTTTGCAGTACCCGGCCTTCTTGCCCAGCAGTTCGGCGAACATTTGATCCGGGGAAGCGCCTTTCGCCAAACAATGTCCGTGACCGCGATGGGTGCTGGTGATGTAGTCGGTGCGCTCGAGCGCTTCGCATATGCCCACAGCGACCGCCTCCTCACCGATGTAAAGATGCGCCAGGCCGGGCATTAACGCCCGCGTGTAGAGTTCGTTGACCTGCGCTTCAAACTGGCGGATGGCAACCATCTGCCGGTACATCCGCAGCCACAAATCCACTTTTTCCGAAGCTTCTCTCGGCTGCGCGGCGTTTGTCATTTTGGAACCCCCGACATGCGCGCCAGAACGTCGAACATGACAGCGAAGTCCAGCTTCTCCCAGCCCATGCCGCGCGCGGCGGTCAGAAACTCGTTGCTGACGGCGGTGGTGGGAACGGGAACATTCAGCTTGCGGCCTAACTCCATCGCCAACAGCATGTCCTTCTGCATCATGTTGCAGTCGAACCACGCTTCTTCCGGTTGCTGCAAAACGAAAGGCCCGCGATAGACAATCATCGGCGAAGCAATCGCGCTGTGAATCATTACGTCCACGACAACCTCGCGCGGAATACCGCTCTTCTCCGCCAGCAGTACTCCTTCGCAGAACGCCAACATCTGCACCGCCAATTGCAGATTCACCGCGATCTTCATCGATAACGCCACGCCGTTGTCGCCGACGTGCGTTACTTTCGGCCCGATATCAAAGAGCAAAGGCTTCAGATGCTCGAAGGTCTCCTTACGTCCCCCAACCATCACCGAAAGCTTCCCTTGCTGCAAAGTGATGACGCTGCCGGAGACCGGAGCGTCGATCATGTCGGCGCCCTTCTCGCGAACCTTTGCGGCCAGCGCGCGGCTGACATCGGGGCTAACGGTGCTCATGTCAATGTGGAACTTGCCGGCACCGATGCCCGCGAGCAATCCGTCCGGCCCGTCCGTCACCGCCGCCAGCGCTGCCGCGTTCGTCACCATGGTGAAGGTCACATCCGACGCAGCCGCCACCGCCTTCGGAGAATCGGCAAACTTCATGCCCTTGTCGATCAACCACTGCGCTTTGGAGCGCGTCCGGTTGTATCCGGTCACCGTGTGCCCCTTTTCGAGAAGGCGCGCCACCATGTTGCCGCCCATCACACCGAGACCGATGAATCCTAGTTTGGCCATTTCACGATTCCCTTTCGCTTGTAAATCCGCGCTTATGAATTCGGTTTGGTATGAGAACTTTTCTTTGCCGATGAAGACGAATCCGCAAGCACTTGCTGGAGATGAGCGCGCATCGCTTCTCGCGCCGCCTCCGGATCGCGCTGTTCCACCGCCGCCAGGATTCGCTTGTGATGGAACTGCCCCCGCTCCGGCCCGCCGTGCACATCGAAAATTCGACTGCGCTGCTCGCGCAAAAGACCGACAATCGAATCCAGGAGCGAGAGAATCAGCGGGTTGCCGGCCGCCTCTGCCAGCGCCAGATGGAAATCAAGATCCGCTTCCACATAGGCGTCGGGATCCTGCAGGTTGCGATCCATCACCGCAACTGCTTTCCGCATCGTGCTCAGAAGTTGTTCCTCAATTCGCGAAGCAGCCAGGCCGGCTATTTCCGGCTCCAGCACCTGTCGCAACTCGGCCAGGTTCGCCGACCCTTCTTGTTGGTTGATCCGAATCATCAGATCCAGCGACTGCCGAATCGCCTGCGACGTCCCATTCGTCACAAAGGTACCGCGCCCGGAATAGGCTTCGACCAGGCCCTTTTCCCGCAAAGTCTTCACCGCTTCTCGAACCGCAGTACGGCTGACGCCAAAGCGCTGGGCAAGATCGCGCTCTGCCGGCAGTCGGTCGCCGGGCTTGAGCTGGCCCTTAAGGATCGAGTCTTCCACCTGCTTCACAATCTGCTCGTACAGGCGAGACGTCTTTACCGCCCGGTACACGGGCTTAGCGGCTATGGAAGCTAATACTCCGTTGGTCATTGGGTCCTCAATCACACCGCCTGCAATAGAAATGGTATAGTGGTCCAACCAATATACCACAAGCCTCCAAATCTACTGAATCCAAACCGTCTTGATGTTCATAAACTCGCGAATCCCGTTCTCGGCAAGTTCCCGCCCGTGGCCCGAGTACTTGACACCCCCGAAGGGCAGGCGCGGATCAGAAGCCACCATCTTGTTCAGGAAGACCATCCCGGCGTCGAGTTCGTTAATGAACCTTTCCATTTCCGCTGGATCGTTGGTCCAGGCGCTGGCGCCCAGCCCGAAGCGGCTGTCGTTGGCGATCTGGATAGCCTGATCCACATTCTTCACGCGAAAAAGTGACGCCACCGGGCCAAAGAATTCTTCCTTGTATGCCGGAGAATCCTTCGGAATGTCGGTGAGCACGGTCGGCGCGTAGAAGTTGCCGGGGCGGTCGAGGGGAAGCCCACCGGTCAACACGCGCGCTCCCGCGGCCACGCTTTTTTTCACATCGGCATCAAGGGAAGTAACCGCATCGGCGTTGGCCAGCGGACCGAGTTGCGTGCTGTCCTCGAACGGATCGCCCACGCGCAGGCTCTCCATGCGCTTGACGAACTTCTGCTCGAACTCGAAGCCAATTTCTTCCGCAACAATAAAGCGCTTGGCCGCAATGCACGATTGACCGTTGTTCTGAATTCGCGCGTCCACCGCGGCAGCGACCGCCGCATCCAGATCGGCGCTCGGCATCACGATGAAAGGATCGCTGCCGCCCAGTTCCAGCACGACTTTTTTGATGCGTTTCGCCGCGGAAACACCGACTTGAATCCCCGCCTGCTCGCTGCCCGTTAAAGTCGCGGCGACCACTCGAGGATCGTTCAGGATGCCATCGACCGGTCCC
>CZLA01000002.1_pt1 | contig 27045 bp, 29 predicted proteins | sample 1122381 | NCBI WGS metagenome assembly CZLA01 (sample SAMEA3539301, study PRJEB10725) | soil metagenome | biome: tundra; feature: field; material: soil | place: USA | collected 2010-05 | depth 0.15 m
GTCTCGCAATACACCATCGAGAAGCTGCTGGATTTCGGCGCGAAGCCGGTCAGCGTATCCGATTCCGACGGCGCTATCTACGACGCCGACGGCATCGACCGCGACAAGCTTGCCTATGTCATGGAGCTGAAAAATAACCGCCGCGGCCGCATCAAGGAGTACACCGACAAATTCAAGAAAGCCATCTACAGCGCCACCGACAAAAAGCTCGACCACAACTGGCTGTGGAACATTAAGGCCGACTGTGCGTTCCCGAGCGCCACTCAGAATGAGATCAACGCAAAAGACGCGGCCAATCTCATCAAGAACGGCGTGAAGGTCGTCAGCGAAGGCGCGAACATGCCGAGCACCATGGAAGCCACCAAAATGTTCCTCGACGCCAAAGTCCTTTACGGACCGGCCAAGGCCGCCAATGCCGGCGGTGTTGCCACCTCTGGACTCGAAATGTCGCAGAACAGCATGCGCCTCTCCTGGACCCGTGAAGAAGTCGATGATCGTTTGCACAAGATCATGATCGCCATCCACAAGAACTGCTACGAAACGGCCGAAAAGTACGGCACGCCCGGCAACCTGGTGAACGGCGCCAATATCGCGGGCTTCCTGAAGGTCGCGAACGCGATGCTGGATCAGGGCCTGGTGTAACTGAGAATTGCATTTCGCATAAAACGACGCGGGAGGGAGCGATCCTTCCCGCGTTTTTCATCTTTGAGGAGTTTCCATATAACTACTTTAGATTGAATAGTTTGGAAATTTTTCCGCTAACCGACTGATTCTAGTAGATCGAAAAAATGGGGTAGGGTGTACTAAGAGCCAAAACGGGAACAAGGCCTCCGCCTGCGGTCCCCGTCACGAAGATGAAAGTGTCTGCGTCGCACGATTCGCGTCGTACTTCACCTCCGGATACACCCGGTCAAACGCGAACCATAGCGCCGCGAGCACCGCGAATATCAGGTAACTTCCCTCCGGCCCCACCGAGCCGCCGGTCAGCCAATCGGGACCGTGCAAGCTGGAGTTGATCAGGTGCCCGGGCAGAATCGCCCCGCTGTCGGGAACGGAATACAGATAGCTCTCGCCCCAATCCCACGCCATGTGAAAACCGACAGCCCACCACAAATCCCCTGTGCGGCGCAGCGTCAAACAGAAAAAGAAGCCGATCAATCCCGCCGCTACCAGCCCCGTCTTCGCTTCGCCCGGATTGTTGCCGTGGATGTACCCAAACGCAAACGAGAGAAGCGCTGCCGCTGGCCAGAAATTCATTCCCTGCGAGAGCACCCACTGCGAGTAGCCGCGCATCAGGAAATCTTCAAAGAATCCCGTCAGCAGAAAAAGCACGGCGTAATAGGCAGCGAATTTCCAGATGCGCGCACCATGCAGAGCTATCGAGCCGAACTCAAAAACGCCGGTTACCCGCAGCGCGAGCATCAGGACAGTCAGAGACCCGATTCCCCACAGCGCTCCCACCCAGAAATTTCGTCCGAAGGCGCGACGCGCCGGCAGGCCAAAGTCGCCGAAGGGACGGCCTTCAATGCGGGCCATCGCGAAGCCGGGTAAGATCGCGGCCAGCATCATGCAGGCTTCGATAATGATGCGCCACCAGAGGGCGTTCAGATCCGACTGGAACGACACTAGCAGCCAGCCTTCGACTTGGTAAACGATCCACGCCATCGCCAGGTAAATCAACCAGCACGCGCCCGGGTAAACGCCATCCGGTCCGATAAAACCATCGCGCAGCACAGACTCGCGGCGAGCGCTACTCGTTGGCAGGGACGACGGGAGCGAGGTAGGCAAAGACGCTGGCTCCGACAGCTTTGCGTCGTCCGCCGCCACTGACGGTTCCGGCTCCGTGGGAGAAGGTAACAATGGTTTGTTATCCATCATCGTCCCGGACATGGTAAAACACTCGGTCCCCACTTGTCGGGCAAAAGTTACGCAAATGTTGCGGCGAATTCTTGATTCCGATGCTTTCCGCGCACCGCAATTCGCCGCGGCCGCGCTGCTGCTGGTCTATCTTCTGCAGTGTGTCTGGCTGGTGCGCGTGCAAACATTGCATGCCTCGGTGCCCGACTCCGACCATGCTCTGCGCGTCTACCAGGGCCTTGAGCAATGGAAAAGCGGCGCCATCGCGGGAACGCCGGACTCGTTGCGCTCAGAAGCCGCCACTGGCGTGCCTTCTGCGGGCCGGTCTGGCCATCTCCGCGTGCGTGACGGCTACGATCAGGACCGCTCGCCCCTCCACTACCTCATTGCCGCCGCGCCGCTTCTGGCGCGCCCCGGTTCGTGGTTGCCGGAATCAATGCAGCCATTGCTGGCCGCAACTCCGTACTTATTCTTCGGCGTCATGCTCGGAGCTGCGCTTTGGTATGTCGCGCGACGTCTCTACGGCAACGCCGGCGGATATATCGCGCTTGCGCTCTACTGCTTTTCGCCAGCCATGATTGTGAACGTGACGGGCACGCAGAGTCTGGGTGAAATGGGCGCGGTGTGGGGAGCGTTTGGAAGCATCTTCACCGCCATCGCCGTGGCGCACACGCTCTATGCTCCCCGCGAAGTTGTGTTGTGGAATTGGCGACGCATTCTGCTTCTTGGATTGTCGCTGGCACTGGCGGCGGGCAACCAGTTTTCTTTGGGAGTGCTGGCGCTGGTGATCTTGCCGCTCATGCTATGGGTCGCGCCCGTCCGGCCACGCAGCGTGCTTGCGATCTGGACGACCGCAATCGCGGTCGCCGTGGTGCTGTTGTTCGCCGCCTACGCTTTCGAGCCGGCCTTGTTCTGGCAAGGACTGCTGCATGCGCAATGGGTCAACTTTGAGCCCACTGCATTTCGTATGTCCGTCTCCTACCGCGGCGCTCTGCAAACGATCTTCGTCAGCAGCCCGCCGCTCATGCTCGCGCTGCCCGTGGCGCTGATCGCATATCTCGGATGGAAGCGCGCTCGTTATTTCGGCAACACCGCACCGCTTCTGATCGCGCTGCTGTTCCTGGTCATGGCTCTGGCCGCTCCCAATTTTCCGGGACGAGGATTCCATCTGATCATGCTCGTGTTCCTTTTCGTGTTCGCCGGTGGAGTGTTCGCCGATCTGTTGGAGACTCAGCGAGGCCCGCTGGTAACGGCTGGCCTGTGCGGATTGTTGAGCGCGTCCGCAGTCTGGAACCTGCTGCAGTTGTGGCGCGTCTGATTTCCCGTAAAGCCGCGGCAAGCCGCGACTCTCCAAATCCCGCAGGTTAGAATAACTGCTTACAACTTAGCAAGGATCAATCATGAGCACCCCGACCCAGACTTCCACAACGAAGACGATCTACGTGACCCGCACCGGCCTCCCGCTGAGCTTCAAGCTGGAATGGCCTTTCCGCCACGCCACATCCGGCGCCGACTTTGACGTCCTGCATACGTTGATTACGCTGGAAAATTCCGAAGGCTTGCGCGCCCTGGTGGCCGTGAATCTTTCTGTCACGCTGCGGGAAGTGCTGCCTTCGCTCGAACCGAAAGACACGGAAGCTCCCATCATCAATGCTCTTCGCAAGGAGGTCGACCACAAGCAGACCGAGTTCGTGAAATCCGGCAAGCTGGTGCCGCTGCCCTTGTCCAGCCGCCACTACAGCTTCAAACTCAAGCAGTGGATTTTCGGCAAGGCTGACGACGAAGAAATCGCCCGCATGGTCGAGCGCAAGGTTTACTGGCAGACGCGTCTGGTGGGCGGAGATGTGTGGCTGGGCGATCCGACCGAGGCCCTCTACGTCGATACCACCAGCGATCACATCGCCGAAATCGCCGCCGAAATCGCGAAGCAGGGACTCTTCACTCTGGCGCGGCGCTACGCCACCGCGCTTCCCAAACTGATGGATCAGAAAGATCGCTTCGAATCTGAGATGACCGCAGCCCGTCAGCAACTTGATGAAAAGCACGCCTTCGAGAGAGGCTAGGGTTAGAGGTCGGCGGCCCTAACGATTGTTGCGTGAGAACTGGGTCGTCCCTCCGGGACCTGACTCACTTCTCCCAATCCCCCCAGCGCTGAAGCGCTGGGCTAAGCTAGTTCGCCCCTCCGGGGCCGGATTTCCACCTACCACACCCGGCAGGCGTTCTCCCGCACCATCGGCTGCCCCGGCTTGCAGTGAAACGCGGCACGAAATTCCGTCATGTTTGCGACCACGCCATTCGCCCGATACTTCTCCGGCGAATGCGGATCCACTGTCGCTCGCAGCCGTTTATTCTCCTCGCGCTCGTTCGTGCACCAGCTCTGCCCGTAGGCGACGAAGAAGCGCTGCTCCGGTGTCAACCCTTCCAGCGGCTCCGGGTTTTGGTCTTTCGTGTCTTCTTTCCACGCCAGATACGCCAGCAGCGTCCCGCCCAGATCCGCCAGGTCCTCGCCGTTGGTCAGTTTGCCGTTGATCTTGATGTCATCGATGATCGTGTATCCGGAATACTGATCGACCACGCATTGGGCGCGCTGCTCAAATTCCTTGCGGTCGGCCTCCGTCCACCAGTTGCGTAAATTTCCCTGCGCGTCAAACTGGCTGCCCTCGTCGTCAAAAGCATGAGTCAGTTCGTGTCCCATGGTGGCGCCGGTGTCACCATAGTTGGGCGCGGCGTCCGACAGCGCGCTGAACAGCGGTGGCTGCAGCACTCCTGCCGGGAAGTTGATGTCGTTTCTCTGCGGATCGTAATCCGCATTCACGGTGGGCGGCGTCATATCCCACTCCTTGCGGTTCACCGGCTTGCCGATTTTCGCGAGCCAGCGATGAAACTCGAACCAGGACGCACGTTGCGAGTTCCCGATTTCGTCTCCTCGCACGATCTCGAGCGCGCTGTAGTCGCGCCATGCGTCGGGATAACCGATCTTGTTCGCGATCGCATGCAGCTTGGTGAGCGCCTGCTCCTTCGTTGCCGCTCCCATCCATGGCAGTGCCTGGATCTCGCTCTGCATGGCCGCTTCGACCTCTTGCACAACTTTCAGCGCGGCCTGTTTCGCCTCCGGACTGAAGTACTTCGCCACATACGCCTGGCCCAGCGCTTCTCCCAAGTCGCCATCGACGTCATTTGTGCAACGCTTCCAGCGGGGCGGCAGTTCCTCCTGGCCCCGCAGAGTCTTGCCGTAAAAACTGAAATTCTCCTTCACGAACGCAGCGGACAGGTCTTTGGCCGCACTGTGCGCAGAGTGCCAGCGCAGATACGTTTTCCAATCCGCCAGGCTTTCTTTTTCGATTTCTTCACTCATGACGCGGAAATAATCCGGCGTCACTACGTTTAGAGTACTGAGCGGAGACCCCAGCGACCCCGCGCCGGTTTTTGTGAAATAGGTATTCCAGCCGAAAGCCGGCGCCAGCTTCTGCAGTTCCTCCACGCTCATCTTGTGATAAAGCTTAGGCGGATCGCGCCGTTCGACGCGGGTCATCTGGCCCTTGGCAAGCGCGGTCTCGATGCGCATCACCGTCGCTGCTTGCGCGGCCGCATTGGCCGGCTCTTCTCCGAGCAGTTCGAACATTTTTGCGACATGTGCCAGGTAAGCCTTGCGCAGTTCTTCGGATTTGGGATCGTCCTTCAAATAGTAATCACGATCCGGCAGCCCGAGTCCGCCCTGATCGGCCTCGGCGATCACCTGCGTCGAGTCCTTGTAGTCTTGATCGGAGCGAAATGTGAACAGCATTCCTCCACCGTAGAGCGAAGTCGGATACTGGCTGGTCGCGGCATATTCCGCCAGATCCTGCTTTGACTTTAGACGCGCGATGCGCTCCAGTTCCGGACGCAGAGGCTTGGCTCCAAGGTTCTCAATGGCCGCCTCATCCATGCACGATGCGTAGTAATCGCCAATCTTTTGTGCCACCGCGTCCCGCTTGGCGCTGGCTTTCGACGCTTCTTCCAGAATCGCCCTCAACTGTGCGCGATTATCGTCTTCAAGCTTGCCGTATGTGCCCCAGCTCGACTGGTCCGGCGGAATCGGGTTCTTCTTGATCCAACCGCCGCAGGAGTAAGTGTAGAAGTCCACGCACGGGTCAAGAGTTTTATCCATGGCGGAAACATCCAACACCGGCTCGGAGGAGGTGTGCTGGGCACAAGCGGGCACGGCGGCTGAGAGTGCCGTCAGAAGCAGAGCAGAAATTTTCCAGTTCATAAGGTTTTAAGGCGCGAATTGCTCTCTGAGAGACTATCGCGTCGTTCAAAACTTATCCAGCGTCACCGACCCGTCGCTGGTGCGCACGGACAGCCGGTTCCCGCCGCCGTTCATCTTGCCGTGTATTTCGTGACGGCCGAAGTTGCCTTCGACGACGATGGGAACGTTGGTCGTGATACTGCCGTCGCTCGAACGCAGCTCAACGTCCGCTGCCAAATCTCCGGGAATTCTGAGGGTCACGCTGCCATCCGAGCTGCGCACATCCCAAGCCTCACGCAGTTGCGATCCCGGTCGCGCTTCCACTTCAACCCGCCCGTCGCTGGTGCGCAATTCTAGAACATCGAATCGCCCTGAAACGCGTGCCGAACCTCGCTGGTGTGGAGGCGCAGAGTGCCATCGACCTCTTCGACGTCAAGCCGGCCGTCGCCAGTCGTAAGATCCAACTCGCCTTCCAGGCCTTTCGCCGAGACATCGCCGTCGCCGCTCTGGACGTTCACTTTCGCGCTGCGGGGCATGTGGATTTCCAGTTCCGTCCGGCGCGTTTCGATGCCAATTGAGAAATGCACCCGGTGCGGCTGCCGCAACTCAATCTCGACCGCATTTCCCTGCTGATGTTCCACAATTGCCAGACCGCCGCTGCCGATATGCAAGCCGCGTGTGGTTACGCGCGCCTCAATCTTGTTTTGCTCCCAGACCTCGATGCGAATGTTGGCATCGTGCGCTTGGACGCGCAAGTCAGGCTTGCCGGTCAGGTCGTAAGCCTTCGACCACTCATCGGCATGAGCGAAGGCGGTGAAAGCGAGTACGGCAACGAACAAAGGCAGGCAGGCTTTGCGCATGGCGGCGGTCTCCAAGATTTGGGCGCACGGCGGCCCAGGTACTCAGACGTACGTAAGGAGCTTTGGTTAGGGAAGCTCCGGGAAAAATCGGCAGGTATTGCGCCTACGGGTGATTCACCCCGCTGAGAAATCCTCCCAGATGACCAGTAACGGCGACTACTGCCACCGCCAAGACCTCCACCGCCCACCGAGATGCCGGAAGCTTGTCGCCTCTCCCGCGAAATCTCCGGTGGACCCACCAGACTGCGGCGATGAGCGCCAGCGACGCGCATCCGAATACCAAGTGCATCAGCAGGATTCCTTTCAGCCGTCGCCCCTCCAGTTCCCACCGCCAGGCCAGCAAGCCAGTCAGCGCCGCTGGCACCGCGCCCAGCAGCGCGCCGCAGAAATTGCAATATGCGACCAATGCCAGATCTGTTCGGCGCTTCCAGGTCGCGATGAAATCAAAGGCTACGCCAGTGATAAAAAGCGCGATTGGAAAGTGAATGAGCACCACGTGCTGTGCGTGCTTGGCGAAGACGGCTGTACGCGGATCCCAGGGATTCATCGTTACTCCTCGTTGGCTTGGCAAGTTCGCTGGTGGAGCGCCGGGCGTCCCCGCCCGGCTCATCCTTCGATACCGCTCAGGGCAGGCTCGCGAGGCGCCCCTCCCTACCACCACATTCACTGCACGATGACTTTCGCCGTCATCTTCGGATGGATCGAACAGAAATACGTGTACATGCCCGGCTTGGCGAAAGTGAAAGTGAACTTCTCGTCGGTGTCGAGCGCTTGCGACTTGAAGGTCGTCTTATCCTCGCTCACGACTGTGTGCGGAATATCGTCATGATTCACCCAGGTCACCTTGGTTCCAGCCGGGACGGTTAACGTTGCCGGCGCGAAGCTGAAATTGTCGATGGTGATCTGCAAGCCGGCGGGATTCTCTCCCGCCGACGCTGCTCCGACGAAACCGGTTAACGCGAGACCCAGAACAGCCAAAGCTGCCGCTCGTGAAATTGAGACACAGGTATTTCGTAGCATTGCCTCCTCCTCTTTTTTGAATATGTTTTCGACTATGGTTCGTTGGCTTGAGGAAATCTCGCCGCTCAAACGAGCGACGAGTCCGTGATTGCGAGCGCGTGTTGCCCCTTCTTGTAATGCACCTCCGTTAACCCCAGCACACTGCGCAATTGTTCTGCCGGCACTTTCATCGGCCCTGGTGACGGCGCCGTACCCGGCTTTGGCTGCGGAAACGCTGTCGAACATGCCGTGTGGAAGGTCACGTTGCCCTCCACCTTCTGCATGGTCTGGTGAATGTGGACGTTCAGCACCGTCACGCTGCCAAAACGTTTCAAGTACCCGAGCGCCTGCGCGCTGTCGTCGGTTCCCCAGCCCCACTCTGGATAGACGGTCCAGAGTGGAATGTGAGCGAAAACGACGACGGGCGCACTGCTCTTCAAGTGCTTGACGTCTTTCTCCAGCCACTGCAGTTGCTCTGCGCCCAGCGAACCGAGGCCGCCTGCTTTTAGATTCGCCACATTGACCAACCCGACAAAGTGCACGCCCTTCTTCTCAAAGCTGTACCACCCCGCACCCTGCGTGCCCTTGCCAAAGCGCTCGCGAAACTGCTGGCCATCGTCGTCCACGAAATCGTGTTCTCCGGGAACGTAGAAGACTTCCGATGCGTGCGCCGATTTCAGGATCTGCTCCACATTGTCGAATTGCGCCGCTTTTGCCAGATGACTAACGTCGCCAGTATGCAAAATGAATTCCGGAGCTGCGGGCAGCGCATTGATCTTGTCGATCGCCGCCTGAAAAGTAGCGGTCACGTCGGGATTTGCGGGCTTATCGAATCCCATGTGGCTGTCGCTGATCTGCACAAACGTCAACTCGCCCCTTGGGAATCCTCACACCCTTGTCGCCCCCGGGGCCCAGCGCGTAGCTGCTCAGCACTCCGCCATTGAGCACGCAAACCGCGCCCGTGCCCGCCCATGCCATGCAGCGCAGAAATCCGCGACGGTCGATTCCGTCGTGGTTGTGGTCATAAAGAATCTCGTCTTTCGTTGTCGTCATCAATCCTCCCGTTCATGTGGCGCGCACACTCTTGTCCGTAGCCTTTGACTATTGCTGTTGTCGGTGGAGAGCCGGCGTCCCCGCCCGGCCGGACGGGCGAGAAGGCCGTCCCTCCACCTGTAACTCCTCAAGCTCGCTAGGCGCCGCTTTCCATACCGTCACTAACCGCCGCACCCGTGGTTTATTCCCGGTTTATTTTCGATCCAGAAACTTTTCTCCCGCCGGGAATAAAAAGGTTCCTCGCTGGTTTACTCTTATGTGCGTGTCGGAGAACCGCTCGTCGACGTCGTCGTTTGAGCAGTTGGCTATGCCGCTGTTCGCGCGGTTGTACAACTTCGCGCACTGGCTCACCCAAAACCGCGAAGAGGCTGAGGACCTGGTGCAGGAAACGTACGCCAAAGCGCTCAAGGGATTTTCTTCTTTTGAGCCCGGCACGAACTTTAGAGCCTGGATGTTTCGGATTCTGCGCAACACGTTCCTGAATTCGCGCACCGGGCTCAAAGCAGCCACCATCCAGCTCGACTTGCCCGACGATGACCCAGCTTTACCCGCCGAGCGCCAGACTCCCGAAACCATCCTGATCGACCGCGCCAGCCAACGGATCGTGCAGGCAGCGATCGCGGAACTTGCCGTTCCTTACCGAGAAGTTCTGCTGCTCTGCGAGGTTGAGGAACTGTCGTACCAGGAAATTGCGACGGCGCTGGCCATCCCGATCGGAACGGTGATGTCGCGGTTGTCCCGCGCACGCCGGGCGTTGCGCGACGCCGTACAACAGAAACTGCATGGGACTCCACCATAGTCGAAGATATGACGGGAGACATGGGCAAAGACATGACCGAAAAGGCGACTGCAGAGACGACCCACGAATCGTGGACCAGAAAACTCGATTCCTACCTCGACGGTGAACTCGATTCCAGCGAGATGCGGGAACTGGATGGGCATCTGCGCCAGTGTTCAGGATGCACGGCAGAAGCTTTGCGGCGGCTGCAGTGGAAACGGGCCATACATTCGGCGGGTCAATGTTACGTGCCTAATACCGCGCTGCGCGAGCAAATTCAGAAAAGCATTACCGCCGCCGCGCCGGCCTGGTGGCACTGGCGGCCAGCGTTCGCCGCTACAGCGGCCGTCCTGCTGCTGTTGACTACAGCCAGAATTGTTCAGCTGCAAATTGGCCGGCCACAGGCACGATTGAGCTGGAACAACCCGGTTCAGAGTGATGTCATTCCGCAAGGCAGGATCGTGAGTGAGTTGGCCGATTTGCATGTCGCGACGCTGGCGAGTGCGAATCCCGTCGATGTCGTTTCCTCTGACCGGCACAATGTCAAACCCTGGTTCGCGGGAAAGATTCCCTTCAGCTTCGACCTGCCCGAGTTACAGGGTTCGCAGTTTGAGCTAATGGGAGGGAGAGTCAGTTACCTGGAGCAATCGCCCGGCGCGCAACTGCTTTTCCGAGTCCGCAAGCACCAGATCTCGGTGTTCATTTTCCAGGCAAGAGCCCTGCCCGTGGATTTCGCGATAGCGGGGGAGATGGACGCGCGGTCGTTCCATCTGGAAAGCTGGCAGCACGGCGGCCTGCAATATTTCGTAATCGGCGACGTGGCGGCCGAAGATCTGCGCGCGCTTAGCGAGCTTCTGAAGAAGTAGTAGAGTGACTGGCGCCTCGCGAGCCTGCCCTAAGCGAAGTCCAAGGGCCCAGCCAGGCTGGGACGCCCGGCGCTCCACCACGATAGTCCACCTTAGTACACCCCGCGTTAGTATCCCCTCTAGTTATTCCACTCTACTTATTACGCCCTAAGCATTGACTCCAACGTAGCATACGCGGCCCACGATATGGTCGCCCGGCTTTTGGCCGTCTTCCAGCGCTATTACTTCAACCGGACAGGCCGGGTTGTGCGGACGCAGGATCAAGTGACCGTCCGCGGTTTCGACATACTTAATCGTGCAGGCCCCATTTTTACGCACGGCATACATGTTACTTTCGCCCTTGCGGTAGGGAGTCAGAGAATTATAGTGGCGGTCGAGCAGAAAAATGGCGCCGGGCATGGTGCGGGGATACATGCTCATTCCTTCGTGCGTATCCGCCTTGATGATCACGAAGCGTTCCCAATCACGGCGATTGCCTTCCATATCCTCCTTCAAACGCTTCAGGAAACTCTTCTTGAACTTCAGCATCTCCTTGACGTGCATGCTCCTAATCACCGCTTCAGAGGCTGCAATATGCGAGTCGGCGACCACTACGTTGTTGAATTCGTCGTCGCTCGGAGGGAGCATCGAGGCGCGCTTGTTAACTTCGGCCGGATCGATAAGGTCCAAGACCGAAAGATGCTGCACGTTCAGAACTCTATCCATGCCTTCCAGGCTGAGGCCGCGCTTGCGGTTGAGGAAGTTAGACATGTGGGCCTGCTTGAAACCGGTCTGTTCCGCTAGGCGCAAGCCAGTGAGTTCCCCTGCGTCAATGCGTTCCCAAAGGATATTGCGGAGATTTTCTTGCAGCATGCGGAATTTCATCGGCGGAGTATAACACGCTGCAATAGCTAGATGCTATTGTTTGTACAAGTGCAACATCCACAAGGGAATATAATTCTTGACTTAGTTGCTATTGAGCTATAGGATAATGCGATTATATGTCTCAACCTGTACTTATACTGCATGAAAGGTGTTCAGCCATGATAGAGGTACAATTCCCCGAAACCGAAGAAAGAAACTTCGGGCAGTTCCGTCGAAAGGTCCGCTCGGCGGAAGTGCTCTCTTCAGCTATGGAACGGTTGTTGCAGGCCATGCACTTCAACGGGCGCCTGAGCGTCATCGTGCAGAATGGACAAGTGCTCAAGTCCGGCTACGAGGAGAGTTACTTCCGACAGCAGGAGTCTGGAGTAACCACCAGGCTGCAATAACTGCTTCATTCCTAACTAAATAGCATCAACAGGTCATCGCAAGAGAAACGAGCCCTGGGCCGAGAAAATCGGCGCCGGGGCTTTTTTGTTGGTTTGAACGTTTTCTTAATTCATACAGAGAGGCAATCATGAACTTCATAGGCAGGTTGGAAGGCCAGGAAATTCACGTCGACCTGAAGTACTGCGAGCGGTGCGGCGGATTATGGCTGCGTCCGCAAGGCGCAGACAGCGTGTATTGCGCCGATTGTAGCTTATGTTTGGCGGGAATGCCAGATCCTGGGCAGGCGCCGCCCCGCAAGGCTCGACGCCGAAAAGCGCGCTCTCAGGAAGAAGACCTTCAGAGCTCGGCGCGGATTGATTATATCGAGGGAGTGGCTGCGATGGAGGTGTGGGTATGACCAACGTGCAAACCACGAACACACAAGCATGGAGTCTGATGGGGCAGGCAGAACCGCCGCCGGCAGTGCTATTTGGCGAAACGGAGATGGAACTGTGGCCCTACCGCAGACGCACGGTGGCGCTGCTCCGGAGGTATGCCCGAGCCTCGGTCGAGGTGGGAAGGCTGCCATCGCTGCTGGGGCGCGAGTTCTTCCGGTCAAGGGTGACGTCGTACACGATGAGGAACTTCGAAGACGTGGTGATCTTTGTTACCGACATGGAACGGTCGATCGAGAAGTTGACCTTGATCGAAAAAAAATTGTTAGCCATGAATGTTTTAAAGGAATACACCATAGACGAGATCGCACGGCTGCTTGGTTACCATCCCAAAACGATCCGCCGGCTCCTACCGGATGCGCTCGACCAGCTCTCGCGGATAATGCTGGCGAGTGGTTTGATGGATAAATTGCCTTTGGCCACGAGAGGTCAGGGAAGTTGTCAAGAGGGTAAGAATTACAATTTCGATGTAAGTAACTCAAACGAAGCCGAATATAAATATCGGAAAAATGTCCATCCACCCCCCTCCAATTTGATATCCTAAACTTAAGAGTCGAGAAAAATAGAAACTCTGAAGGGCGCGACGCAAATCGCGCCCTTTTTCTATTTCGGGCGGTCGGTGGCAAAGTCGCTTATCGAGAAGCTGGGGCTATACGAAGAACCGTCCATCCGCCACGACGAGGCAAGCGATGGGAAAGGTGACGTAGAATCAGAATCATCGTAAGACGCAGATTCAGGATTGTGACGGGAAGGCGAACGGAACGCAGCATGGACATGACCTGGGTCACGGAACGAGTTGCACTGGGTGGTGGGATCTGGAACGCGAGGAACATGGCAGAACTGGTGCAAGCCGGTGTGACCCATGTGGTCAACATGCAACTCGAGTTCGATGACCGGCCGCTGGCGGAGCCGCTCGGGGTCCGAGTGCTATGGAATCCGACGGACGACGATTTTTTGCCGAAGCCTCCCGAACTGCTGAAACGGGGCGTCGATTTTGCGCTGGGGGCGCTGGACGACCCGGAGGCGAAGGTTTATGTTCATTGCGCCGCAGGGGTACACCGGGCTCCGATGATGACGCTGGCGGTATTGTGTGCGATGGAGTGGGAAATCGAAGGCGCCATGGTCCTGATCGAAACGCGAAGGCCGGTGGTTGACTTCGCGGACGTATATGTAGAGAGCGTGCGGCGATTTCTGGAGTCGCGGGTTGCGAGCGAGCCGAGGAGTTCGGACTAACAATCGGACTCGAGTGGGGTGGGAATATGCGAAGTGTCCTTCGGAAGTTCTCTGTGCGGTAGCGACAAAAGTCAAGAACTGGAACCACAGGGGACCTTCGGCTTCGCTCAGGGCAGACACAGAGGAGCACAGGGGAAACCTGTAAGGGGCGCCGCTCGGCAGAGCGGCTTTCTTATTGGTCCGAGTTAGGGTGGCGTGCGCTTAGGAGGAGAGAAAACGACATGCGCAGATGGTTCGCGGTGAAGAACAGGTGTTTCCCGATGGCAGCGGACGTGGCGATTTCGCTGGTGGTGATGCTGCTGACGGTGTTGGCGCTGGCGCCCCCGTTACAGGCACAAGGGCCAGCGCTCACAACGATCAGCGGCACGGTGTATCGGGCTGACGGAAGCGGTGCGTCGGGTGCGGCGCTGATTTCATGGCCGTCGTTTCAGACCGTGGAGGGAGACGCGGTGGCGGCGGGCAATCTAGCTGTGACGATAGGGCCGCTGGGCGCATTCACCGCGCAACTGGTTCCCAATGTAGGCGCATCTCCGGCGGGAACCTACTACGTCGTAGTTCTGCAACTGGATGACGGAACCGTGCGGACGGAATATTGGGCGGTTCCGGCGACATCGCCGACGACGATTGCCGCGGTACAGACAACACCGGGGACTGGGCTCGGGAACCTCGCGGTGACGCAGGGGTACGTAGACGCAGCGGTGGCAAATCGTGCGCTCGACGCAACGGTGGTACACCTGGCGGGGAGCGAGACGATCACCGGCACGAAGCAGTTTGCCGTGCCGCCAGCGCTTCCGGCGCCGGCCGGAGCCAATGACGCCGCAAACAAGAGTTATGTGGATGCGGCGGTCGCGAACGTCGGCTCGGGAGCGTATGTCCCGATCGCGGGCGGCACGATGACTGGTCCGTTAACTCTGCCCTCCGAGCCGGGACGGATGACGCTGGCAGAGGATCGTGTAGTCGCTCTGGAGAAAAATGATATTCGCCGGACTATTTATGACCGGATCGTAATTGCGGCGATCACGTTTGCGATCACGTTCGCGACGGGCGCGATCGTAGCCTGGTATAAGCGTCCGGTGTGAAGCTAGGTCAGGCCGGGGAGACCGCTGCGCACTGTCGGTCGCTTGGTTGAAATGCTGCTCGGTTTGGACGGGGCGAGGGCGCCCGTCCCCACACGAGACTACAGCAAGCCTGACCGCGGGCTAGCCGACTTCTTCAGCCCAGTTTTCAAGAGTCTTCTTGACGACGACCATGAACTGGTCGGCGAGGGCGCCGTCGACAATGCGATGGTCGTAGCCCAGCGTGAGGTGAACGACGGAACGGATGGCGATGGAATCCGCGCCGTCTTTGTCGGTGATCACCAGGGGTTGTTTGGTGATGCCGCCGACGCCCATGATGGCCACGTTCGGCTGATTGATGATGGGCAAGCCGAAGACGGCGCCAAACTGGCCGGGGTTGGTGATGGTGAAGGTTGCACCTTCGACGTCAGGCGGCATGAGCTTCTTTGTACGGGCGCGTTCGCCGAGGTCGGTGATGCCGCGCTGCAGTCCGAGGAAGTTGAGCTCGTCGGCGTTCTTGAGAACGGGGACGATGAGTCCCCAATCGAGGGCGACGGCGATGCCGGCGTTGACGTGCTTGTGGTAGCGGACGCTGTCGCCTTCGAGCGAGCTGTTGACGATGGGATATTGCTGCAGGGCGATGATGGCGGCGCGCACAAAGAAGGGCATGAAGGTAAGGCGCGCACCGTGGCGCTGCTCGAATCCGTGTTTGAGCTTGTTGCGCAAATTGACGATGCGCGTCATGTCCACTTCGAACATGCAGTGGACGTGAGCGCTGGTGCGGCGCGATTCGATCATGCGCTGCGCGATGATCTTGCGCATTTGGGACATGGGGACCAGGTCGCCCGGAATGGCAGCCGGCGCGGGGGCTGAGGCTTGGCGAGGTGCGGGGGGCGCGACTGGAGCGGTCGTACGGCGCTCGACGAAATCGAGAACGTCCTGCTTAGTGACGCGGCCGCCGGTGCCGGTGCCACTTACTTTTGCGAGATCCACGTTGTGCTCGCGGGCGAGCTTGCGGACGAGTGGGGAAGATCGGACGTCGGAGTCTTCTTCTTCGTCGGGAGCGCTGGCAGTCGGAGGCGGAGCCAGAGTTTCCTTCTTCGCGGATGCTGGAGCGGCGGCAGGAGGAGCGGGCGGAGCGGCCTTGGCAGGGGCGGTGGCGGAAGCGCCACTGGCGTCGCCAATTACGCCGACGACGGTGTTGACCTGAACGGTACTGCCTTCGGAGACTTTGATCTCCTGAAGGATGCCGCTGGCGGGCGCGGGGATTTCGGCGTCGACTTTGTCGGTGGAAATCTCGAACAGAGGTTCGTCGCGCTGGACTTTGTCACCGGGCTTCTTGAGCCACTTGGTGATGGTTCCTTCGAAAATTGATTCGCCCATCTGGGGCATGACTACGTCAGTTGGCATAGTTCCCTTTCCATGAAGCCCTGCACAAATGGCGGGGGAAGAGCAAATAAACATTATAGCGAAGGCGGGAGTAACGCCGGGCGGTAGAGCGCACGGGTCTGTGCGGGGTCTTGTGTTGAGCAAGAACCTCGCTCCGGCATAACGATGGAAGCGATTTCTTGTGGAGTAAACAACCGATGAAGAAGTCTTTGGCGATTGCATGGCTCTGCGTTCTGTGTTTCCCCGTCTTCGGCCAGGCGACGTACTCGGGGACGATGGTGCACCAGGGAACCCTGACCTACGGGGGGGCGTCCGGCGTGCCGCTGACTTACGCTGCACGCACCGACAACTGCGAAACGGGGTCGGAATCGGGTTGCATACTGGGAACCAGTGTCGGGCAACAGGGCGCAACTCTGAGTTACCTTGGGAGAGCGGGGGACACACTGCCATCGCTGGGGGGCCTGTCGGGCGCGGGCGACGGTTCAGCGCATTGTGTCACTGATCCAGACTTCGGAGCCGTGATCTGTCGTCTGACCGATTACACGCACTTCAGTTCCGCTGGGCTGTCGTTTAACTTAGGATCGGATGGCGAGCAACATCGTTTCTCGGCCGATTCTCCGCCATCTTTCTTGCTCGCCGGTACTGGAGGGGGAGCCAATGCTCTGATTGGACTAACTTACAGTGGCTCGGGATCGAGCACTGCGGTTACGTCTATGTTGACGGCACTGTATGGTGCCCAATTGCCAGCATCGGGCTACGTCTTCTCAATGCAGACCGCGAATGTTCTGTGGGAGTTAGTGCAAGGACAATACACTCCGGCAGGAGCAGTCAACTCGCCGCCTACTCCTTGTTCGTCCGGTACGGGGTGTGAATACGTCGACCAAATCAACAAGTTGATACTAGGATGCACCAGTGGCACGATTCCGCTGTGCGCTGGTGGTTCACTGGTTGTGTCGCGCACGAAAGTATTTGATTTCAACTGCGAAGGGGCTGGGTGCCCCGCGTCTTCTGCAAACCAGAACGTTTCTGGCGGCCATAACATTGGCACCGACTCACCGAATTGCTTGCCCGCGAACTGGGATGCGACCTGGAACGGCAGTTTCATGGTTAGCGACGACGACACCTCAGTAACGGTGGCGTTCTCCGACAACGGGCAAGGTGGTCAGCCGGGGACCGGAAGTTGCACGAAAGGATCGTCGGCAGGATCATGCCTGGGTGCGGTTTATCTGGCCAACTTTACTTTTGGCAATGGCTGTCGCGCACTAAATACGCACACGATGTCTGCGACAGGAGGCTATGGCCCTACTGGCGCGATGATCAACAGCCAGCCGAACGTTATTACGGGAATTGCCAATCAAGTTCTGCCCGACACGTTCGACATGCACGACGGAAACCAACTCCCAGATCCGAGTTACGCGGTATTCGTCCCAGGGGCCCTGCCGGCCTGTGCAGCACCTCCAACCGTCAATCTGCAATCATTTACAACCGATAGTGGCGGGACACCGACATTTACAACAGCCACGACCAATTCTTTCTTCGTCGGTCAAACCACGTGACGGAATCATGGCTTCGCAGCGCCTACCTGGTTGTAGTTACGATTATTGACGGGACTCACTTCACAACAGGACCGTTGACGGGACATAACAGTTACAGCAGTGTAGCTGAACCTGGAACGGCCATCGTCACGTCGGCATTTTCGAATAATTGCAGTTGCGGGAACGGCGGCATCGCCATCTTCTGCCAAGTCTACTACTGGCACGTCGCCGACCTAACCGTTGATCCGTGTGGATCGGGTATCCCGATTACCCCCTGCGCAGGTCACTATGCCATAGGGTTCATCAACACATATATAGGCAAGCGATACACAGCCATCAATTACGCCGATTGGACTCTGCCAACAGTAGACGCAGACGGAGTGCCTTGCACACCGGGCGGCAATTGCGACCTACTCCCGGCGGCAGTTCCAACCGATCAGCACGGGTCCTATCTGAACCGTGGAACTACCGACCAAACCCCTGTCTTTATGGCAAGCACGAATGTATGTGGGCAGCAGGTTGGGAACCAGGGCGCCATCGCGTGCGATGCTGAATACACGGCGGCGTGGTATGACGAGGTTTTTGCCGCAGAAAACTTTGCCACAAATGCTAACGCAAAACACTGTTCTGGCGAGCCCTGCGCCTATCGGTTTGCCCACACTGGAAATACGGGCACGAACTGGAATTTCAACCTGCACAGTGCAATCGGCACGATCAGTTCTGACGGGAAGTGGATGGCAGTTCCTACAGACTGGGGGCTGGGGTTTGGATGCACGGATGGCTCGACCTCCTGTCTCACCTCGCTTCAGGCAACCGCGCCACCAGACGAGACGATCACCGCATGGTCTACGGATTCATCTAGTACCTATTTGACGGTTACGGTTAGCGCCGCCACGGCCTTCGTACTTGGACAACGACTTACTCTCTCCAGTACAGGGGCGGCGTGGCTTGACGGAACCGCCTTGACAATCTCGTCGCCTCCGTCTGGTTCGAAGTTTGCGGCTACAGGCATCCTCGCTGGAAACGGCAACCTCGCGGGATCGGCCGGCACGGCAAAAGCAACTGCCTGCGCCAACGCCCAGACTATGCCATGCCAACGCGGAGACATTGTAATCGTGGCACTTCCGACGGCGCATCAGTAACTTGAAGGGACTAAAACCGCATGAACCCCTCAGAGCATTTTACGCTGGAGGAGATGTGTTTCTCGGAAACGGCGGCGCGCCTTGGGATCGACAACACGCCGGGCCCGATCGAGACGGCCAATCTGAAACTTGTGGTGTCGTTCTTAGAAAAGATCAGGACGCTGCTCGGCGACAAGCCCATCGTGGTTCACAGCGGCTACCGCGCGCCGGAAGTTAACAAGGCCGTCGGCGGCGTGGTGACGAGCGCTCACTGCTTCGGCTTGGCCTGCGACTTCGTTTGCCCCGACTTCGGAACTTCTTACGAAGTCGCATTAGCAATTCTGAAGTCAGACATCGAATACGACCAACTTATCCTCGAGTGCGGATGGGTCCACGTGGGCTTGGCGAAAGGGGGAATGTTGTCGCGCCGGGAAGCCCTGACGAAGCGTTCGCCCGGGGCGGCATATGAGTCCGGCATCAGGGCTTGACCGGCTTCACCGCACTAACTCGACTGCACAGATGTGACGCTATTAATAAGGAGACGCTATCGTGAAAAAATACGCTGCTTTTCTACCTACTGTTGTGCTACTGCTTACCACGCTCGCGAGCGCCGCGACGCCGGCGATTGCTGCGTTCTGGATGAACCATGCAACTCTCGCGGCGATCATTGCACCGCTGGCCGTCATTGTGGCGCATTGGCTGCCTTCGCCGGTCGCCGGCGCCAACTCGAAATAAGTAATTCAAGTTCCGACAAATCATCAAACAAATTAATGGAGAAAATAGTTATGAGGAAAGTTCTTGTCGTTGCACTGTCTTGTGCCATGTTCTGCACCGCATGTTCGACCGCCTGGGTGGCGACGCTCGATTCCATTCTGGCCGCGGCAGCGCCAGCGCTGATCAACATTCTGCAAATCGTCGCGGTGGCGAATGGTAAGCCACTTAACAGCAATCTTGTGGCAAAGATAAATGCCGACGCAAAGGTTATCAAGACGCTGGCGGCTGACTTTGCCAAAGTGTCGTCGGGATCGGCGCCGGGTGTTTGCCAACAGTTGCAGGCGGCGGTGAGTGCCTACCAGGCCGATCAGCAACTTGTTCTTCAGGTCGCGCAGGTGAGCGATGCAAACACGCAGACGAAAATTATGCTGCTTACCGGCCTGGTGGCGGGCACGGTGAATGCAATCACGGCTGTGATTCCGTCCTGTCAGAACGCGGCTGGGGCGGGAAGCATGAAGAGCGCGCCGCCGTATAACGTCTCGACCTTCACGGATAGTTACAACAGCATTTTGATTGCGCCTACGGGCAATGCGGATGTGGATGCGGTGACCCCGAAACTGAAACTGCACCGGCACTCGAAATTTGTGCAGACGGTGACTTTCGGACGACTCCAGTGACAAGGCGCAAGTTCGGCACGCGTCGCGATGTTCACGATGCGCGGGATCGGATGTACAGGGCTTCACACCCGGCACGTCCGGTCCCGCAACATGTGGACCTGCGAGAGTGGGGCGGACCGATCAAAGATCAGGGCGAGGAAGGCAGTTGCACCGGACATGCCTTCTCGTCCGCGCGTGAATGGATCGCGAGGAAGTATGAGAAGAGTTCGCCAACCCTGAGCGCGCAGTACTTGTATGTCGAGGAACTGATTGCCGACGGGACGTTTCCTAAAGATGAGGGCGCAATGCCGCGCACCGGTTGCCAGGTGCTCACGGCGAAAGGTTGTTGCGAAGCGGCGCTGTATCCGTATGTCGCGGGCAAGTTCACCGCCCCGACGGCGGAGCAAGCGCAGAACGCGCTCAGGTATAAGACGGGGGCTTATCACCGCATCGGAACCTTGGCTGATTTTCTGAGTTGCTTGGCCGACCCGACGCCATGGGTGGTTCCGGTTGGCTTCGCGGTCTATGAGTCATTCATGACGCAGCAGATGGCGGACACTGGCATCATGCCGATTCCGAAACCGGACGAGCAGCCGCAGGGCGGGCATGAAGTGCTTTGCCTTGGCTACAACCTGGCTAACCACATGGCGCTTATCCAGAACAGTTGGGGAGATGGATGGGGACAGCGGGGGTACTTCTGGATGCCGTTGGAGGTGATCGCATCGGCGGACACTGATCTTTTGGATGGTGCACACTGGCGGACCCTGGAAGTGATGCCCGACTCAGGGCAGACCCTTGTGGATTGAGGACCCCACAAAGGAGTATCCTTGTGCGTGATTCGCCCCATTACCACCGTAATGTGCATCCAAATGACCGACAGAGCATTCTGTGGATGCCGTGACAAACCGCAGGTTATCACAGAGCGATAGGAGCCGCCAGGTGCGATTCAATTTTCAAATCGAACGCGAGGCTGACGGTCGATGGATTGCTGAAATTCCAGAAGTTCCCGGGGCCATGGCGTATGGATCGTCCGAGGAAGAAGCCAAGGCAAAGGCATACGCATTGGCACTGTATGCAATTGCAGACGACGTAGAGAAGTCCAAAGACATTCCAGAATCTATCAGCATCCTTCCAGTCTCCGCTTGAGCCAATGGCCGAGTGCGAAGGCAAAAGCAGTGAAGCGTGCACTACTCCGAAAGGATTGGACCGTGGTCTCTCAGCGGGGGTTGCACGTCAAATTGGACCATCCAGACTACGGAAATTACATGTACGGATGTCATGACGATGAAGAAATTGGTCATCGCATGTTAGCCAGAATTGCGAAGCACACCGGCTTGACGCCTGACGATCTCTGAGGGGCTGCTTGTCGGAGGTCTCTAATCTGCACGGAGAGACGCAGCAAGCCGCGTCTCTACCAAGACATCTACGATCCCGATTTTTTCTGGATCTTTTTCTCGACTTTTGCCCAGGTATCTTTCAGCGCCACGGTGCGGTTGAACACAAGGCGTCCGGGTTTGGAATCCGGGTCCACGCAAAAATACCCTAGGCGTTCGAACTGATAGCGGCCTTCGACCGGGGCGTTCGCGAGCGATGGCTCCAGCTTGGCCTGCGCAATCACTTCCAGCGAATTTGGATTCAAGTTCGCGGTGAATTCCTGACCTTCTTCAACCTGGTTTGGGTCTTCCCTGGTGAAGAGCGTGTCGTAGATGCGCACTTCGGCGTCGAGCGCATGCGCGGCTGAGACCCAGTGGATGGTTGACTTTACTTTGCGGCCATCCGGAGCATTGCCGCCGCGGGTGGCTGGGTCGTAGGTACAGTGCACCTCAACCACTTCTCCCTTATCGTTCTTCACCACACTCTTCGCGGTAATGAAATATCCGTAACGGAGCCGCACTTCGCGGCCGGGCGACAGGCGGTAATACTGCTTGGGAGGGTCTTCGCGGAAATCGTCCTGCTCGATGTAGAGCACTTTGGAAAATGGCACTTTGCGCTTCCCGGCGCTTTCGTCCTCGGGATTATTGACCGCGTCGACTTCGTCAACCTGACCTTCCGGGTAGTTATCGATCACGACCTTCAAAGGACGCAGCACGGCCATCACGCGGGGCGCGCGTTTGTTCAGGTCTTCGCGGACAAAATGCTCGAGCATCGCGAGTTCGAGCGTGCCGTTGGTTTTCGAAACGCCGATGGCCCCGCAGAAATTGCGAATCGCCTCGGGCGTGTAGCCGCGGCGCCGGATGCCGGAGAGTGTGGGCATCCGCGGGTCGTCCCAACCGGTGACGCGTTTTTCCTGCACCAGCGTGAGCAGCTTGCGTTTGCTGAGCAGCGTGTAGGTCAGGCTGAGGCGATCGAACTCCATTTGCTGCGACGGGAAGATCCCGAGTTGCTGGATAAACCAGTTATACAGCGGGCGATGATCTTCAAATTCTAGCGTGCAGACGGAATGCGTTATATGTTCGATGGAATCGGACTGGCCGTGCGCGTAATCGTACATGGGATAGATGCACCATTTGCCGCCGGTGCGGTGATGCTCGGCGTGCAGGATGCGATACATGACCGGATCGCGCATGTTCAGGTTCGGCGAGGCCATGTCGATCTTGGCACGCAGCACGCGCGATCCGTCGGGAAACTCGCCTTTGCGCATGCGCTCAAAGAGGTCGAGGTTCTCTTCTTTCGAGCGGTTGCGATGCGGACTGTCTTTGCCGGGCTCGGTGAGCGTGCCGCGATGCTTGCGGGTTTCTTCCGCGCTTAGATCGTCAACGTACGCTTTGCCATCGTTGATGAGCTGGACCGCCCACTTGTGGAGCTGATCGAAGTAATCGGAAGCATAGTAGAGACCGTCCCAGTCGAAACCGAGCCAGCGGACGTCCTTCATGATCGAGTCCACGTACTCCTGCTCTTCTTTCTCCGGATTGGTATCGTCGAAGCGCAGGTTGGTCTTGCCGCCGAACTCGTCGGCTAATCCAAAGTTGAGGCAGATGGACTTGGCGTGGCCAATGTGCAAGTAGCCGTTGGGCTCGGGAGGAAAGCGGGTCTGGATGACGGCATCGCCGTACTTCTTGGTCTTGAGGTCTTCGATGGCCTGGTCGCGGACGAAGTTCGAGGGGCGAGACTCGGAAGATGATTTCGCGCCAGCGTCGTTAGAGTTAGATGAAGATGAATTCGCAGGGCTCATGCTCTTGGTATTTTATATGGGAAGAGTGGATTCGCGGTTGCTGGCGGCTTCTCGCGCAGTGATGCGGGCCCCCACCGACGGTGAATCCATCTACGTGATAATCTGCGTCGAGGGAACCTAACCCGGTCGGCGATCACCGTCGGCGGCGGGCTTCAATCTTTTTTCAATATGGCAAATTGCGTTCAATGCGGTCGTCAGCTTTCTGCCCTCACCTTCGGCAAGAAGCTTTGTCAGTGGTGCGTGCAGCATGAAGCGGCGCAGCGCGGCGAAGATTCTCCCATCCAGCGAGTTGAACCCGCGCCCTGGAAGCGGTCGCAATCCAGTTCGATGGTGGTCACTCAGGCCATTTTCGGCATCAATGTTGCGGTGTTTGTGGCGATGTCATTGGCTGGCGTTTCGCTGACCTCACCGACCATGGGGGAGCTGTGGCATTGGGGAGCGAACTACGGCCCCTACACAATTGGCGGCCAGTGGTGGCGGTTGTTGAGCTGTGTCTTCGTGCACATCGGCATCATCCACATCGCGCTCAACATGTGGTGCCTCTGGGGCCTGGGCAGGATCGCCGAGGCAGTTTACGACCATTGGACGTTTGGCGCGGTTTACTTGATTACCGGCGTATCGGCTAGTGTAGCCAGCCTCGCCTGGAATCCTGGGGTCACGAGCGCGGGAGCTTCCGGAGCAATCTTTGGAATTGCCGGAGCGCTGATCGCATCGTTTTATCTGGGCGAATTCTCTCTGCCAAAATCGGCGGTGTCGGGTTTGCTTCGAAGTGTACTGACGTTTGCCGGCTACAACCTTGTGTTTGGAGCGATGTCGGGTCGCACCGACAACGCCGCTCACGTTGGCGGGCTGGTATCGGGACTGCTTCTCGGCGCACTGATTGCCAAGGTTGCTCCACAACGCGATGATGCCGTTCGGCGCGTGGGCGTGCTTTTGGTTGGGATCTTGCTGGCCTATGGCGGAGCCGCATGGTTGCATCATTCGAACGCATACGTCCTGCATGCGGCAACGGGGCAGCGGCTGCTGGACGAAAAGAAGACGGAGCAGGCCATAGGGGAGCTGCAGACTGCGATCCGGCAACGACCAGGGTATTTGCCGGCGCACTACGCACTCGCTCGCGCTTATTGGATCAAGGGCGACTTCGCGAGCGCGGAAGGTGAACTGAAGCGTGTCATCGAGCTCAAGCCGAAGGACGAAACGGCGTACTACTACCTGGGCATGTCTTACCTGGAACAGAAGCGTCCGCAACCGGCGCGGGAAATGTTTGCGCAACTGCTCACGGTGAATCCGAATAGCGCCGAGGCTCATTTTGGGTTGGGCGCAGTTTTATCGACCGAGCAGAAATATCCGGAGGCCATTGAGGAATACAAGCTGACGGCGAAGCTCGACCCGGACTACGAGGGCGTTTATCAGGAGATCGGGCTGTTACAGGCCAGGCTTAAGCTCTATGACGATGCCATCGCATCCTTGTTAAAGCAGCAGAAAAACGGGGACAACCCCGAAAATGAAAACGCCCTGGCCAGCGTCTATGAAGCGAAAGGCATGCCTCGCGAAGCTGAGGAAGCCAACCAGCGAGCGAAACAGTTTCAGGATCAGCATTAGCAACTGTCTGAAATCACCTAGATGTCCTTCTACCTTGCCGTGACCCGCAACGAAATGCGGCGGTTCTTCGCGCGGCCTACTACTGAGTTTTCTGAATAGCTTGCCCAATTCTTGTGAGAGTGGTTTCTCGCCCCAGTACTTCGAGCGTCCCGAATAGTGGGGGAGCGTTCTTGCGGCCACAGACGGCTACTCGGATGGGCTGAAACATTTGACCGGCCTTCACCCCGATTTCCTGAGCAGCTGCGCGGAGGGTTTGATCCAGCGGGTCATGTTTGAATTCCGTTTGCGCCAAAGCTTCTCGAGCGCGCGTCAAGACTTTGAGCGCCATGGCATTGTCGCCCTTCTGGGGGATGAGTTCGGCTGGGTCGTAGGGCGGAAGGTGGTCCACGAAAAAAAAGTCGGCGGCGGTGAGGACATCGCGCAGAAGTTTGATGCGCTCGCGAATGAGCGGGGTGATGGCGTACATTTTTTCCGGCGCGATTGGGAATCCGGCGGCGTGAACAATGGGGAGCAGGCGGGCGCTGAGCTCGTCGATCGAAAGCCCGCGGATGTGCTCGGCGTTCAGCCAGAGAGCTTTGGGGTCGAAGGTTTCGTCCGGTGTCGCGGCGGGCTCTTTGAAATTCACCACGGCGTTCGAGCGATTGATGCCGTCGAGGGAGAACGCATCGGTCAATTCCTGGCGCGTCATGTTTTCGCGATCATCTTTTGGCGACCAGCCTAGCAGGCACAAGAAATTGATAAAGGCTTCGGGTAAGAATCCGGCGTCGCGGTAGGTGGTGACGCTGACCACTGGGCCATGGCGGCGCTTGGAGAGCTTCGATCCGTCGGGGGCGACCAGCAGCGGAAGATGCGCGAACTGCGGCGGCTGGGCGCCGGCTCCCTCAAAAATCAGCACGTGCTTGTAGGTGTTCGAAAGATGGTCCTGCCCGCGGATGACGTGGCTGATGCGGAGATCGATGTCGTCGGCACAGGAGGCGAGGTGGTAGGTGGGCATGCCGTCGGAGCGGAGGAGCGCAAAGTCTTCGATGTCGTCGGCGGATTTCATTTGCTCGCCGTAGACAGCATCATTGAAGCGGACGGGCTCGCCGGCGCCGCGGGGAACCCGGAAGCGGAGTGCGAAGGACTCTCCGGCGGCAGCCCGGCGGTCGCTCTCGGCGCGGGGAAGTTCGCGCATGCCGGGATTAAAGAGCCAGGTTTGATTGGCGCCGGATTTTTCGCTGTCGCCGATGTGAGCGGGGGTGAAGTCGCGGTAAGCCAGGCCCTTCTGAAAGATGGCGTCGGCGATCTGGCGGTGCAAGGCCACGCGCTCGGATTGCTTGTATTCCTCGTCCCAACCGAGGTCGAGCCAGCGCAGACCTTCGAAGATGGAGTTGACGGAGGCGTCGGTGTTGCGCTCGACATCGGTATCATCGAGCCGCAGGACCATGGTTCCGCCGTTGCGACGGGCGTAGAGCCAGTTGAAGATGAAGGTCCGGGCACTGCCGACGTGCAGAAAACCGGTGGGAGACGGCGCAAATCGAACACGAAGCATAACGTTTGAGTATAGCGGGATTGCAGTCCCGGCTCTAGGCTGTGCCTGAGAAGGTGGCAGTGCAATTTGCAAACTGCACCACTACCCGGCAGAAGCTTCGCGGTTGGGGTCAACGAGTGAAATTGATTCCATGACAATGTCGGCTCCAGTAGCCGAGTAGACTTTGGTGGTTACCAACCAACCAAGAGCGCTCGGGAGAGAGGAGCCGAACATGATGATTATAGGTTGTGACTACCGCCCGGGCTTCCAACAAATTGCTTTTGTAGATACCGAGACCGGGGAACTGCAAGAGCGGCGACTGCAGCACCGCGAGGAAGCGGAGAAGTTCTACCGTGATCTAGGTGCACAGGGAATGAAGGTGCGCGTAGGGATGGAGGCGAGCGGGCATGCGCGCTGGTTTGAGCGACTACTCGCAGCACTGCAGTTTGAGTTGTGGATCGGGGACGCCTTCGAGATCAGCGCGAAGCGGGTACGCAAGCAGAAGACGGATCGCCAGGACGCGCAACTGATTCTGAGACTCATGCTGAAAGATGACTTTCCGCAGATCTGGGTACCGAGCTGGGAAAATCGTGATCTGCGACAACTGCTGTGGCACCGGCACCGCATGGTGCAGGCGCGCACACGGATCATGAATCAACTGCAAGCGGTGGCGTTGAACGAAGGCCTGCGCTGCAAAAAGAAGTTGTGGCGGGACGCCGGACGGGGCCAACT
>CZLA01000089.1_pt1 | contig 26949 bp, 18 predicted proteins | sample 1122381 | NCBI WGS metagenome assembly CZLA01 (sample SAMEA3539301, study PRJEB10725) | soil metagenome | biome: tundra; feature: field; material: soil | place: USA | collected 2010-05 | depth 0.15 m
AGGCCGATGTCTTCCACCGCCATGCGCACAACGCGGCGGGCGATGTAAAGCGGATCTTCTCCCGCTTCGAGCATGCGCGCCAGCCAGTAGAGCGCGGCGTCGGGATCGCTGTTGCGCACCGATTTGTGCAGCGCCGAGATGATGTTGTAATGCTCTTCGCCGCCTTTGTCGTAGATCAGGACCCGCTTCTGGACCGCTTCCTGGATGATTGCTTCGGTGATCGTCGTGGTCGCGGCGGGAGAGGCGGCAAGCCGCGTCTCTACAGACAGCGACGCGGCCACTTCGAGGATGTTATATGCGCTGCGAGCGTCGCCGCTTGAATACGACGCAATTTTGCGCAGGTTTTCGTCTGACGCTTCGAGATGCATCGGGCCGAGACCGCGCTCGCTATCGCCCAGTGCGCGTTGCAGAAGAACGACAATCTGATCTTCGCTCAACGGATTCAGCACATAGACGCGGCAGCGCGAGAGCAGCGCCGAGTTGATCTCAAACGACGGATTTTCGGTGGTCGCGCCGATCAGGCGAATGCTGCCTTTCTCGACGTGCGGGAGGAAGGCATCCTGCTGCGCTTTGTTGAAGCGGTGAATCTCGTCGACGAAGACGATGGTCCGCGTGCCATACTGCCGGGCCCGGTCGGCGTCGCTCATGACCTGCTTGATTTCCTTGATGCCCGCGAGAACGGCGGAAAACTCGATGAAGTCGGCCTTGGTGATGCCCGCAATAATTTTGGCCAGAGTCGTCTTGCCCGTGCCCGGAGGCCCCCAGAAGATCATCGAGGTGGGGTCATCGCGCTCGATCTGCACGCGCAGCGGTTTGCCCGGCCCGACCAGATGTTCCTGGCCCACGAATTCATCCAGCGTTCGCGGACGCATGCGGTCGGCCAGCGGGCGCGTGCCCTGGACAGCGGGATCGTGGTTCGGGATGGGCGAGAACAAATTCACAAGATCATTTCACCACGGAAACACGGAGACACGGAGGAAATCCAAGAAATTGTTTTGGTTCTCTCCGTGTCTCTGTGCCTCCGTGGTGATACTTCTCATTTCCGATTTCTCGCAGCCTCATATAGCACGATACTCGCCGCAACTCCGGCGTTGAGCGATTCGACTTGCGCAGCTTGCGGGATGGCCAGCGTTTCGTCCATTTGGCGCGTGAGTTCACGCGCGAGACCCGCACCCTCGTTGCCGATGAAGATGGCGAGCGGCAGCTTCCACGAGATCTGCGGCAGCGGAGTTCCCTGGTGCGACGAAGTCGCGAGCAGACGAACTCCGTGCCCGCGCAGAAGTGGAATGAGTTCCACAGAAGAGATCTGCAAGCAAGGCAAGCGGAAGATCGAGCCCGCCGAGCCGCGCAGAACTTTTGAGTTGTACGGACTGACGGTTCCTTCGGTCAGAAAAACTCCGGCCGCCCCAAAGGCTTCAGCGGAGCGCAGAATCGTGCCCAGGTTACCGGGGTCCTGCAGGCCAGCGGCCACGACCAACGGGCCGTCGCCGCAGCGGTCGAGTATCTGAACTGCTGAAAAAACCGGCAGCTTCAGCAGGGCCGCCACGCCCTGGGGCGCGTCGCTCGGCACGATCGAATCGAAGAGCGCATTCGGCAAGACCAGCGTTTCCGTGCGGGCGTTGATCTGTAGCAGAAGTTTTTCGGCGAGAGGGCGCGCCGATTCGCTGAAGAAAACACTCTCTAGATGCTGGCCGCTGCGCAACGCTTCCTCGATCAGCTTGGAGCCTTCGATCGCACACTCACCCTGGGCAGTCAACTCAGCGCGGCGGAATGACAGCCGCAATTCTTTCAGCCTCTGGTTGTGGCGCCCGGCCACGGGACGCAAGCGGTCCGCCGGATTGCGAGTTTGCGCGGCCTTCGCGTCTTGCTTCATAGGTTGGTTCCAAGATCAGGATGTATGGTACATTTCAATGTTTAAGCCGACAATGTTTGGTCGATAATGTTTTAAGCCGACGACGCTGATGCCGACCGTCGCGAAGGGACTAGAGTGCGCGCGGAAATCCTGAAAATTCATGCCGTAACCCCCGAAGCTTCGCTGATCAAATATGCCGCCGAGCAGATTCAGGCTGGGCAAGTGCTGGGCATGCCGACCGATACGTTCTATGGACTGGCGGCCGACCCGTTCAACCTGCGGGCGGTGGAGCGGGTCTATGAAATCAAGTCGCGCTTACGGCACAAGCCGCTCTCGCTGCTGATCGAGAACGTGGATCAGGCGGAAGAATTTACGCGCCCCCTGCCCGATGATTTCCATCTTCTGGCGCGACGTTTCTGGCCGGGGCCGCTCACCATGATTGTGCCGGCGGCGTCCCATCTGCCATTGAAGGTAACCGCGAACACGGGGAACGTGGCGCTGCGCGTGCCCGCGGCCGAGATTCCGCTGGCAGTGATACGGGCGGCAAAAATTCCAATCACGGCTACATCCGCGAACCTGAGCGGCGCTGCGGAATGCACCACCGCGGAAGAGGTACAGGGTCAACTGCAGGGGCGCATCTCGCTGATCGTGGATGGTGGAAAATCTCCGCGCACAGTTTCATCGACGATCGTGCACTTCAGGGAAGACGGTACCTGGCAGATCATGCGCGAAGGCGCGATTTCCGCCAAGGATATTGTCGAAGCCTTGTCTTAAGATGACTGTCTTGAGATCGCATCACAGATCGCATCACATAAGATCGCAGCACTGAGATGGCCGAAGATACCAATCCATCTGCCCAACAAAAATCTTTCTGGCTACGCCCTTGGGCCCTGTTGTTGCTGGGCGTGGTGGGAGCGCTGTTGTTGTTTTTCGGGATCACCGGGATGCGCATCGTCCGTGCCGCCGGTGAAGGGCCCGCGAAAAACGCCGACGTCATTGCCATCTTCGGAGCCGCCGAATACGCCGGGCGTCCTTCGCCTGTCTACCGTGCGCGCCTCGATCACGGTTACGAATTGTTTCAGAAGGGAATGGCGCCGCTGGTGATCACGACCGGCGGCGCGGCGCAGGACCCGGATTTCAGCGAGGGCGGCGTGGGCCGAGACTATCTGCTGCGGCGCGGCGTCCCGGAGCAGGCTCTGATCGCGGAGACGCAAGGCTCCGATACGGCGCAGTCCGCGGCCCGCGTGGCCAACATCATGCGCGCCAATGGCATGCACAGCTGCATTGCAGTAAGCGATGCCTATCACGTCTTTCGAATTCGCGCCTTGCTGGAGCACGAAGGCGTGCAAGTGGAGCTTGCGCCCAGACCGGAGTCGCGTCCCCACCCGCTGTGGGAGCGCTTTGTGGCAGTCATGCGCGAGGCGATGAGCTACCTGGTGTGGGAGGCGGGGATGACGTAGAAACAGCTGGGAGCTACGGGCTCCGAGCTTAGACCAACCACCGTTCTCTGTAGAGACGAGGCTTGCCTCGTCTCCGACGCGCCAGAGACGCGGCAAGCCGCGTCTCTACACTCTAGCTCTTAGCCCGAAGCTCGTAGCTCGTAGCGTTCTTACCAACCCATTTTCTCGCGCAATCTGGTGACGTGCGCCACGTGATGGCGACCATGCCAGGAGTAAAGGGCGAGAGTTTTTTCCAGCGACATCGGGCCCATCTCCGGATGGCGGAAGGTACGCTTCCAATCCGCGTCGGTAAACTCGCGCAGCATCATGATCCACCGTTGGTGCAGGGAATCGAGCAGGTCCAGCGACACCTCGATCGGCGCGTGCTTGGCCTCGGGCAACTCGGCCCAGAGGTTTTCCATGTAGGGCTTGATGGTGGGTTCGTCTTCGGTGAGCGCCAGCTTGAAACGAATGTAAGAATTCATGTGGCTGTCGGCGACGTGATGGGCCACCTGGCGCGGCGTCCAGCCACCTTCGCGGTACGGTGTGTCCAATTGCTGATCGGAAAGTCCACGGAGCGCGGCACCCAATCGCGCGGGAGTCTGCTCGATGTCGGTCAGGTATTGCTGTTGCTGTTCAGCCGTAAGCGGGCCGGCGTAAGCGAACTTTCCAATCGGATAGCGCGGGTCAGGCATCAGCTTTCCTCCGGATGGGTAGATGATAAAGGAGTGTATTGCGGTGCAAGAAAAAAGGTGTCCAGAAAATGCGGTCGGCGAGCGACGAACGACCGACGACCAGCTAGCGCACCATAGCAAGGATGCGGACCGGCGCCTCGCCAGGATTTTTGTTCTTCGCCGGGGCGACAATGACGAGCGACCCCGTTGCCGGCAGCGAGGTAAAGCGCGCGGCTCCTTCTACCACATAGCTTCCATGCAGCGCGAGTTGGCGCGCCAGGGTGCGGTCGGAGGTCAGGTCCACGGGCGTCTCGACGGCAAAGCCGATTGTGTAGCGAGCTTCAACCAGGAACATCGCCGCGTCGCGAGCCACGGGAAACGTCGTTGCTGAAAGGTCTTTGGCTGAACGACCGCCGGTTGACAGGTCGTTTGTCGAAGGATGATTGACCGATCCAGCGCGGCGGATGGCCACGACGGCGCCCTGCGGAATCATGCCGTGCTGCGATTCCCACGCCGCGATATCATCGAGAGAAATCTTCTGCCCGCCATCGATCTTTGCCTCTGCCTCTGCCTCTGCCTTCAAATCCATCACTACAAGCGGAGCCACCAGGCGCTCCGGCGGAATCTGCCCAGCGGCCCATGTCCCGGGAATCAGCGCCGCGGGAGCAATGATGCGGGTTCTGGATTCCGGGACAGTGGCATGAGGCCCGTTCGCGGGTTGCCCATCGGTCAGATCCACCACGTGGGAGTAGCGATCCTGTTGGGTCGATCCGGGCCTCCGGTCGGCGAAAAGCAAAATGGCCAGCACGAGCGCGTAGGCGATGATGAAACTGCGAATCCGCATTCAACTCCTTAGCCGGAAGTAAGTAAGACGTAAGTCCTACCGCTATTGTTGCCCGAAGGGAGAGCGATTTCAATCCGCAGTCGTACATGACCCGCCGGTGGGCGCGGATACGGCTGGAGGTGATTGCCGTAATTCCGCCGCAACTACGACATTCGAGTAGAAAACTTTCGTTTCCGGTTCAATATTTCGGGCAACACGGGGCAGGATAGAATAGAGTTAACCTTTCCAGCCGATCTCCAAGGCCCAGCGCTCGCCGGTTCGATTCAGGCCGGGGAGACTGTGCCTGCTGGCAAGAACTGCTGCTAAGAACTGAGGACTGATGTTCGGCCGCGAAGAAAAGGTTTCCGCGCTCCGGCTCACCGCCGTGCAGTACATCATTCTGTTTATCTTCCTGGTGCTCGCCTACGGATTGTGGAGCTTGCAGGTGATGCAGAAAGGCAAGTACGCGCAACTGGCGGAGCAGAATCGCATCCGTAATGTGCCGATCCTGGCGCCGCGCGGCAAGATATTGGATCGCGAAGGCCGCATCATCGTCGACAACTACCCTTCGTTTTCCGCGCTGCTGCTGCGTGACTCTTTGCGCGATTTGAATGCGGACGCGGATGCCATCGCCAAGGGCCTGCACTTGAATCCCGATGAAGTGCGCCAGCGCATCCGCCGCTTCTCCTCCATGCCGCAGTACCAGCCGATTTTCCTCAAAGAAGACATCACTCCCGACGAGCTGGCGTTCATCGAGGCGCACAAGAACGAGCTGCCCGAACTGGAAACCATCATGGCGCACCGGCGCCTGTATCCGCGCAACGGATTCATGGCCCATCTCGCCGGCTACGTTGGTGAAGTGACGGAAGACATGCTCAACCAGCCGCAGTTCGAGCTTTACACCCCTGGAGACGTCGTCGGCGTGAGTGGAGCGGAGAAGCAGTACAACAGCGTACTGATGGGGAAGAACGGATCGCGGCGGGCCATCGTCAACAGCCGCGGGCGCGAAGTCGGGAGGCTCGATGAAACGCCCGCTGAGCCCGGCAAGCAACTCAAGCTCACGATCGACCTTGATCTACAGATCGCGGCGGAACAGGCCATCGAAGGAAAAAACGGCGCCATCGTGGCCATGGATCCGCACAACGGCGAAATCCTGGCCATGGTCAGCCGTCCGACTTTCGATCCCAACGATTTCGCAGTGAAGATTTCACGCGACGAGTGGAACAAGCTGATCAACGATCCCGACAAGCCGCTGCTGAATAAAGCGATTCAGGCCCAGCTCGCGCCCGGCTCCACGTTCAAGGTCATCATGGCGACCGCAGGGTGGCAGGAAGGGATTGCCCAGACCCTCAACATACACTGCAACGGGAGCGCCACCTTCTATGGCCGGCGTTTTGGATGCTGGGTCAAAGGCGGCCACGGCGCGGTCGAGATCACGAAAGCGATCTACCAGTCCTGCGATGTCTTCTTCTACACGTTGGCGGAAAAGCTCGGCATCGATCGCATCGCAAAATACGCGACCGCCTTTGGATTGGGGCAGAAGACCGGTATCGACCTGCCCAACGAAGCGAGCGGCGTAATGCCCTCGGAAGAATGGAAGATCCGCAACTTCAAGCAGAAGTGGTTCGCCGGAGAAACGATTTCGGTGGGCATCGGCCAGGGCGCGGTGGCCATCACTCCCGTGCAACTGATGCGCGCCGTCGGCGCTATTTCGATGGATGGCCGCATGGTTGTCCCGCACATCATCAATCCGACGAACCTGCCCTCGGGCTATGTTGAGAACACGCACTACACCGAAGTAAAGAACATTCCGATCGACCCGACGGGATGGAACACCATCACCGATGCGTTGGGCCGTGTCTTGTTGCCGGAAGGCACCGCTCCCTCTGCCCACATTCCCGGAATCGACATCGCCGGCAAGACCGGGTCGGCGCAGATCGTCTCGCTGGCCCTGCGCGCGAAGCACCAGAACAACGCCGATTTCGCGCAGAATGGATGGTTTGTAGGATTCACGCCCCGGCGCAATCCCGACATCATTGTAGTGGTGCTGTTCGAAGGCGGCGAGCACGGAAAACTGGCAGCGCGGTTGGCGACCCAGGTGATCAAGGCGTACGTCGATAAGCAGCGCCGCCAGCCCACCAAGGTGGCGGCGGGCTCAGGCAAAGTGGAAGTCGGCAGCCTGTGGACCGATCCCAGCGACGTGGATGGCACGAACAAGAGTGAAGACCGTTTGCATGGTGGCCGCTTCCTCGTCGATGTTGCGAGCAAGAGAGCTCCGCTGGCGGTGGCCGCGCCCGGCATGCACTGACTGACAACTGACAGCTGATAGCCGACCGCTCCTCGTGATACGTTAAATCTGAAATGAAGACTGCTGCCCACCGCGCTCTGGACGCCGCATCCGTGCGCGGCGTGACCTATGCCGACGCGCGCGTGGTCGCGATTCGCAACCGCTCGCTGACCACCAAACACGGACGAGTGGGGCATGCCTCGGAGTCCGAGTCGCTGGGCATCGGCGTGCGCGTGATTGCCGACGGTGCGTGGGGGTTTACCGCGTCCGCGGACTTGAGCCGCGGGTCTGTGGAAGCGGCGGCCGCGCGGGCAGTCGAAATTGCGAAGGCATCGGCGCGCGTGAAGCGGGAAGACGTTCGCCTGGCTCCCGAACCTGCGGCGGTGGCGGAATGGACGACCCCATTCAAGGTCGATCCCTTCACCACGTTGGTCGAGCAGAATCTCGATCTGCTGTTGAAGGTTGACGCGGAGATGCGAGCTGTTCCCGGCGTCACGCTCGCCGAAACCGGCATGAACTTCCAGCGCGAAGAGTCGTGGTTCCTTTCGTCCGAGGGCTCTGACATCCATCAGACAAAATATTCGACCGGCGCGGGCTATACGGCGTATGCGTTTGCCGGTTCCGAGATTCAGAAACGGTCTTATCCGAACTCCTTCGGCGGGCAATGGCAGAACCGCGGCTACGAACAGATCGCCGAAATGAAGTTATTGGAGAATGCCCGGCGCGTGGCGGAAGAAGCGGTCGCCTTGCATCACGCCGGCCAATGCCCGGAGGGCGTGGCCACAATGATTCTGGACGGGTCGCAACTCGGCCTGCAAATTCACGAATCTATCGGGCACCCGATTGAACTGGATCGTGTGCTAGGCATGGAAGCGAACTTTGCGGGCACCTCGTTTCTCACTCTCGAAAAACTGGGCCATCTGCGCTACGGCAGTGAACTGGTCAATGTCGTCGCCGACGCCCGTCAGGAACACGGACCGGGCCTCGGAACCTTCGCCTATGACGACGAAGGTGTAGCCGCGCAGGCAACGCCGATTATCACGAATGGACGCTTCACCGGATATCTAAGTTCGCGCGAAACCGCCCACACCATCGGCGCCGCGCGATCCGGCGGAACCCTGCGCGCCGAGGGTTGGAACCGTCTTCCCATGATTCGCATGACCAACGTCAGCATTCTGCCCGGCGAGAAGCCGCTGAGTTTGGAACAGCTCATCGCCGCGACCGACGATGGCATCTACATGGAGACGAATAAGTCGTGGTCGATTGACGACAAGCGCTACAACTTCCAGTTTGGATGCGAGATCGCGTGGGAGATCAAGCACGGCAAGCGGGTGCGTATGTTGAAGAATCCGTCGTATTCCGGCATCACCACCGAGTTTTGGAATTCGATGGACGCAATCTGCTCGCGCGATGAGTGGACGATCTGGGGAACGCCAAACTGCGGCAAAGGCCAGCCGCAGCAGGTCGTGGGCACGGGGCATGGCGCAAGCCCGGCGCGGTTCCGGAATATTCGCGTGGGCTCGGCGTATTCGTAGAGACGGGGCTTGCCCCGTCTTTGTGGCGAGGAAAAGGAGACGCGGCAAGCCGCGTCTCTACAGGTGATTCTATCAATTGCTAACTAAAGAACAATCCGCCGACATCTTCGACCGCATCCGCCGCTTCTCGTCTGCCGATGAGGTCGAAGCCATTTTCACCGGCTCCCGCTTTGCCTTGACCCGCTTCGCCAACAACGCCATTCATCAAAATGTAGAAGAAGAGAACTCCACAGTTTCGATCCGCACGAATTTCGCGGGCCGGACGGCGCGCTCCACTACCAATCAATTTGACGACGAGAGCCTGCGGCGGGCAGTTATTGCTTCGGAGAATCTAGCGAGAGTGCAGGCGCCAGATTCGGATTTGCTGCCGATGCCCACGGCAGAAGAGGCGGATTCCGGGGACCGGTCCGCGGACAAGAGTGTCCGCGCCACACGTTGTTTTGATGAGACGGCAAGCATCACTCCCGCTGACCGCGCCGAGGCCGTGAAGGGAATCGTTGTCATCGCGGAAGCACACAAGCTGACGACGGCGGGCATCTACTCGAACTCGGAATCCCGCGAAGGCATCTTCAACTCGCGTGGATTAGCGAATTGGCATCGCCAGACGTTGGCTGAAGTGTCCATCACCATGCTGGCCGACGATTCTTCCGGCTGGCAGAAATTGAATTCGCCCGACGTGCGTAACCTCGACCCAGCCCGGCTGGCGCAAACGGCCGCGCAAAAGGCGGTCGAGTCGGCCCATCCGCGTGAGCTCGCGCCGGGGAAGTACACAGTAATTCTCGAACCAGCCGCGGTCCTCGACATTGTGGGCTTCATGTTCTGGGACTACAGCGGCGTGGCGATTCTAGACCAGCGATCATTCCTCAATGACCGCATCGGCGCCCAACTGTTCGGCGACAACATCAACATCTGCGATGACGCCGCGCATCCACTGCAGGCAGGTTCGCCGTTCGATGGCGAGGGCATGCGGCGCCAGCGCGTGCCATTGGTCGAGAACGGCATAGTCAAGCGTGTGGTCTATGCGCGCGCCACGGCCCAGAAGATGAAAACTTCGGAGTATGCAAGTAAAGTTGGCCTGATTGAACCCACTGGCCACGGGTTTCCCTTGCCGAACGAAGTAGGCGAAATGCCGATGAACATTGTTTTCGGCGCGCCAGGAAATCCGCAGAGCGTCGAGGAGATGATCGCCTCAACCGAGCGCGGCGTGCTGGTCACGCGGCTGTGGTACATCCGGGAAGTCGATCCCTACGAGAAAATCGTGACCGGCATGACCCGTGACGGGACGTTTCTGGTCGAGAACGGAAAAGTGCAGTGCGGACTGCGGAATTTCCGCTTTAACCAAAGCCTGATCGCGATGCTGTCGAATGTCGAGGCGATGAGCGCCCCGGTTCGCGCATGTGGCGAGGAATCGTTCGACATGGTGGTGCCGGCGATGAAGGTGAAAGAGTTCAACTTTACGGAAGCGACAAAGTTCTGAGGACTCAGCATTTAGCACTTAGCGTTTAGCTCTTAGTTCTCTTGCCGATCGGATTCCACTTTCTTGATGAGACCAGCCAGCATTTTCTTGACCTCAACGGTCGATTGATCGAGTTTCGCGTATTCTTCGACGGCAAGAAACCCGAGGTCCTTGGCGAGCAGGAAATGGTACTCGAGTTCGCTGGCCGATCCGGTGGCGATGTGCAAGAAGCGCTGGAACTCGGCATTACTTCGTTTGCCGCAGCCCTCGGCAAGATTCGCGCACAATCGAAGCCGAACATCGACGAATCTGGCTGGTGAGGCCGTACATTTCCTGTTTAGGAAACTCCGCCGTACCGCGATAACTGGCCAACGTAAGTGCGTGCGCCTTCTGCCAAGCCATCAAGTCCCTAAAAGTTCTTCATGGTTATCTCCAACTTGGCAATGAATGCTGAATACTGACTGCTGACTGCTGAATGCTATCACCCCCGGGTATGCCCCTAAGTCCCTGTACCATCGGCACTTCGCCGCAATTGTTCCATGACCTCCGTAACTTTGCATTGCGGATGCCGGGGTGTAATCTCGCCCTGAAATGTGCACATGCTCACTCGGAGCGGTGCACGGCACGAACCGGAAGGAAGGTCGTCGCAAACGTGTCTGAAACCGCCAAGGGAACCGTTGCTGAGGGCAGCAAGAATCGAAAGGGCTATGCGGAGGTGCAAGGCGCGCCGCGTTTTCCCATCAAACTGCCGGTGGCTTTGAAGTCGGCAGTCAACCTGACTGGTTCGGGTAAGACGATCGAGACCGAGAACATTTCCGCCAACGGTGTTTTGTTCCGCATGGATGCCGATGTCCCGGTTGGTTCGGCTGTAGATTTTACGATTTCTCTTCCCGCCGATGTCGTGGGCGCGGAAGCCGATGTTCAAGTGGACTGTCGCGGACGAGTGGTCCGCAGTTTTGCCGATGGTGGCCGGCGTGGCGTCGGCGTGGTCATTGACGAGTACCGTTTTGAGCGCGGGTAGTTTTGAGGTAGAGACGCGGCTTGCCGCGTCTCCGGTTTGGCCGCGCCTGGTAGGGCGCGAAAAGAGGACGGATGGGTAGCTCTTCGGTCAGCATCGAGCCAGGCAACGCAGTTCAGCCTGAGGACGGCAAAGGCACGATCCGCATCATCGTCGCGGACACCCAGGCCATCTTCCGCGCCGGGCTGCGCAAAATCTTTGCCCTTGAGGACGACATCCGTGTCGTCGGCCAAGCCGAGAGCCTCGATCAGACGGTGGCCGCCATTCAAAAATTTTCCGCCGACATCGTGATCTTCGAAGCCGCTCTGGCCCCGAATCCAGCCGACGCTGTCTCCGATCTTCTCCGCCAAAGTACGAGCTGCCGTCTGGTCGTCGTGCTCCAGGAACCCGACCAGGAGATGACGCTCGATTTATTCCGGCGCGGCGCCCACGCCATCGTTTCGCGAGAGATTGAGCCCGAGATGCTGGTGGAATGCTTGCGCAAAGTCGCCCAAGGCGAGCCTTGGCTGGAAAGCTCCGCCGTAGCATGGGTCATGCAGGCCTATCGCAACCAAGGCTTGCGTCCGGCAGGGTCGCGTCCCAAAGTGTCGCTCACCCCCAAAGAATCCCTCATCGTCTCCTGCGTCACCCAGGGGATGAAGAACAAAGAGATTGCTCTGCGCGTCGGCACCACCGAGCAGGTAGTCAAAAATTATCTCCGCAAAGTCTACGACAAACTGGGAGTGGCCGACCGTCTGGAACTAGCGCTCTACTGCCTGAATCACCGCGTCATTGAAGGTGTGGGTCAAGCCAAGCCCGTCCCACCAGCCCAACCAACCAACGGCCACGCCGCGCCGGAAAACACCAACGCCGCTGCCGCAGCTTCCGGATCCCGCTCCTGATTCTTTTCTTCTAGTACAATTCTCTGGCGCAAGTCTAGTTCTCAGTTCCCGGTTCGCAGTTCTCAGTTCTCAGTGAGAGCCGCTGAGAATTTCACTGCGCCCGGGGGCTGAGAAAAAGCCTGAGAGCTGAGAGCTTCCCCATCCTAAGAGAGAGGCAACTATGAAGGGCGACGCAAAAGTCATTGCCATTCTGAACGAAGTGCTCAAAGCCGAGCTCACCGCCATCAATCAGTATTTCCTCCATGCCGAGATGTGCGAGAACTGGGGCTATGAACGCATGGCCAAGCAGATTCGCAAAGAATCCATCGAAGAAATGCAGCATGCCGAAATCCTGATGGAACGCATCCTGTACCTCGATGGCGCTCCCAACATGACCGACTATTTCAAGATCAATATTGGGCAAACCCTGAAGCAGCAACTAGAGAACGATCTGGAGCTTGAATACACCGCCGTGAAACGCCTGAACGACGGCATCAAGGCCAGCGTGGCCGCCGGCGACAACGGTTCGCGCGACCTGATGGAGAAGATACTGAAAGACGAAGAACACCACATCGACTGGCTGGAAGGCCAACTGCACGCGATTAAAGAGATGACCTACGAGAATTATCTGGCCCAGCAGTTGCACAAAGCCGAGGAAAGCTAGCAACCGCGTTGCGTCCTGAGTTGTCATCCCTCACGAAGTGAGGGATCGGTAGTTCGCCGCCAGTCCAAAGCACTGTTAGAATCAGAACAATCGCTTCGCACGGCGCCGGAGAGATGGCCGAGTGGCTGAAGGCGCACGCTTGGAAAGCGTGTTTAGGGGAAACTCTAACGTGGGTTCGAATCCCACTCTCTCCGCCAGTTTTCTCAAGGCGCTTTAGTTGCTATAGTTTACAAGCCGCGCCGTCATTTCTCGGCGCAGGTTCTGCTCAAACTTGGGCCTTCGCAATAAATCGCCATGATCCCAGCGCTAAGCTTCCTCCGTATGGGGGGAGCTCGCATTGAGAACGCGATTCGAAGTGCTATCACCGCCGGTGGCGGCCTCGATCTTAGATTACCCGTAGGCAGCGCCCAGAATCACCAGTTTCTGGGCAGCAGAACCCCAAAAGCTCTGATCGGTGCCACGGAGCGTGCCGGGAGCGTAGGCCGCACCGTGCTATGGAATCTGCTCAGCGGTCCGTTCGGCGGGCAGCGAGGTCTTTTGCGCCTGCGCTTTGCGGGAAGAGTACTGAAATGTCGCGATTGCCGAAACCTGCTACATAAAAGAATAGTAATAATATAGACAGGAACATCCTAGAGTCGCAGTACATTGATCCGCAATTACATAATAGAGGTGTGCAATCATGACTCCAGTTGGTAAGTTGGGAAAATTTGCCGCAAGTCTCGCCCATGATGTTTTACGAGCGGAGAGCCATCCCCTCGATCCCATTTTTAACCCCAAAAGCGTGGCTCTGATCGGTGCCACGGAGCGTGCCGGGAGCGTAGGCCGCACCGTGCTATGGAATCTGCTCAGCAGTCCGTTCGGCGGCACGGTGTTTCCGGTCAACAACCGGCGCTCCAATGTGTTGGGCGTCCGCAGCTATCCCAGTGTGCGCGAACTTCCGGAAGTGCCGGACTTGGTGGTGTTGACGACTCCCGCCGAAACCGTGCCGGCTGTATTGCGCGAAAGCGTAGAGATGGGCGTGCCTGGAGGAATCGTAATCTCCGCGGGATTCAAGGAGACAGGCGAAGCCGGTGTCGCGCTGGAACGCGAAATCATGCAGATCGTGAGCGGCAAGATGCGCATCATCGGGCCCAATTGTTTGGGCGTGATGAATCCGTTGCAGGGTCTCAATGCGACGTTTGCCTCCACCATTGCGCGGCCCGGCAATGTCGCTTTCGTCAGCCAGAGTGGAGCGCTCTGTACGGCCGTGCTGGATTGGAGTCTGCGCGAGAATGTCGGCTTCAGCTCGTTTATTTCCATTGGCTCGATGCTGGATGTGAACTGGGGCGACTTGATCGACTATTTCGGCAACGATCCCCGCACGCACTCCATCGTCATTTACATGGAGTCGATTGGTGACGCCAGCTCGTTCCTGTCGGCGGCTCGTGAAGTTTCCTTGACCAAGCCAATCATTGTGATTAAGGCGGGCCGCACGGCGGCTGCAGCCAAAGCCGCGGCTTCGCACACTGGTGCGCTGACTGGTTCGGACGACGTGCTGGACGCGGCCTTTCGCCGCGTAGGCGTGCTGCGCGTCAACTCCATCGCCGATATTTTCTACATGACCGAGGTGCTCTCCAAGCAGCCGCTCCCGAAAGGGAACCGGTTGTGCATCGTAACCAACGCCGGTGGTCCTGGCGTGCTGGCCACCGACGCTCTTGTGCAAGGCGGGGGAGAGCTTGCTGAAATTTCGACCGAGAGCATGGATGCTTACAACAAACTTTTGCCTGCGGCCTGGAGTCACAACAATCCAGTCGATATTTTGGGAGACGCCGAACCGGAGCGCTATGCCAAGTCGTTGGAGATTGCCGCGAAAGACCCGAACATCGACGGCATGCTGGTGATCATGACGCCGCAAGGCATGACCAACCCGACGAAAATCGCTGAGAACTTGAAACCCTACGCCCATGGCCTGGGCAAGCCGGTGCTCGCGAGTTGGATGGGCGGTAACACTGTGGCGGAGGGCGAGGATCTTCTGAGCGACGCAGGTATCCCCAGTTTCTACTATCCCGATACAGCGGCTCGAGCCTTCAACTACATGTGGCAATATTCCTACAACCTGAAGGGACTGTACGAGACGCCGTCGTTGCACAAGGGAGATCGTCCCGACCGCGACGCGGCGCGCAAAATCGTGAACCAGGTGCGAGACGGCGGCCGCACCATCCTCACCGAGTACGAATCGAAGAAATTGTTGGAAGCCTACGGCATTCCGACGACAACAACCGAGGTGGCGAAGACTGAGGATGAAGCGAATGCCTGGGCAGAAAAAATGGGCTTCCCGGTGGTGCTCAAACTGTACTCGTTGACGATTACGCACAAAACAGATGTCGGAGGCGTAATTCTGAACCTGCGCGATGCCAAGGCCGTGCGCGAAGCCTTCAGGCGCATCCAGGATTCCGTCGCGGAAAAGGCGGGCGCTACCCACTTTCAAGGTGTGACGGTGCAGCCCATGGCCAAACTCGACGGCTACGAATTGATTCTAGGTGCGAGCATCGACCCACAATTCGGTCCAGTACTGCTTTTTGGTACCGGGGGCCAACTGGTGGAGGTCTTCAAAGATAAAGCGCTGGCGCTGCCTCCGCTGAACACCACACTGGCTCGCCGCATGATGGAGCAGACCAAGATTCATCGCGCTCTCCAGGGAGTACGCGGGCGCAAGAGCGTGGACATGGCGGCACTAGAAAATCTTATGGTGCGCTTCAGCGATCTGGTGGTGGAGAACCCGCGCATCAAGGAGATTGACATCAACCCGCTGCTCGCTTCACCGGAGCGTTTGCTGGCGCTGGACGGCCGGGTGGTGCTGCACGAAGCAGACGTGCCGGATGACAGCCTGCCGCGGCCTGCGATTCGACCCTACCCGGAGCGTTACGTTGCAAAGTGGAAGATGAAAAACGGCGAAGAGGTTGTCATCCGTCCGATCCGTCCCGAGGACGAGCCGACCATAGTCGAGTTTCACAAGAAACTGAGTGAGCGTTCCGTATACCTCCGTTATTTCCAGCCATTAAAATTCTCGCAGAGAACCGCTCACGAACGGCTGATGAGAATCTGCTTCATCGACTACAACCGTGAAATGGCGCTGGTAGTGGAGCGCCAGAACGAACAAAAGCAGCCAGAGATTGTCGCCGTGTCTCGCATGAGCAAAATGCACGGCGTGCCGGAAGCCGAACTGGCGGCGCTGGTTCTCGATGGATTCCAACGCAAAGGGCTCGGGAGTGAGCTTTACCGGCGAATGCTCGAGATTGCGCGCGATGAAAAACTGCGTAAGGTGCACTCGAACATGCTGGTCGAGAATATCGAGATGCGCGCCGTTTGCCGGCGCCTGGGTTTCCAACTGTCGGACGGACAACAGGAAGACAATCTGGTTCTGGCGGAACTGGTCTTATAACTGTGCGTTGAACCCTAAATGCATCGCCGATGCTTTGCGTTTCTGCACGGCGACAGCGGCATTGATTCCATCTTCCACCGTCAGTTCAACCTCGCCGGCGCTGATCAGGCTGCGAGACGTGCTTCGTTCCCAACTCGATTCTTGCTTCGCGCATCCAGGAAGATAGCCAGATTAGAATAGCGTGGAGCAGACGATGAATATCCCCTCGAGAATTTCGCGCCGCGGGTTTGCCAAGTTATCCGCCGCTGCTGTGGGCGCAGTTGCCAGCCGAACGCTTTGGTTACCGCAGGCCGCTGCCGCAGCGCTCGCTTCCAACCCGCCATTGGCGGAATTTGGCTACGGTGACGTCACCATCGGCAGCACTCTTCACGAGGCGCAACTACGGGAAACCCACGATGTGCTGATGAGCCTGAGTGAAGATAGTCTGCTGAAACCATTTCGCCAGATGGCCGGACAACCCGCTCCGGGCGCGGATTTGGGGGGCTGGTACAACTATGACCCAAATTATGACTGGCACAAGGACGATGCCGGCTTCGCCCCCAGTGCAACTTTCGGGCAGTGGGTTTCGGCGCTGGCCCGCTATTATGCCATCACGGGCTCCCGGGAGACTCGTGAAAAAGTGCTGCGGCTGAACCGGCTGTACGCGCAGACTATCTCCGAAGATTTCTACGACAAGAATCGCTTCCCCGCTTACTGCTATGACAAGCTGCTGCTGGGGCTGATTGACTCGCACCAATTCGCGGGCGATCCTGACGCGTTTGCCATGCTGGAGCGCACGACCAAGGCAGCCGTTCCTCATCTGCCCGGCAAGGCGATCGAACACGACGTCGAATGGCGGCCCGGCAAAGATCAGTCGTTCCGCTGGGATGAGTCCTACACCATCCCCGAGAACTTATTTCTTGCCTACCAGCGCGGCGCGGGAGATCGCTACCGTGACCTGGCGATCCAGTATCTCGACGACGCCACCTGGTTCGATCCTCTGTCCCGTGGCGAAAATGTTCTCGCCGGCAGGCACGCCTACAGCTACGTCAACTCTCTCAGTTCCGCGATGCAGGCTTACCTCACTTTGGGCAAAGTAAAGCATTTGCGCGCCGCCAAGAACGCCTTCGCCATGTTGACCGCGCAGAGCTTTGCCACCGGCGGCTGGGGGCCGGACGAGACGTTGCGTTCGCCGGACGGCGATGACGTAAACGCCAGCCTTACCCAAACCCACAACAGCTTCGAGACGCCGTGCGGAGCCTACGCCCACTTCAAGGTCACGCGCTATCTGCTGCGTGTAAGCCGCGACTCCCGTTACGGCGACAGCATGGAGCGCGTGATGTACAACACCGTCCTCGGCGCCAGACCCATGCGCGCCGATGGCCGGGCATTCTACTACGCGGATTACAATTTCGCGGGCAGAAAGGTTTACTCCAACCATGGATTTCCTTGCTGCGCGGGCACTCTGCCCCAGGTTGCGACGGATTATCGCATCAACACTTACTTTCGCGATGCCCGCGGCGTTTATGTGAATCTTTACCTGCCGTCGAGCCTCCGCTGGGTCGAGGACGGCGCAAAGATTTCACTGACTCAGAGTGGAGGGTATCCATTCGAAGACTCGGTGTCGTTTACTGTGACCGCATCGCAGCCGAAGGAGTTTGCGCTGAAGCTGCGCATTCCGGACTGGGCGCCAGACGCGCGCATCGAAGTGAATGGGAAGCATTGGCCAGACGCGCCCGTGCCCGGAACCTTCGCAGCCATTTCCCGCCAATGGCGCAGCGGCGATCATGTTGACTTGCAACTGCCGCGGAAGATGCGTTTGGAGCCGATCGATCCACGGCATCCTCAGACCGTCGCATTGCGCTGCGGCCCACTGGTGCTGTTCGCGATCGCCAATGACAGCGGGCAGCCGTCGTTGACTCGGACTCAGCTGCTAGGCGCCAGGCAGACCGGAAAGCAAGTGTGGGAGGTTGGTGCCGCACGCGGCCCAATGAAGCTGCTGCCCTACGTTGCCATCGATGAAGAACGGTATTCCACCTACTTGCACGTGACGTAGATGAAATCGACAGCAGTGCCGCACCCAAGAAAAGTCCGTCTGCGAAACGGTCCGGATAGTCGCTTCGATCCGGAGTTATCTCCGTAGTTACTTACAATAGCTTTCAGCAAGTTTAGTGAGCCTGGGCGAATTCCACCCGCACAGAAACAATTTCGTAAGGGTGTACTGGGACGGTAATCTGGTTCTTAGTGAGAGAAAGAGATGCGCCGTCGGGCTTTTCCATGAGGTTCGTGAGCGTCGCACGGCTCGCCCCTTCCGGCAGAATGACCTGCACGTCCCCCGTCTTCCCCGCCCATTCGTAGAAACGCAGCAGCAACGCGTCGCTGTCCTCCGCCTTCTTCAGGGCGGTGAGCACGACGTTGTCCCCGGTGATGCCGGCAAATGAATGCTGAGCGGGCAGGCTGCCGTCGTGTGCCTCGACCTGGAACCCGCGTAGCGGGTAGTTGAATTCATAGCCGCGGCGCACGGTGAGAGCCTGCTTCCAGTCGCCAGAATGCGGGTACAAAGAATAACTGAACTGGTGATGGCCGCGATCGGCTTCGGGATCGGGCCAGGTCGGAGACCGCAAGAGCGAGAGTCGAAGTACGTTGCCCTTGGCGTCATACCCATATTTCGATTCGTTGATCAGACTGAATCCGTGGTTGCCGTCGCCGAGGTCGGCCCAGCGCAGTGCGGGGACCTCGAATTTCGCCGCTTCCCAACTATTGTTACGCGTGGTCGGACGCTCGATGGAGCCGTAAGGAATTTCGTAAGTTGCCTGAAGACTCGACGCCGCCAGCGGAAACGCAGCCTTCAAGAGCACGTGGGTTTCGTGCCAATCAATGTTGTTGTTTACATCCACGCGATCAAGTCCCGCATACAAGCTGATGTCTTGAACGAACTTCGAATTCTGCCAAGTGCGCACGATCCGTATCGTTGCTCGCACCGGGCCTTTTTCGATCAGTTCCACCGAGTCGGCCTGGTCCAACGTGGTAACGTGTTTCTCGAAATCAGCGTCGATGTTCCAGGCGTCGTAGTCTTTCGGAGTGTCCTGAAACGCCTGGAGTTGATTGCCGCAACCACCAGGGGCAATCGATTCGAAGTTCGCAGCTTTGTTGTAGAGGCTCGTGACGCAGCCTGTCTTGGGATCGACCGTCATGCGAAGCAGCGAGTTCTCAAGAGTCAGTCCGCTGGTCTTAAGGTCGGTCGGCGCGGAACTGCCGCCGGAGACGACGTGCAGGACCTCGTATCCGAGGGATGGAACTTTCCTTACTCCTACCAGCAGACGATAGGTGTGAGTGGTCGAATTCCTGGAGAGCTCCTGGAAGGGCAGGGCTTTGCCTTGAGGATCGAGTACCGCGAGCCCGGCCTTCGGCGCGGCGGGCAACTGCACGTCAAAGGTGGCCAAGTCGGTTCGCGACCAGGCTAAAGGGTTGACCACCATCATCGGCACTCCGCTGGATGCGTTGCCCGTTCTCACCTGCGATGAAATGGTTTTGAGCGCATTGATCGACGCTTCCTCGGTAGTCCAGCGAACCACATCGTAATCACGCTGCGAGTCTATATAAAGCACACCAATGCCGGAGCCCGCCGCCAGATCGTGAAACTGGTTGAACAAAGTTTTCTGCCACGCTTCGGTGAGCCGGGTATTCGGATACGTTGCCCCGAAGAGCCAGGCCAACGACGAATACTTCTCGGCATTCAACAACTGCTCTTCGCTTTGCCGCATATTCAGTTTGTGGTTGGCCTGCGTGGTCATGACGCCGCGGTGATATTCAAAATACAACTCGTCGTTCCACACCGGGAGACTGAGTTTGCCTTCGGGAGGGGAAGGCAGGCGCGCGGCGCCACTCGCCATTTCCTTGTAGTTCCACGTCGGGGCATGCTCGCTATCGAGTTTGGTTTCGATCTCGGAAAAGAAATCCTGCGCCGTGCCGAATTTCAGGTGTGGAATGACCCGGTCAGGACTGGTCCAGTGGAGGCCGCTATCGAGCATGCTCCGGGTCGGGCCGCCGCCATGGTCGCCGACGCCAAACAGGTGCATCATGACGGGCGCGCCGGGGTTCAGTTTCCGGGCGGTGGCGACATCGCTTGCGATTCTGGTCGGTTCAATCTCGTTGACATAATCGTGTGGAAAGCAGGTCAGGACGCGGCTTCCATCCGGCGATTGCCACCAGAAGAGTTTCAGCGGCAACGGGTTCGTGTCATTCCACGCCATTTTCTGGGTCACAAAATAATCGATTCCAGACTTCTTGTAGATCTGCGGCAACTGCCATGTGTACCCGAACGAATCCGGGTTCCATCCGATGCGCACGTCGACGCCAAACTTCGTCTTGAAGTAGCGTTTTCCAATCAGCAACTGGCGCACCAGAGATTCGCCGTCGGGCATGTTGAGATCGGGTTCCACCCACATTCCGCCGACCATTTCCCAGCGTCCTTCTTTGACGCGATCGACAATCTGCTGGTGCAGAAACGGATATTTTTCTTCCATCCACTGGTTGTAGGCGGCCGCCGATTGCGTGAAGGTGTACTGGGGATACTCGTGCATCAGTTGCAACGCGGTGCCGAAAGTGTGCCGGACCACATCGACGGTCTCAGTCCAGGGCCACAGCCAGGCGGCGTCGATATGGGCGTTTCCCGTCAAGCGCACCGACGTCCCCTGCAAGTCGGGCTTTATCTCTAACAGCAGTGCGTGCGCCTTTTCGAGCGAGGCGTCAAATGCCTGCTGCTTCGCGTCACCCAGGGCGCGGAGATCCACCGCGTTCGCAGCTCTTTCCACGCCCTCTGCCACGGGTTGCGATTTTGCTCCGAGCGACGGGACGAGGGCCGACGCAGATTCGATCTCCTGCAACAGATCGAGCGGGCTCGGTCGAGAGTTGGCGAACTCGACGCGGATCACCGCCTCTTCGAAATGTTTCTTGTCGACGGTTTGCAGAAGTTTGACGGCGATCAGAACCTTGTCTCCCGGCTTCACGGGATCGAGCATGACGATGGGCTCCAAATCCTCGCCCATGGCCACGCGCCGTCCGTTGAAATACACAATCTCAGGCATCGGGCCGTTGCAGTAAGCAGAGAACCGGAACCAGAGCTTGGTGCCCGTGAGGTCGTATCCCTGCAGCGTTGGCGGCACTTCAACCCATCGGCGATACCACACGGCGTCTTCCGGAGCCAGAGTTCCTTTCTTGACCACGGCCCAACTGCTGTCATCGAGCGCGATATCCTCGCCGTGCGGCACGTCGCCGGCGTGGTAGCGCCATTCATCCGCCGCAAGATGGGTCAACCCCCGCAGCTGAGAGGTTACGGCGTCGATCGCCGGACTTACAAGTTTTGGTGGCTGGCTTTGAGCGGCGGCGTGCAACGCCAGGACGGAGGTTGCGAGCAATAAGAGAAAGTTTTTTGCGGTTCGAATCATGAACCCCCTTGAACCCGCGCCAAAAATGGATGTGTGCTTGTACCGATCCCTACTTGTAGCAGGGCTGGACGCTCTCGGCAATCACCGTTTGATTCTGTTCGACCAGGCCTTCAATGTAAACCAACGCTTGCCCCAAAATGAATGGCCCCCGTCCTTTGAGGAGCGGGGGGCCATGCAGTTTTAGCCGACAATTAGCTAGTCGTCGTTATCAGCCGGGCCGGCTGTGTTTACCATTTGTTCCGCTTGCTCGTAGAGTTCGTTCTGCTCTTTTTGGTAAGCGGCGCTTTCCAGCGTCTTGCTCTTCGCGGCTTGATCGTGCAGTTCGTCTGCCTTGATCGAGAGCCGTATGAGGACGCCCAGACGGCGGCTGTCCCGATCGGGAGCCGACGTGTCCAGCTTGTTGACCAGCGACCAGATCTTCTTGCCTTCCTGCGAAGGGGTGATGGTCGGATCGAGGTTGAAGTTAATCTGGTCAGCTGTAATGCCGTTGTAGGTGGGCTGGAGCATGTCGCGCAAGTCGGTGGCGAAGAGGTCACCGAAATTGTTTGCGGGCACGCCCAACAGCAGATCCTCGGTCTTCACCACCGAAGCCGTGGAGTAGTGACGCGTGGCAATGAAGCTCGGCTTGGCGAACGGGCTGATCACCAGCAACGGCGTGCGGTGCGGGTGAACGTGATCGAGCGAGGACTGCGCATCGTCATAAGTCATGAAGATGGCAGCGCCGGTATTCTTTGCCGCGTTGTAGTAGATCGGGCTTTTCATGATGTGCTGCACCACCATGCCCAGACCCACGTCGCCGTCGCCCACCTGCTGCAGCGGACCGTTGGTTACCACCGCCCCGGCATTGGGAGCCTGCACCCCCCCGGTGTGGTCGTTCGGCTGGTAGATGTAGAGGAACTGCGGCAGCGTACCCGCATTCACCATGGCATCGAAATCCTTGATGAATTCGAGCGCCCGCCGCTGGTCCGAGATATTGAAGTTGTAGCCCGGATAGTTCAGATCCAGGCGCGAACTGCCGTTTTTATTGTTAGTTCCCAGGATGCCAAGGATCGGCAGCTTCGCAAAGTAAGACTGCCCGAGACCTTGCACGGGAGTGCTCACATCGCCGGCATTGACCACCGGGTAGCTGGAGATCGTGAAGTTATCCGGCAGCAGCGTGGGATAGCCCAAGTTGCCGCTGGCCGGGTCGTTGATCGTGGTCGGCACGCTCGTGCCGGTGTCGGTGCCATCGATGCGGACTAGTTCACCATAGTCTTTGAACGACTTGTTCCAGCGTGCCAGGTTGTTGAAGATGTATCCATTTTCCGGATAATCCTCGGGTTCGAAGTTCTTGTTGACCTGCATGCCGCGGCCGCTCTTCACCAACAGCGTTTTCTCCGTGTAGTCGGTGGCCGTGCCGGAAGAAGCGAACTGGTGACCCGCATCGCTCTCCTCCGAATCCGAGTAGTAGTTGACCCCGGCGGCGAACGCCGTTGCCAGCGCCTGCGTGTTGAGGGAGACTCCGGTGTACTGTCCGTTCAGGTAAGTGGTCCCGTCGGCGTTGTTGAAGGTCGGGCCCGCGAAATTTCCGAAGTACGAGCCCAGGTTCCCGAGCATCGAGTCAAACGTCTTGTTCTCATGCTCGATGAAGATCACCGTCTTGATGCGTGCCGAACCAGCCGTCCCGCCCATGGGAACAACCGAAGTGTCCACCGAATTCTGCACCGCGAAGTTGTTCGTCTGCACGGTGGTGTTGTCCCACGGAGTGGTGGCCAGGTTGACCTGTTGCAAGCTGCCGAAGATGTAGTTGCTGTCTACCCTGGAATCCGACGCCAATCCCGTGGGCGGAGGAGTCTGCCCGCTGGCGCCCGTCGTGTCGATGGCATTGTTGATATCTTCACCGACGCCCTTGGCGTTCGTGATGTACAAGGTGTTTCCATCGGGGCTAATGGCCAGACCCGTCGGATACCAGCCTGTGGGGATGCGGCCGAGCAGGCTCGGGTTGAGCGGGTCGGTCACGTCAATCACCGCCACCGCATTGATGCCGGCTTCCGCGACGAACAACTTGGTGTTGTCGGGCGACACCACCGTCGCGTTCGGGTACGCGCCCTTGGCCAATGTGATTTTCTTGGTTGAATTGTTGAGGTAAGCGACGAACGTTGCACCCAGATCGTAGTCCCCTCCCGCAGGCCCACCGCCCTTCATGATGTAGCGCGCCAGGTGGTCATCGTTGGTTTTGGCAACGAACAGAACTTCGGTTCCATCCGGGCCCTTCACGACTGCCATGGCCGAGGGGTGAACATCTCCGATGGCGTTGTTGGCAGTGAGACTCAGTGCGTTCCCGAGATACTTGCCATACTTCGGAGTAGCCAGTCCGGCAAAACCACCCTTCGCGGCATAGACCTCCACCGATGACGTCAAAGGAAACGTTCCCTTGCTCGCGACCGGAGCGTAAAAGCCATCGGGCACGTTGGCGCCGGTTGTTCCCAGAGCCGTGAGTTGAAAGGTGTTGGGGTCATAGGTGGGATTGGCGAACTTGTACTCCTCGATGCCCCAATTCGAAACCGCAATCCGATCGCCCGCGGCGTTCACCGCGATCCCGTAAGGAAATGCGCCCGCCGGCAGCTGCTTCGTTATGCCTTTGGTGTTGGTGTCGATAATCGCGATGCTCTGATCGCCGTTGCACGCCACATAAAGATACTTGCCATCCGGCGAAAGCTGTATCCCCGCCGGGAACGTGATTTTCGCCCCCGACTTGCTAAAGCCCGAAGGTGTCGAGGTCGCTGACGTTAACGGCGCGCCCGCAATATAATTCGAGACGTATCCCGCGTTCTGTGGAAGCGTCGGAGGAATGATGATGTTGGCCGGACTCCCCGCCGTGAGTACGCCTGTCGACGAAAGCGAGAACAGTTTCACATCGTTGTCCGGCCCGCCCGCTGCCCATACCGTGTAAGGGCCGCCGGCTGGACCGCTGATCTGCAGGCCGATGAAGAACCTCTGCGCAGTGTGCAACTGCGACACCACGCTGAAGCCGGAAGTGTTGACCACGGTCAGCGAATAGCCGCCCACGTTGGTCGCGCTCTGGTAGGAACTGTACCCGCCTTCCCGCTCGTCGTCGTTGGACGAAACCACAAACTGGCCATCCGGCGTCACCGCAACGCCGAGCGGGTTCATCCCGATCTGAATGCTGTTGCCCGCGGGCGTAACTTTCTTGCCGTTGGGCAGCACGCCGGCATAGTAGCTGCCAAACTTGTTAGGGCCTGCGAGAATCTCCGCGTTCGAGTAAAACGGATTGCTCTCCGCCTGGTCGTATACCGGAGCCGTCACCGCGCCCCAGTTCGATGTGTTGATGGATTGTCCAAACGCGATACCCGTGCACAGCGCAATGGCGATCAACGGCCGGAAGAACTCCAAAACCCTATTCCCGCGCCCGACCTGCGAGAATTTCATGAAATCTCCAGAAAACATACCTCACCCTCCCCGTGGCTCTTTTTCTCATCAAAGAGACCCGCATTGAGAGGTACTACTCGCATGTTTCGCACTCGTAACAGGAATGTGAACCGCAGATGAAAATTCGCAGATTGAAACTCCCGCCCCGGTGGCCCGGCCTTCGCCTCCATCCCCACCCTGAAGGGGCCCGGTCCAAGCGGTTTGGGCGGGGATCGCCCCACAGGCCCTGATCTTCCGTGATCTCGGAAGACTCCTCGCCAATTGCTAAGCTCTCATTGAGTTCCAGGAGGGCCCGTGCCCGCAACCGCGCAGAAATCCGCTCAGAAATCGACCATCAAGATTCTTTACAGCGAGTCGGATCAACCCACTCTCTCCGCCCAAGCCGCCGAAATGACCAAAGCCGGCCATCACGTGACCACTGCCCTCGACCGCCACGGCGTTCAGGAAGCCCTAAGCCGCGATGCTTTTGATCTCGTTATCCTCGGCGCCACCTTGTCCAGGGACGATCGCCATCACCTGCCCTACATGGTCAAAAAAGCCCACGGAGGAACCAAAGTTCTGGTCATGCACGCCGGCACTCACCATCACGAAGTCGACGCCGCCATCGACTCGAGCATGAGCATGCACCTCATCCTCGAGCGCATTGCAGCCCTGCTTCAGCCCGTCGCCGTAAGCTAGCCGAGACAATACCTCCAAAAGAAAAAAGGTCTGGCAGCGTGGGAGAGAGTCGCACTCCGCCAGACCCGCAGGACCACTTCCAGGCTTGACGAGATCATTCTCCCCATCCCCAGCTCCGCAGTTGTCACCCCCGTGTCAATTTGCAGTCATGTTTTCTGCCGCGTCTTTTCCTTCGTGGACCTTAGTGTCGTTGGTGGTGAACGCTTCTGATTCTCGGCGGCGGGAAGCCCAAATTTAAAATGGGCCGCCAGCCAAGAAGCGGTGACTCTTCCTTGGCTATCGGCCCATTCGATCCGGGCTAGGATCGGAGGTGATACCTACATCGTAGACCCTCCGCCTCGATTGTCAAGGATCAACTTCCATGCTTTCCAGAAAATTCGGACCGTTTCAATTTGAGAAATTCCCCTCCAAAACCCGCTCCAAACATTGACACTCACCAACCTACGGTGTTATTTTTATTGGTTTTAGAAGCAGCGTTTCTTCCAGCGGAATCAGTCAGCAGGATCTAAGGATTCGATCGTCAGTTCGATCATCACAAAATGGACCAGACCCTCCGACAACTAGGCGAATTACTGCTCGGAGCCGTGCCCACTGTCATCCTTCTGGCAACGCTTTACATCCTCTATACGGTTCTCGTCTATCGCCCGCTCACCGCCGTGCTCGCCGAGCGCCGCAGCCGCACCCAGGGTGCCATGGAAAAAGCGCGCGCCGACATCGCCGCCGCCGAAGCCCGTACCGCCGACTACGAGCAGCGCCTCCGCGAAGCCCGCCAGAAGATCTTCAAGAACCAGGAAGCCCGCCGCCAGCAGGCCACCCAGTCTCGCACCCAGGCTGTACAACAGGCCCGCACCCGAGCCCAGGAACAAGTCAAATACGCCCGCGCCGGCATGGAAGAAGATAAGCAGCAAGCCATGTCGAAGCTGCAATCCGACGCCGCCCGGCTCGCCACCGATATCGTGCGCACCGTCCTCCGCCCCATGGCATCCCCCACCCAGGTCGGTGGCCAATGAGAATGCCGCGGAACGACTCTACAGCCTGTGCAAAAACCCGTGTAGAGACGGGGCTTGCCCCGTCTCGGATTGCCGGAACACTTTGGTTAGAGAAGGGCTTTTGGGGAGGGCACGACTTTGCAGCCCGCGGAAAGACCCAAGAATGTTCGGATCACCGTGAAAGAGCGGCCCTTCAGGGCCGCGTACGTCCCGTTAATTCAATGTGGGCTTTAGCCCCAGTGGTCGTTCCTCCTCGGCGGATTGCATTTTTCCGCAAGCTGTTCGGTGCCGTAAATTCCGCTGAACAAAACCCGGCTTTAGCCGCTGAGGGCCGAACGCCGCCCGCAATCGCCCGCCCGCTGCTGGCGCTAGCCCTGCTCGCCTTCTTGTCGTTAGTT
>CZLA01000012.1_pt1 | contig 26929 bp, 19 predicted proteins | sample 1122381 | NCBI WGS metagenome assembly CZLA01 (sample SAMEA3539301, study PRJEB10725) | soil metagenome | biome: tundra; feature: field; material: soil | place: USA | collected 2010-05 | depth 0.15 m
CGTTACTCGTTCCGTTACTCGTTCCATTACTCATGCGCCGGCTCCAGAAGTCTCAACGTCTGCGGCGCGTTGACCGGCAGCAACGGACGCGCTCTCAGATTGTGGAAGAAGTAGGCCATCCAAAGACCGCCGATCCCGGCAATGACGGCGAAGTGCACCCAGCTCACGTGAAACGTGGGATGCAAGGCAACGATCGACCCGCCGCGTACGACACTCAGCCCCGGCTCAATATGCCAAAAAATATCGACGATGCGCATGAAAATGAGCCAGGAGGCAAGCCAAACTAGAGTGGGCGCCTTGCGCTTCAACTGGCGCGAGAGCAAGAGCGCGAACGGCACGGCGAAGTGGAACACCACCAGGAAAAGGCCGACCGAATCCCATCCGCCATTCATGCGGCGCACGTACCACGGAATTTCTTCGGGCAGGTTGCCGGACCAGATGATGAGCCACTGCGAGAAATTGAAGTAAGCCCACACCATGACGAAGGCGAGCATGAACTTGCCGTGGTCGTGGACTTCGGTATCGGTAAGGTAGTCGGACATCGGCTTGCGTTTGGCGAGGATGCACTCGATTACGACGCAGAAGCAGAAGGCGGAGAGCGCTTCACCGGCAATGAAGAGCATGCCGTAGATGGTCGAGATCCAGCGCGCCTGCAGCGACATCACCCAGTCGATCACCGCAAAGGAAATCGTGAGCGAGTAGATGACAAGTCCAATGGAACTCATCGCACGGAAACGCAGCGTGCTCAGGCCCGCAGTCGAGTCCTGTTCGGTGGACCAGCGATTCAGGAAGTACGCCATCCCGATCCAGATCGCAAAATAAACGATGTAGCGCAGCAGGATGCCGTTGAAGTTGAGATAGCTGTGTGCAATTTCTGCGATCTTCGGATCGGTCAGCCCCGGCCGGGCCCAGAAATAAAGCTTGGGCAGATTCAGCAAAACCGGAATGAAGAGCACGAACATGAGCGGCAGCGTCATCATGCCCGATTCCAGGATGCGGCGAATCACCGTGCCCCAGGCGCCGCCGACCAGGTGATACAGCATCAGGATGGCCATGCATCCGAGCGACAGGCCAAGCCAGAACATGAAGCCGGTGAGGTATGCGGAATAGAAACTGTCCGGAGCAAGATAAGCCCCCGCGACGGAAGCAATCGCACCGATTACGCCAATAACCAGCGACCGCTGCTGCATGGTCTGGGCCACGGGCGGGGCCATCAGGTCCGACTTATTTATGGTGGCCGTGGTCATTTGGGCTCCCCTTCTGTAGCGGCAGCGGGCGGCGCAATTTCGGGCAGCGTGGCTCCGTTGCCAATGTCGCGGAACTGCGGCGGAGATGACGGAATTTTTTGCCCCTCAGGAAGCTCGCTCGAAGTTGCATTCTGACTCAATTGCAAGGTGCGGATGTAGGCGGCGATGCACCAGCGATCGCGCGGCGCAACCTGCGTGCCATATTCGGGCATGACGCCAAAGCCGTTGGTCATCACGTCGAAGAAGTAGCCGATCGGCACTTTGCGCAGACGATCAATGTGATACGACGGCGGACGGCGGAATCCGCGTGTGGGGATGAAGCCACCACCATCGCCAACGCGCCCGTGACACGGCGTGCAGTTGATATTGAAACGCTCGCGTCCGCGCGCCAGAACTTCGGCGGTTACCGGGAAGGGCATAAAGTCGCCGGGCGCGTTGCCGATTTTTCCCGTGTACAAGTAGGTGTCTTCGTGGAGATCGCCGCGCGCCACCGTGCCCTCGACCGGCAAGCGGGCAGAGCGACCGTCAGGAAAGAAATCGCTCTTCGCCATGGGCCGGTAATACGGCTGCAGGTGCATATCGAGGCGGCATCCGGCGGTCACGGCAATCAGCGCCAGCAGCGCGGGCAGAAATTTTCGGAGGTTCGGAGTGGTACCCATGACTAGCTCGGCACCTCCGCGATCATACGAGGAGCCAGGCCCGAGAGAAACGAGCGCGTGCGGGCAGCGTCATATTTCGGGTCGCTCGATTCCACCACCAGAAAGAATTTGTTTTCCGAAGCCTTGGCAAACTCGGGCACGTTGAACACCGGGTGATAGGGCATGGGGAGACCGTTCAGGACAATCATGCCGATAGCGGAAGAAAGTCCGCCGAAAAGAATCGTCAATTCGAAGGTCACGATGATGAATGAGGGCCAGGAGTGAAACGGGCGTCCGCCAACATTGACGGGATAGGTAATCACCGCCACCCAATACTGGAGCGCGTACGCCGATATCCCGCCGATGAGTCCGCCGATCAGAACGATAAGCGGAACGTTGTTCTTGTGAAAGCCGATCGCCTCGGCAAGGCCCTCGATGGGGAACGGACTGTAGGCGTCGATTTTCTTGTAGCCCGCTTCGTGCGTCTTGTGAGCGGCGGCTACCAGGTCTTTTGCCGAGTCGAATTCGGCCATTAAGCCATAGATCTGAGAATCGGAGATCGGGCCATTGCCTGAGAAGTCGCTCATTGTTTCACCTCCGCCGCCTCGTGCACTTGCGACTCTGGCAGCAAGGTGCGCAATTCGAAGATCGAGATCATGGGAAGAATGCGGACGAACAGAAACATGGCAGTCAGGAACATGCCAATGGTGCCGGCGAAAGTCATCCAGTCCCACTTCGTTGGGTAGTACATGCCAAACGAAGAAGTCAGGAAGTCGCGGCTCAAACTAACCACCACAATAATGAAGCGCTCCAGCCACATGCCAACCAGCACCACGAATGAGATAAGCCAGAGCCAACCCGTGGAGACGCGGAATTTCTTCAGCCACAGAACCTGCGGAATCAAAATGTTACACGCAAGCAACGCCATGTACGACAACCGATACGGCCCGTGCAGCCGATTCCAGAGGAGGAACGAATCAAACTGGCTCCCGCTATACCAGCCCATGAACGCTTCCATGCCGTATCCGTAGGCGACGATGAGGCCGGTGGCCAGCATCACCTTGGCCGCATTCTCCAAATGCCTCATGGTAATAAAATCCTGCAGCCCGTAGATCCTGCGAATCGGAATCGCTAAACAAAGCACCATGGCGAATCCGGAATAAATGGCGCCCGCCACAAAGTACGGCGGGAAGATCGTGGTGTGCCAGCCCGGAACGATGCCCACGGCGAAATCGAAGCTAACGACCGTGTGAACGGAAAGCACCAACGGAGTCGCGAGTCCGGCGAGAAGTAAGTAGGCCGTCTCATAGCGGTGCCAGTGCTTCGCCGAACCGCGCCATCCCATCGCCAGCAGTCCGTAAACGCGCTGAACCAACGGACTCTCGGCTCGGTCGCGCAAACTGGCGAGATCGGGAATCAATCCCACAAACCAGAAGACCAGAGAAATGGTGAAGTAAGTCGAAACCGCGAACACGTCCCATACCAGCGGGCTGCGGAAATTCGGCCAGTAGTTCATGGTGTTCGGATACGGAAAGAGCCAGTACGCGAGCCACGGGCGTCCGGTGTGAGCAAGAGGGAAGATGCCGGCGCAGGCCACCGCAAACAGCGTCATCGCTTCGGCAAAGCGGTTGATCGAGTTGCGCCAGCTCTGCCGGAGCAGGCACAGAATCGCCGAAATCAACGTGCCCGCGTGGCCGATACCGATCCACCAGACGAAGTTAACGATGGCAAATCCCCAACCGATGGGGATGTTGATGCCCCAAATGCCAGTGCCTTTAATGAACAGATACCCGAGGGCCATCATCAACACGTTCATCATCGAGAACACAATCAGGAAGCCGAAGATCCATCCCAGCGAAACGGGGCGGCTCAGCACGATGTTGCTGATTTTCTCGCCGATGGTGGAGAAGGTGTGGCCCGGCGCAATCACCGGTACTCGCCTGTCTGCCACGGGTATTTGTGTGTTCGTAGCCATGCCTTACATGCGCTCCACTTATGCCTTTGACTCTTCTAAATCGGGGTTGGGATTGCGGACTTCCGCCAGATACGTTGTGCGCGGCCGCGTATTCAATTCGCCCAACAGGGAGTAATTCCTCGACTGCGCTTTCCACTTATTGACCTGACTGTTCGGATCGTTGAGGTTGCCGAAGACGATGGCGTTGGCCGGACAGGACTGCTGGCAAGCCGTCTGCAACTCGCCTTCTTTAATAGTGGAGTCGGCGCGTTCGGCATCGATGCGGCGCTCGTTGATACGCTGGACGCAGTAAGTGCATTTTTCCATGACGCCGCGGCTGCGCACGGTCACGTCGGGATTGCGCATGAGCTTGAACTGCGGCGTCTCCCAGTCCTGGAACAGCAGGAAGTTGAACCGCCGCACTTTGTATGGGCAGTTATTCGAGCAATAGCGCGTGCCGACGCAGCGGTTGTAGACCATGTCGTTCAGGCCCTCACTGCTGTGGATGGTGGCCTGCACCGGACAAACCAGTTCGCAAGGCGCATCCTCGCACTGCATGCAGGGCACGGGCTGGAAGAATCCCTTCGGATTATCGCGCGGGCCGTTGTAGTAAGCGTCCACGCGCAGCCAGTGCATGTGGCGGCCTTTGAGGGTCTGCTCCTTGCCGACCACGGCGATGTTATTTTCCGACTGGCAGGCAACGATGCAGTTGTTGCATCCGACGCAGGAGTTCAGGTCGATCGCCATGCCCCAAGAGTACTTCTCCTTCGAATAATCGAAGGGCTTGTAGAGCGTGAGGTCAGCAGGCGGCTCGCCTTCCTTCGCGAAGCTCGGCTCTTTCTTGTACTCCTCGAGGCTGCGCTCCTGCACCAGCGGACGCTCGCCGACGGGAGTCTCCATGGTCTGATAGCCCTGCGTGCTGGCGAGTTGGTAAGTGTCGCCGGTGGCGCGGAGTTCCGCACCGTCCGCAAACCACGAAGCCTGGATGGTGCGCAGCGGGTAAACGTCAAAGCCGGTGCCGGTCCCGACGCGGCCGGCGCGTGTGCGCCCATAGCCGAGGAAGACCGTGATGGAGTTGTCGGGATGGCCGGCCTGTATCCAGACTGCGCCTTTTACTTTCTTGCCGTTGAATTCCAGTTCGGCGACGTCCTTGAAATTGAGCTTCAGCCGCTCCGCCATCGCCGGCCCGATCATGATGGGGTTGTCCCATGTCAGCTTGGTGAGCGGTTTCGGGAGTTCCTGCAACCAGCCGTTATTTGAGAAGCGGCCGTCGTAGATGGAGGGGTCGCGGCGGAAGTTGAGCTCGTAGCCAGAGCCCGATGCCTGTGGTGAAATGAAGTTCGCAGCTCTCAGGGAGACGTTCCGCGGCGCATAGGTCGTACCGGCGATCCAGCCGTCATGCAGCGATTTGCGCCAGAAGGCGTCAAAGTCAGCCCCAGTATGCTGCTTTTGCCAGTAGGCCTGGACGAGATCGTGTCCCGTGAGGCCGGACTGCCCCGCGAGAATGGTGATGATCTCATGCGCGCTCTTGCCGCCGTAGAGCGGCTCGATCAGCGGCTGAACAATGCTGACCGTCCCATCGTAGGCGCGGGCATCGCTCCAAGACTCGAGATAGTGCGCTTCGGGAACATGCCACTGGCAAAGTTCGGCGGTCTCGTTGCGATGCGAGCCGAGATAAACCTTCAGACCGACGGCATTCGATTTCAGTGCCGACGCGAATTCGAGTTCGGCGGGGGCGTCGTAGGCCGGATTGCCGCCTAGAATCATCAGCAGGTCAACTTTTCCACCGCGCACGTCTTCCACGAGCGCGTGCAGCGACTGGTTGCGATTTACGGGATTCGCGTCAACCGGGTCCGTATAGAAGACTGTGCTTCCCACATTCCCCAGCTTCTGATTGATTGCGTGCGCCAAAGCATGAACCGCAGGAGGTTGATGATCCCCAGCAATGACTACGCTGGAGCCCTTGTGCTTCAGCAGATCCCCGGCGACGATCCCTGCGAACCTTTGGTGCTCGGGACCGACAGGAGGACGCAGGCCAGCGATGATGCCCCCTCCGAAATCCATCAGTGCATACGCGATTCCCTCGACCTCGTTTGCCCGCACCGGCAGCCGATGATCCGCCTTCATTCCCGTCGAACTCGGCGTGCTCTCGACCACATACAGCCGGTTCATGTTCGCGTCAGGATTGCGACGTGCGGCGAAATCGCGCGTGTAGCGCGCTGAGCCAGGGAATCCGGCGTAGAGGAAATCAGCGTCAAGCGAAACGATGACATCAGCCTTCGACAAGTCGTAGCGGGTCTCGACCGGCTCGCCGAAAGCCAACTTCGCGCCTTCGACCACATTGTCGCGATTGATCGGCTCGTAGACGTGCCACTTCGCCATCGGATTCGCCGCAAGATAACTGCGAATCTGCGCGGCCAGCGTGGGCGAGGAAACGGTCTGCGTCAGGATGCGGACGCCGCCGCCCGCCATGCTCTTCTGCACACTCATGGGGCCGCGAACCGCTTCCATGAACGCATTCCACGAACGCACGTCCCCCATGTAAGTGATGTTCTGCGCCCGGTCGGGATCGTAGAGATCCAGAAGGGAAGCCTGCGCGTAAACGTCGGTGCCGCCAAGACTCGCCGGATGCTGCGGATTGCCTTCGACTTTCGTCGGACGAAACAGATGGCTTTCGACCAAAATGGGCGAGGCGTACCCGCCGAGCGTGAACGCGGTCGCGTAGAACATGGGGCGGCCCGGAACAACGTTTTCCGGCTGCCTTACATAGGGCACGATCTCGGTGTTCGGCATCCGCGTGCAACCGGTCAAACCGGCGAGCGCCAGCGACGCGCCCATGGTTTTGAGGAAGCCGCGTCGCGAGAAATCGTCGAGCCACTCGGAAGCGCCTTTCGGGAACTCCCGGTGCAGCATCTCCTGAAACTCGCCGCTGCCGGCTAGCTCTTCGAGGCTGCGCCAGTACTCGGGGCCGGTCGTCTCCTCGATCTGCTCCTTGGCTGTCGCCAGATCAAGCTGCTTGCGCTTGCCCGGGCAAACGTCGCCTCCGACAGCGGTCCCGGCCGGTTTTGTGTTTTGCTCGTCCATGCTCATCGTCGAAATCAGCTCTTGGCTTTTGGCTGTCAGCTTCTAGCTTTCCGTTCTCAGTCTTTGCGATTGAATCCGGCCACTATCTGTGACAGGTATTGCAACTAGTGATGTCGTTCACTGACCGGACCTTGTACTGCTGCTTCAGCGCGTTCCCCAGCGCTTCCTGATCGGAGTATGCCGTCCCCTTCACAATCACGGGCTCGCCAGTGGAAGGCTCCTCATAGCGCATGTTGAAAACTTGCTCACGCGGACGTAGATATTTTTCCGGAGCGCGGTGGCAGTCGAGACAGAACTCCATCTGCAGCGATGCGTACTGATACATCAGCGGCATCTGGTCCACGGGGCCGTGACAGGTGTTGCAGCCCACTCCCTTGCTGATGTGGATGCTGTGATTGAAATACACGTAGTTGGGCAACTGGTTAACACGCGTCCATTCGATTGACCGGCCGGTGCGAAAACTCTCGCGGACGGGCTCCAGATACGCGGCGTTGGTCCAGATCTGCGCATGGCAGTTCATGCAGGTCTTGGTGGGCGGAATGCCGGCAAAGCTCGATTGCTCCACCGAGGTGTGGCAGTAGCGGCAGTCGATGCCGAGGCCGGTCACGTGATGCTGGTGGCTGAACGGGACAGGCTGCGATTTTCGTACTCCCGCATAGGTGATGTACGGAGACCGCTCAATCTGCACCATGACCCAAAATAGCCCGGCCACGGCAAGAACAGTCAGGACCATCGAGGCCCGGGCGATTGCGTTGCTGCTGCGCGGAAAAATCTGCATTGATGTGAAGTATTTGGTATTGCGGAATTGGTTCGCACCGCTCCCGGCTGACCGCATTCGTATGATTTAGGTCACGTACTGCTGTGACGCACGTTACTGAAACAAGCGAGTATAACAGTTGATTGGCAAAATTGAATAGGTCGCACAGCTTTTCTTTGTGCCCATTCGGGAAATTGAATTTAGCCGGAATCTGAAGGCACTTCCTGTTCTTCAGGTGAATGCGCTGTGAATTCGCTTTTCGCAGCTGGAAACGAAACGTCAGCGCAGGTGCATGACCAGCAGTTTGGGTTCTGTCATTTCATGAATCGCGTCGCGCAAGCCTTCGCGGCCCAGTCCGGAATCTTTAATGCCGCCATAGGGCATGTGGTCGATCCGGAACGTGGGAACATCGCCGGCGATCAAGCCTCCGACTTCGAGTTCGTCGTAGGCCTGAAAGATGAGTTTGGCGTCGCGGGTAAAAAGTCCGGCCTGCAGGCCGAAGGCGGAACTGTTGATCTGTTTCAGCGCGGAGGCGAAATCGTTGTCGGGCTCAACGGTCACGACCGGCGCAAAAATTTCCTGGCAATTCACTTTCATGCTGGGCTTGGTGCCGGTAAGCACGGTGGGCTCGAACAGCGTGCCCTCGCGGTTGCCGCCGCAGAGCAGGCGCGCCCCACCGCGAACCGCCTCCTGCACCCAGTCGGCCGCGCGGATCGCGTCGCTTTCGCGGATCAGCGGGCCGAGGTCGCTCGACTCGTCGAGCGGGTCTCCAACTTTCAGTTTGCCGACTCCCGCCAGCAACAGCTCGGTAAATTTTCCGTAGACGGAATGCTCGACTAGAATCCGCTGCACCGAAATGCAGGACTGTCCCGCGTAGGCAAAACCTCCGGTAACGCAGCGCTCGGCGGCGTAAGCGAGATCGGCGTCGCTGTGGACGATGACGCCCGAATTCCCTCCCAGTTCGAGAACTACTTTTTTCTTTCCCGCGTTGTTCTTGATGGCCCAACCGACGGCGGCGCTGCCCGTGAAACTGATGAGCTTGATGCGTTCGTCGCTGACCAGCAGAGCAGAGTCTCCGTTGGCGAGCAAAACCGCGTTGAACCCGCCATCCGGCCATCCGGCTTGCTGGATCACTTCCGCCAGCAGCAACGCGGTGAGCGGCGTCTCGGGCGCGGGCTTGAGCACCATTGAGCAGCCCGCCGCAATGGCCGGTGCAACTTTGTGCGCGACCAGGTTCAAAGGGAAATTAAACGGCGTGATCCCGGCGATCGGGCCCAGCGGAAAACGTTTGACGATGCCCCACCGCCCGACCGTCGACTGCTGCCAATCCAGCGGCAAATATTCGCCGTAGCCACGGAGCGTCTCTTCGGCGGCGATGTTAAACGTAAATACCGCGCGGTCAACTTCGCTGCGAGCGCTCTTGATGGGCTTGCCCGCTTCCAGCGCAATTGTGCGCGCAAATTCTTCTTTGCGATCGCGAACGCCAGTTGCAATCCGGTGCAGAACCCGCTGCCGCTCGAAGGCGGGCAGCCGGCGGGTGGTCCCGAAAGCCTTGACGGCAGCGGCAATCGCGGCCTCGGCGTGCTCGCGGCGTCCCTGATAAACATGCGCGATCAGCGCACCGTCGTAAGGCGCGCGCACGTCGACGATGTCACCTTCCTCCAGCCACTTCCCGTCCAGAAAGAAACCGTGGCTTGCAACCGGAGTCACCGTCATCTCGGCCATGCCGCTACCTCTCTCGAAAGGATTCGCGATTCATGCTTGATGTTGCGCGTCTTGCCCCACGTGCTAACGATTATAAGCTCGCAAGCGACGCGTAATCGACAACAGCGCGACAGCATCCAGCGCTTGGATGTCATTTGCCGGTTTGCGGTTTGAAGCGCTCATCGACTTCCACCTGATATCCCGCGACCAGCCGATTGGTTTCATTCGCCATGCCGACCACGGACATCAACTCTTTAAACTGGGCGTCGGTCATGCCTTTGTTTTTAGCCGAGGCGGTATGCGAAGCGATGCAGTATTCGCACTGGTTCGTGATCGAAACCGCAACGTAGATCATTTCCTTGGTAAGCGGATCGAGCGCTCCGGGAGCCATGATTTGCTTGATGTCTTCCCAAGTCCGCTTGAGCATGACCGGATCGTGCGCGATCGCCTTCCAGAAATTGTTGACCCAGTCCGTCTTGCGCGTAGCCATAATGTCGTCATAGATGGCGCGCACCTCGGGGCTGGCATCGGCGTACTCGATAAGGCCAAAGATGGACATGAAATTCCTCCGGTCAACAAATGATTAGTGGACGTTGAATGATGGATAGCGCCATTGAGACATTGAGTGATTGAGTCATTGAATCATTTAGCCGTTGACTCAATGATTCAATGACCAAATGTCTCAATGGATTCACGACACCCAGTCCAAGACCTTGTAGTACGCTCCCGCGAACGGCAGAAACCATGGCTTGCCGTTGTAAAGCCCCAGCGGCGCGCCGGGAAACGGGATCTCTGCAAAGGGATTGTCCGTCTTTCCGTCTGCGATCCATTCCGCCATTTTCTGCCCTTGATACGTAGCCATGGCAACGCCGTGGCCCGCATATCCAATGGCAAAATAGATGCCATCGACTTGCCCCGCATGCGGCATGATGTCGAAACAAAAATCGAGGGTGCCGCCCCAGACGTATTCGACCTTGGTATCGCGCAGTTGCGGATAAACGCCGATCATGCCGAGGCGCAGAAGCTCAGCGCTCTTGCGGATAGTCCGATCGGTCTCCGGGAAAAACGCAGCGCGGCCGCCGAACAACATGCGATTGTCGGGAGTGAGCCGATAGTAATAAATGTAGTTCTTGGAATCGTAGATCTGACGATTGCGCGGGCTCAGTTCGCGGGCCAGCGCCTCAGGAAGAACTTCGGTAGTGATGATGAACGACCCGATGGGAATGATTTTCTTCCGCAGCGCCGGTGTAGCCGCACCCGTGTAGCCGCTGGTTCCAACCAGCACGTTGCGCGCCCAAATCGCGCCTCGCGAAGTGTTGAGCCTGAAACCAGGCGCGCCGGCACGCAATTCGCGCTGGATGTTCTGCAGTCGCGTTCGCTCGCAGATCTGGGCCCCGGCACGCATGGCAGCGGCGCCGAGTCCGGCAACGTAACGCGCGGGATTGAGGCCGACTGAGATTTCGTCGACCATGCCACCGTAATAAATGTCGGACCCAATTTCGCCGCTAAGTTGGTCGCGGGGCACAACGCATAACTGGTGGTTGAATTCGCGGCCAATGACCTCAACCTGGCGGGCGTAGTCATCGAAATGCGCCTGCTTGCAGGCAACTTCAAGGTGTCCGGTACGAGCAAAATCGCAGGCGATGTTTTCCTCTTTCACGATGCGTTCGACCGCGTCGATGGTCTCCAGCGAAGCAGCGTACATGCGGCGCGTAAGCTCGCGTCGATACATGGATATAAGTTTGTTGACGCCAAGCTTCAGCCCGGTGAGCACCATGCCGCCGTTGCGCGAACTCGCACCCCAGCCGATGGTTTCCGATTCGAGCACGACGACTCTCGCACCGCGTTTAGCAAGCGCGAGCGCTGCGGAGAGTCCGGTGAATCCGGCGCCGATGATGGCAACGTCAGCGCTCTCCGGCAACGGCTGCGCCGGAGTGCTGGGCATCTGGACAGTGGTGAGCCAGTAGTTGAGTTCCTGGGGCATGCGAGCTTTTGATTCTCTTCCCTTCGTGTTCCTTCGTGAGTGTTTCCTTCGTGTCCTTTGTGGTTATGAGGTTTTTGTTAACCACCAAGGACACTAAGGTACACGAAGGAGAATCAAACTACAGCACCGCCGTCTCGTGAATCATCCGCCCTTCCACAAATCGCGAGAAGTTCAGAAGAGACGCGTCGATCAAGTCTGTCTTCCCGGTCAGAATCAGGTCGCTCAGAATCTTCCCGGTTGCGGGCGAGTGCATCACGCCGTGCCCGCTGAAGCCGTTGGCGAAGAAGAAGCCGGGGACTTCCGGAGACTCGCCAAGGATTGGGTGATGATCGGGCGTCATCTCATACAGGCCGGCCCAGGCTCGCTTGGGATTGACCGCGACATTTTCGAAGACAGGCACGCGATCCGCAGCGCGCGTCAAGATCTTCTCGATGAAGCTCGCTTCGAAATCAGTTTTGTAGCCCGGCGTTTCTTCCGGATCGTTCCACGCCAGCAGGAATCCGCGGCTCTCGGGCCGGAAGTGAAAGCCGGTGGACATGTCGATGATCATGGGCGCGGTGTGCGGAAATTGGTCAAACGGTTCTGTAGGCACGAGCATCCGGCGCAATGGTTCGACGGGAAGATCGATGCCAACCATCTTCGCAATCGGAGCCGCCCAAGCTCCAGCGCAGTTGACGACCGTGCGCGTTGAAACCGTGTCGCGCGTGGTCAGGACTTCAAAGCTCCTGTCGTGGGTGTTGCGCATGATTGCAGTGACGTCGGCGTTCTTCCAGAGCGTGGCCCCGTGGTCGCTGGCCCACGTCATAAATCCAATCATGGCGCTATAAGGATCGACGAATCCGTCGGTGGAACAAAAGCTGCCGCCAACAATGTCATCGCCGCGAAGCTGCGGAAACAACCCGCGAATTTCATCGCCCGCAACCAGTCGTACGCTCTTCAGCCCCATGGCGACTTGCTTTTCATAGTTCGCGCGCAGGTAGGCCATGTACTTTTCGTTGGTCGCACAAAAAAGATATCCCTGCGCCCGGTAGTCGCATGGGTAGCCGAGCCGATCTTCGAAGCCCGCATAAAACGGGATCGAGTACAGCGACATCTGTATATTGACCGGCGTAGAAAACTGCGCCCGCACGCCGCCCATGCTCTTGCCCGTGGATCCCTTGCCCTGCGCCGTCTCGCGCTCAATCACGAGAACGTTCTTACAGCCGGCCGCGACCAGGTGGTAGGCAATGCTGGAGCCGACAATCCCTCCGCCGATGAGAACGACGTCCGCGGTATGCATCTGCTGGCTATTGTAAACGTCCGAGCAAGGTCGAAATGTGTGGTTGGCCCCGCGTGGCGACGGCTACGACCGGCCCGGGACGGAACAGTACGTCGTCACCACACGAACCCCCGAATCTCGCGGACTGCGGTGGCCGATCTCTGTTTAGGAGAACACCGCAGCGATAGCAATCCCAATCAGCACCACAACGCCGAACCAGCCAAACACTACGGCAAACGCGGTCCCACGTTTGACCTTGCTGATGCAGGTGATGCCGATGGCGGTCAGCGCCAGAGTCCAGATGGTGAAAATGTCAAACGATGACAGCAGACTGCCCAGCACTGGATGCGCGGCCCGTTCGATGAAATATCCGGGATTGGTGGCCACCGGGTTCTGGAAGGAAAATGAATCGCTGCTCACTCCCGCCAGCACCGACAGGATTGCGAGCAATGACTTCAGCAGCCCTGCCAAGCCGGAATACATTGCCAAGGCAAACACAGCCTTGAATTTCACCTCCGCGCTCAAACCAAACTTCAAAGTGCCAAGCAGAACGGCGGCGACGATTGCATACCAGATCGGAATGAACAAGAAAAAGCAGTAGGAGAATATCTTGGTGAATTTGACTTGCGTCTGCATGGCGTTTTCGCGCTGATCGGCCGGCATACGCTCAAAGCGATCGGCCTGCTTGGGTTGCGACTGAATCTGATTCTCCGCAACCTTGCGAAAACCAACTTTCTGATCGACCACATAGACAAAGAGCAAGGAAACAATCGCGGTAATCAGGAATGGCGCCCACCAACTGGCATTCCTCCGGAGGTCGGTGAACGTCTTGCTGGGCGCAAAAAAAGTGTTGACCAGGCGCTGCCCTTCAGACAGCGGCGCTGGTTCCTGCGGAGGCACAATTGCTGCTGCGGCCATAGCTGCTCCTTGAACACGCGCATTGTAGCCGGGTTCGCACCGCCAGGACAACCGTGTGGATGCAGCTGGTTTGGCTGCGGGCTACGCCCCCCAGGGACGGGCGGAGCCCCGTCCCCCACGAATCCCAAATCACGACGCCGCCATCTCCGGCGTTGCCGCCAGCAGCTTGCGCGTGTAGTCATGCTGCGGTCGGGAGGTGATCTGCTCCGTGCTTCCAATCTCGACGATCTTGCCGCGATACATCACCGCGATGCGGGTCGAGAGATAACGCACCACCGGCATGGAGTGCGAGATGAATAAATAAGTGAGGCCGAAATCGTGCTGCAGTTGCTGCAGAAGATTCACGATCTGCGCGCCAACGCTGACGTCGAGAGCGGAAACCGGTTCATCGGCGACGATGAACTTCGGCCGCAGCGCCAGAGCGCGGGCAATGCCGATGCGCTGCCGCTGGCCGCCGGAAAATTCGTGCGGATAGCGTGGCATGGCGGATTCATCCATTCCGACGGCGCGCAAAAGTTCCCGTACGAGCTGGCGGCGGGCATCGCGGGTCGCGTTTTCGCCGATGATCTGCTGGTGAAGAATCAGCGGCTCGGCAATCACGTCCTCGACGCGGTAGCGCGGGTCAAGCGATCCAAACGGGTCCTGGAAAATAATCTGCATGTCGCGGCGAAGGCGGCGCAGTTCCGAGCCATTCGCCTGCAGCAGATCGATGCCATCGAAAAGAATGGCGCCCGAAGTTGGCTCGATCAGGCGGAGGATGAGCCGTCCCAGCGTGCTTTTGCCGGAGCCGGATTCGCCCACCAAGCCGAGCGTCTCGCCGCCGTGAATATCGAGTGATACATCATCCACGGCACGTACTTCGCCCGAGCGCCGCCCGCCAAACGCAGATTCGGCGAGACCGAAGACTTTGGTGAGATTGCGAACTTCAACCAGGGGCACAGGTCACCCTCTCCCAACAATCTGTTTTATATACATTCCATATTCCAGAACATGGAATAACTAACCCGCGATCATCGGCACCGCCGCCAGCGCGGCAACCATGCCAATGGTTCGCGCCCGGCTGAAGTGCTCGTGCAGAAAGATGCGAGCGAGCACAACCGTAACCGCGGGATAAAGCGAACTAAGCACGACCGCTGCATCCAGGCGTCCGATCTGCGCCGCCCGGATGAAGACGGCGCTGCCCGTGATGTCGAGGATTCCGGCAACCACGGCAATACCTAGCACAGGCATGGGCACCGCACGGAGGTGTCTTCCGAACAGAACGATGGCTCCCGTCACCAACAACGAAGCCGATCGCGAACTGGCCGCAACCCACAGCGCCGAGGCACTGCCCGCCTGGTGGACACACAAGTAGAAACCAGCGAAGCCGATTCCAGCCAGCACCGCCAGGCCCAAGCCTTCAGGACGGCCAACGCCAGCCTCAGTGCGCGAGATGAGCCACACGCCGATTCCCGCGAGAATAAAACCAACCACGTGTCGATAGCCCGGGAAGCCCTCCGCGAAAGCGGTCACGATGGTAGGAATAGCGGCGCCTAGAACCGCAGCGACCGGCGCGACCAATCCCATGTTTCCGCTGGCCAAGGAACGATAAAACAAAGCCAGAGCGATGCCCCCGACCGACCCGGCGATCAGCGACCAACCCAGGCTAGAGTTTCCCGGAAATGGCGCGTGGGTCAGCAGCGCGAGAGTTCCGATCACGACCAAGCCGCTGATGTGCACGATGGCCGTGAATAGAAACGCGTTCGCGCGCCGCGCGCCCACACCACCGAGAAAATCGCTCGCGCCCCACACTCCGACCGCAGTCAGGCTGTAAGCAGCGGGAATGTATTGGGCCGTGACGGACATGGGGAATTTGAGATTAGCACGCAGTGGGCACGAATCACGTAGGGACAACGAGGCATCGCTTCAACGATTTCTGTAGAGACGGGGCTTGCCCCGTCTCAGGCTGCGGAGACGCGGCCAGCCGCGTCTCTACCGAGAATTGCTAAGCCGTCACCGCTTCCGGCTGCGCCTTCCCCGCCAGCAGTTGCCGCAGCACGTACTGGAGAATCCCTCCGTTAGCGTAGTAGAGCGCTTCCTGCGGAGTATCAATGCGGACCACCGCGTGAAATTCCGCCGTCTTCCCGCCTTTCATGCGCACAGTAATTTCGCGGCCAGAAGAAAACTTCTCCACCACATCACGAATCCCCGCGATCTCGAACACTTCTTCACCGGTCAACTTCAATGTCTCGGCATTCTCTCCCGGCAGAAACTGCAGTGGCAGAATGCCCATGCCGACGAGGTTCGAGCGATGAATCCGTTCGTAGCTTTCCGCAATCACAGCGCGAACGCCCAGCAACCGCGGTCCCTTGGCTGCCCAGTCGCGCGATGATCCCGAGCCATATTCTTTGCCCGCAAGAATCACCAGCGGCACTTTCTCGGCATGATATTTTTCGGACGCGTCAAAGATCGACATCTCAGTGCCATCCGGCAGGTGACGGGTGAATCCGCCTTCGGTGTTCACCATTTTGTTGCGCAGGCGGACGTTGGCGAAGGTGCCGCGCACCATGACCTCGTGGTTGCCGCGGCGCGATCCGTACGAATTGAAATCCGCCGGCTGCACTCCGTGAGCAATTAAATACTTGCCGGCGGGGCCATCTTTCTTAATCGAGCCCGCGGGCGAAATGTGGTCGGTGGTGACGCTGTCGCCGAGCACGGCCAGCACGCGCGCATCCTTGATGTCCTCGACGGCCGAAGGTTTGAGCGCCATATCGTCGAAGTAGGGCGCTTGCCGGATGTAGGTGGAATCGTTCTCCCACGCGTAGGTCTCGCCCTTTGGAACCGGCAGCCCGCGCCAGCGCTCATCTCCCGAGTACACCTCGGCATAGCTCTTGCGAAACATCTCGGGCGTAATCGCGCTCGCCATCGACTGCTCGACTTCCTGCTGCGATGGCCAGATGTCGGCGAGATAGACGGGCTTGCCGTCTTTTCCTTTTCCGACGGGATCCTTGCGCAGATCGATGTCGATCCGCCCGGCGAGCGCGAATGCCACGACCAGCGGCGGCGACATCAGGTAGTTGGCGCGCACTTCAGAGTTGATGCGGCCCTCAAAATTGCGATTGCCCGAGAGCACCGAGGCGACCACCAGATTCTTCTCGTCAATCTCTTTCGAAACCTCAACCGGCAGCGGGCCCGAGTTTCCAATACACGTCGTGCAACCGTAGCCCACGATGTGAAACTTCAGCTTCTCCAGATACGGCATCAGGCCGGCCTTTGCCAGATAGTCGAGGACAACTTTCGATCCGGGAGCGAGCGACGTTTTGACCGTCGAGGGGACTTCGAGACCGCGCTCCACCGCCTTCTTGGCCAGCAGTCCAGCGGCCAGCATCACCGATGGATTCGACGTGTTCGTGCAACTGGTAATCGCCGCAATCACTACGCTGCCGTGCTGTAGCGCTTTCCCATTTCCTGAAATATGTTCGTGGACGTTCGGGTCTTCGACACCGACTGCAGTCGGATTGCCGCCTTCCTGTTCCCAGTTGTTGACCTGTTTAGCGGCGACGGTGCCCTGCTTAAGGGCGACGTCGGCCGGAGCCGACGCGGCGGCCTTAGCCTTCTGCTTGATCAGGGAAGGCAACGCCTGAGCAAACGACTCGCGTGCGTGCGACAGCACGACTCGATCCTGCGGGCGCTTCGGTCCCGCGAGACTCGATTCGACGGTGGCAAGATCAAGGCTCAGCAGTTCGGAGTATTCGGCTTCGGGCGTTTTGGCATCGTGAAAAAGTCCCTGCTCGCGCGCGTAGGCTTCGACCAGCGCGATCTGCTCGTCGCTGCGGCCGGTGAGTTTCAGGTAGCGCACGCTTTCTTTGTCGATCGGAAAGATGCCGCAAGTGGCGCCATATTCGGGAGCCATGTTCGCAATCGTCGCGCGATCGGCGAGCGGCAGATCTTGCAGGCCGGGGCCAAAGTACTCGACGAACTTGCCGACCACTCCGTGCTTGCGCAACATCTCGGTGATGGTGAGAACGAGGTCGGTTGCCGTGGCGCCTTCGCGCAGGCGTCCAGTAAGTTTCACGCCGACGACGAGCGGGATCAGCATGGATACAGGCTGCCCCAACATGGCGGCCTCGGCTTCGATGCCGCCAACGCCCCAGCCCAGCACGCCGAGTCCATTCACCATCGTGGTATGCGAATCGGTACCAACCAGCGTGTCAGGATACGCCGTGCGCTTGCCGCCTTCTTCGTGCACAAAGACGACGCGCGCCAGGTATTCGAGATTCACCTGGTGGACAATGCCGGTGTCCGGCGGCACGATGGCAAGATTGCGGAAGCCGGTCTGTCCCCAGCGCAGAAACGCGTAGCGTTCTTTGTTTCGCTGGAATTCAAGCAGCGCGTTTACATCGAAAGCATTGGGCGTACCAAATTCATCGACCTGCACCGAGTGGTCGATGACCAGTTCCGCGGGCTGCAACGGGTTAATAAGCTTGGCGTCGCCCCCCAACCGTTTCATGGCGTCGCGCATGGCGGCAAGATCCACAACCGCGGGAACGCCGGTGAAATCCTGCAGCAACACACGGCTCGGCGTGAAGGCGATTTCTTTTTCCGGCTTCGAATTCTTGTTCCACGCTGCTAGCGCGCGAATCTCGCCCTTCGTCACGTTGCGCCCGTCTTCCGTGCGCAGCAGGTTCTCCAGCAAAATACGCAGCGAGAACGGCAGGTGCTTCGTCGAGATACCCTGCTTGTCAAGCGCGTCAATCCGATAGAGTTCGTATTCCTTGTTGCCAACTTTGAAAGTAGCGCGGGCGCCAAAACTATTCGATGACATGATGATCTTCCTTCAAGCTCCGGTACAGGACCGGACGCAATACAGACTGGGAACTAACTAGTGTAATTCGTTTCGAACGCTCGGTGGGGACGCTCGTGTGGGGACGGGGCTCTGCCCCGTCCAAGCCGAGCGCAGTTCGGCCTCGACCCGCAAGAATGACGAACCCCACTAGAATTGAGTTGAAGTAGAAAACTCACAATGAATCAGACCTTGGGCCATGTAGCGCTGGTAGTCCGGGACTACGATGAAGCCCTGGCATTCTTCACCCGCACCCTCAATTTCAAAGTGATCGAAGATACTCGTTTGAGTGAACACAAGCGCTGGGTACTGATCGCTCCGCCGGGCTCTGAGGGCACAAGCCTGCTTCTGGCCCGCGCGGCAACGCCCGAGCAGGCGACTCGGATCGGCAGCCAGACCGGCGGGCGCGTCTTTCTTTTCCTGCACACCGACGATTTCTGGCGCGACTACAATGAAATGACCGCGCGCAAAGTAAAGTTCACCCGGCCCCCAAGCGAAGAACCCTATGGCACCGTCGCAGTCTTCGAGGACCTGTACGGCAATCAATGGGATCTATTGCAGCTGAAAGCCGGTAATGTGCCCTAACCGAATTGCCGGCCTACTCCTCACTTCGCCCGGAGCAGCAGCACCGGCGCACTGATACTGTGCCGGACTCGTGTGGCAGTAGCGCCAAGAAATATGTCCGCCAGAAAGCGGTGCCCATGTGTGCTCATGGCCACCAAATCGCATCGCTTCTTCTCGACCCACTTGATAATCTGCTCGGCCGGTTCGCCATACGCCAGTTCGGCCTGTGCAGGAATGCCGATGGATTCAAACTCGGCCCGCACTTTTTCCAAATAGACGGTGTCTTCGGTGATTTCCGGACTGACCGCGTCCGGGCCATACGTCCTGGCCGCCCATCCATCGGCCACGTGAAGCAACACCAGCCGGCTCTGCGCGAGCTTCGCGAGTTGCTTGACGTGTTCAATAATCGCCCGGTCACTCGACGTGCCATCCAACGTCACCAGAATGGTTTCGTACATAGTTATTCCGTTTCTGTCGACTCTTGTCGTTAGACTTTTTTTCGTTCCGGCGTCATCCGCCGCTGATAACCTTCCACGCAGCTTTGAGCGAGTCCGGTAGGCCGTAAATGTCCATCAAGGTGATCAGAATAGCACTGCCCCAACCGGCAATCAGCAGGAACCAACCGTTCTTCCACATCCCCATACGCAGCCGAGAACTGGTGAAGTGCAGCAACGGGAACATGGCGAAAGGTAGCTGCAGCGCCAGCACCACCTGGCTGAGCGTCAGCAGGTCGGTAACGCTGCTGTCGCCTCGCAGACCAATAATGAAGACCGCCGGCAGGACGGCCAGCGTTCGTGTGATGAGCCGCCGCACCCACGGCTTGATGCGCCAGTGCATGAAGCCTTCCATCACTACTTGCCCCGCCAGCGTGCCCGTGATGGTGCTGCTCTGCCCGCTGGCCAGCAGCGCCACCGCAAATAGCGTGCTCGCGGCAGCCGTCCCTAACAACGGCGCCAGCGTCAGATAAGCGATCCGAATCCAGTCACTGTCGGCGCTGAACCTGACCACATGCCCACCCGATGCGGTCACGCTTTCCTTCCCGAAAAACACCGTCGCCGCCAGCACCAGAATCGCCGCGTTGACGAAGAAGGCGATGGTCAGCGCCACGATCGAGTCAATGGTGTTGAAGCGGACCGCGCTCCGAATGGACGGTTCGTCCTTCTGCAGCCTGCGGCTCTGCACCAGCGCCGAGTGCAAATACAAATTGTGCGGCATCACCGTCGCGCCGATGATACCGATGGCCAGATATAAAACCCCGGATTGACGAAAGTGCGGCGTAATCAGTGCCCGCCCCATTTCCAGAAAACTTGGTTGCGTCTGCGGCAGAACGAAAAGCTCGATGAAGTAGCACACGCTGATGGTCGCGATCAGCAGCAACACCACCGCTTCGATGGTCCGCATTCCAAACCGCTGCAAAGCCAGCAGCAGCAGCACGTCCACACCCGTGATAATCACCGCCCATAGCATCGGAATGTGGAACAGCAGGTTGAGGGCTACCGCACTCCCCAGCACCTCCGCCAAGTCGCACGCGCCAATTGCTACCTCGCTCATCAGCCAGTTGGGCCAACGGGTCCACTCGGGATACCAGTCGCGGCAGCACTGGGCTAGATCCTTTCCGGTCACTACGCCCAAGCGCGCGGAAATTACCTGCATGAAGATCGCCATCAGGCTGGCGAGTCCGACCACCCACAAGAGCCCGTACTTGAACTGAGCGCCGCTTTGCAGGTCCGTCCCCCAGTTACCCGGGTCCATGTAGCCGACGCTGACCAGAATCGCCGGGCCGACGAATGCCCGCCACTGCTCCCAGAAGCCGGCCTCGTGATGCGGCACCTCGACCGAACTGTGCACGCCTTCCAACGACACGTGGCCGCTACCCTGCGCGGCGGCAGGTGACAAACCGGGGCCGGCCGGAGCCTTCGTGTCCGCTCGATCGTCTGCCTTTCTCATCTTCTGGGCTTCCGAAATGTAACGAGTTAATTGCAAGTATACGTTCTGACGCCGCTGTTCCAGTGCCTGTGTAGAGACGGGGCTCACCCCGTCTCCGCGGCCCGCGACGAGCAAACGTGTCTCAATCCCATGACTCCGTTTGACATCATCTTCTCCCGCCCCTACCCTTGAATGTTCAGTTATGAAGATCCTCGTCATCGGCAGTGGCGGACGCGAACACGCTCTGGTGTGGAAGCTAAGGCAATCGCCGCGGGTAACAAAGATTTACTGCGCGCCCGGCAACGGCGGCATCGCCGACGAAGCCGAGTGCGTCGCGGTCGACGTCAAGAACCTCGACTCCATGGTCGCGCTCGCAAACCAGATTCAGCCCGACCTCACCATCGTCGGCCCCGAATTGCCGCTGATGCTCGGCTTGGTGGACGAATTCACGCGCCGGGGCTGGCGCACCTTCGGCCCCACCCAAGCCGCCGCCCAGCTTGAAACCAGCAAGAGCTTTGCCAAGGAATTCCTGCAACGCCACCGCATTCCCACCGCGCACTACGCGATCTGCGATTCTGCGGCGCAGGTGCGCGAGGCCCTGCCGCATTTCCATACTCCGATCGTGGTCAAGGCCGACGGACTCGCTGCCGGCAAAGGTGTGGTCATCGCCAAGAGTAAAGATGAGGCCGCGACCGTCGCCGGTGAAATGCTCAGCGGCCGAATGCTGGGCGAAGCCGGATCGCGTGTCGTGCTCGAAGAATTTCTAGAGGGCGACGAACTCTCTTTCCTCGTTGTGAGCGACGGCGAACGCGTTGCCCCGCTGGTCGCCGCACAAGATCACAAGCGCGTCGGCGACGGCGACAACGGCCCCAACACCGGCGGCATGGGCGCCTACACCACACGCACCATCGTCGATGAACAAATGCGCGACTGGCTCCTCGCCCACATCGCGCGCCCCGTCGTCGCCGGCATGAAGGTCGAAGGCGCGGAGTATAAAGGCGTTCTCTATTGCGGCCTGATGATGACCGCGCGCGGCCCCATGGTGCTCGAATTCAACTGCCGCTTCGGCGATCCGGAGACGCAGCCCATCTTGATGCGCCTCGAAAGCGACCTGGTTGAGGCGATGGAGGCGTCCATCGACGGCCGCACCAGCGACGGCGATTTCAAATGGTCCAATGATGCGGCGGTGTGCGTGGTAATGGCTTCAGGCGGCTATCCGGGCGCTTACGAGGCGGGCAAACAAATCACCGGCCTTGACGATGCGGCGAAGTTGGACGGCGTAAAAGTCTTCCACGCCGGCACCTCGAAACGCGACAACGCTTTCTACACTTCCGGCGGACGCGTGCTCGGCGTAACGGCACGCGCGGCGGAGTTGCAAACGGCCGTGCAACGCGCCTATGAAGCTTGCGCGAAGATCGGCTTTGAGGGCGCGCACTATCGCAAGGACATTGCCGCGCGGGCAGTGAAGAAGAACTAGCGGCTACAGAGAACTGGAAATCTTCCAGGAACGAAAGCGGCGAAGGAGCGCGGGCTTCGCATCGGGGTATCGCTTTAGCGATACCGCAACTCTTCGAAACAAGACGCCCCTTTAGGGGCTGAGGATGGACGCAAACGAACAATGAGCAAGCCACTAGTTTCAATCGTCATGGGCAGTGACTCCGACCAGGAGATCATGCGCGAAGCCGGGAAAGCTCTCGATGAATTCGGCATCGCATATGAAATGGACATAACTTCAGCCCATCGCTCGCCCGATCGCACCGCAGCCTACGCACGCAAGGCCGCCGGGCGCGGCATCCGCGTGATCATCGCCGGCGCGGGCGGAGCGGCGCACCTGGCGGGCGTAATCGCAGCCCACACAACCTTGCCGGTCATCGGCGTCCCCATTCCCTCCACTTCCTTGCAGGGCATGGATTCCCTGCTCGCGACCGTGCAAATGCCGGCAGGCATTCCGGTGGCAACCGTCGCCATCGGGAAGCCGGGCGCGACCAACGCAGGAATCCTCGCGGCACAGATTATTGGCGTGGCCGACGCATCCATCGCGAAGAAACTAGCAACGCACAAAGAGAAACTCGCGTGCGGCGTGGAAGAAAAATCAAAAAAAATGAAAGCGGCAATGGAAGGGTGAAGCAATAGACGACGACGTGTTGCCGCGAATGTCGCTCATAGCTTCAAACTTTTCAGATACTCCCGGAACTCCCCGCCCAGATCTTCGCGTTTCAGCGCAAAGTCAACCGTGGCTTTGAGGAAGCCAAGTTTGTCCCCAGTATCGAAGCGGCGGCCTTCGTAGACGTAGGCATACAACTTTTCGCGCTGCAGCAGCCCGCGCAGCCCGTCCGTAAGTTGCAACTCGCCGCCCGCGCCCGCCTCAATATCGGAAAGCGTTTCGAAGATCGTCGGCGTCAGAATGTAGCGTCCAATCACCGCCAGATTGGAAGGCGCATCCGCCAGTTTCGGCTTTTCCACCAGGTCAAGAACTTCGTAGAGTTTGCCCCCAGAGCCAGCAACCTCTTTCGCCTTCAGCACGCCGTAAGAAGAAATCGCCGGCCCGTCGACAATCTGGGTCGCAATCACCGAACAGTGCTTCTCGTTGAATACGTCCATCAATTGTTTGAGCACGGGTACTTTTGCATCGATGACGTCATCGGCAAGCAGCGTCGCAAAGGGTTCGTCTCCAATCAATTCGCGCGCCGTGAGCACTGCGTGTCCCAAGCCCAGCGCCTCCTTTTGACGCACGTAGGCCACGTAGATCATGTCCGAAATCTGGCGCACGATCTTGAGCAAGTCGTGCTTGCCCTTTTCTTCGAGCATCTTCTCCAGTTCGTAGCTGACGTCGAAATGATCTTCGATCGCACTCTTGCCGCGTCCTGTAATGATGATGATCTGGTCGCATCCCGCCGCCACTGCCTCTTCCACGCCATACTGAATGATCGGCTTATCGACCAGCGGCAGCATCTCTTTCGGCTGAGCTTTGGTGGCGGGGAGAAAGCGCGTGCCTAATCCGGCGGCAGGGAAGATCGCCTTCCGCACTTTCTGGATCTTGCGGCGGTCGCCATTGGTTCGTCGTTCGTCTGTCGGCTTCATCGCGGAATCAATTGTAAACTGCCGCCTTTGTATCTAGTACCGTGACCGCGTGATTGTTACCACGGCTGATTTGAGATTGCCATTGGAGCGCCGGGCGTCCCCGCCCGGCCACGATACTGCTGCCGCCCTCCAGGAGGGGCGAGGACGCCGTCGCTCCATCATGCGACTTATCACAAGGTCACAGTACTAGCGCACTGCCTCTTCGCGCGCCTCCAGTTCCTCCAGCAGATCGCGCAGCGTCTGCAATATTCCTTCGGCGCTATCGATCTTGATCGAGAACTTCAGCGTCCCATCCGGAGTAAACTGCGTCCCCCGCTGCGAAGCCACAAACCGCGCCAGCTTCCCCGGATCAATCGAGGCATTCGCGCTGAACTTGATGTTCACAAATTCGCGCTTGCGCTCAATCGCATTGGCGCCCACCCGCAGCGCCTGCAACTTAAGCGCGGCGTACTCCAGCAGGTTGCGAACCGCCCGCGGCGTCTCGCCGTAGCGATCGATCAACTCCGAGCGCACGTCGTGCAACTGCGATTCCGTCTCCACTCCGGCGACGCGCTTGTACATGCGCAACCGCTGGTTCTCTTCCTTTATGTAGTCGGACGGGATGCGGATGTTGAGCCCGAGATTGAGCTGGATTTCCGCGACCTCAACCCCCGCCTCACCCTTCATTTCGCGTACCGCACGTTCCAGCATCTGTGTATAAAGTTCGAATCCCACCGCTTCGATGTGCCCGCTCTGCTCTCCGCCCAGAAGATTTCCCGCGCCCCGCAGTTCCAGATCCAGCGCCGCGATCTTGAAGCCCGCGCCAAGGTCGGAGAATTCCTTGAGCGCCGCGAGTCGACGCCGCGCAATCGGCGTCAACTCGATTTCCGCAGGCAGCAGCAGGTAGGCGTAGGCGCGCCGGTTCGAGCGCCCCACCCGTCCGCGAAGCTGGTACAGCTCCGACAAGCCCAGCCGGTCGGCCCGATTGATGACGATCGTGTTGCACAGCGGAATGTCGAGGCCGTTCTCGATGATCGTGGTCGAGACCAGAATGTCGGCTTCGTGATGCATAAACTTCAGCATCACTTTTTCCAATTCCCCTTCGCCCATCTGCCCGTGGCCCACGGCGACGCGCGCGTTCGGGACCATCGCCTGAAGCTTGGCCGCAATCTCCCAAATCGTCTCAATACGATTGTGCACAAAATAGACCTGGCCGCCGCGGTCAAGTTCCTGTTCGATCGCCGACTGAATCAGCTTTTCGTCCCAGTTCGCAACCACCGTCTGAATCGCCATGCGATCCTTGGGCGGAGTTTCGATCACGCTCATGTCGCGCAGTCCCACCAGCGACATGTGTAGCGTGCGCGGAATCGGCGTCGCCGACATGGTGAGCACGTCCACTTCAGTACGCATCTGCTTGATGCGTTCTTTATGGCGCACGCCAAAGCGCTGCTCCTCATCCACCACCAGCAGGCCCAGGTCGGAAAACTTCACATCCTTCGAAAGCAGGCGATGCGTTCCAATCAGGATGTCCACTTTACCGGCTTCCACCTTCTGCAAAATTTCTTTGATCTGTTTGGCCGTCCGGAAGCGGCTGATCATTTCGACCGTCAGCGGAAACGGCGCGAACCGCTGCCTGAAAGTTTCGTAGTGCTGGAACGCGAGCACGGTGGTAGGCGCAAGCACCGCAACTTGTTTGTTGTCGCTCAGAGCCTTGAAAGCCGCGCGCATCGCCACTTCCGTCTTGCCGTAACCAACGTCGCCGCACAGCAAACGATCCATCGGAAGCTGCGACTCCATGTCGCGCTTCACATCGGCGATGGCCTGCGCCTGGTCTTCCGTCTCGTTGTATTCGAACGAATCTTCGAACTCCTTCATCCATTCCGTGTCTGCCGGAAACACGTGACCCCGCGCGGCTTGCCGCTGCGCATAAAGTTTGACCAACTCATCCGTCATGTCCTTCATCGCCCTGCGCACGCGCGCCTTGGTCTTCCCCCATGCCTGCGTGCCAAGATGATTCAGAACCGGCTTCGCACCCTCAGCCGAACGATATTTCTGCACCAGATCAAGCCGCGTCAGCGGAACATAGAGCCGAGCAGCGTCGGCATATTCGAGCAGCATGAATTCCGCCGTGCCGTCGCCCTGGTTGATTTCCTTCAGACCCTGATACTGCCCAATCCCGTGCTCCACGTGGACAACGTAATCGCCCACCTGCAAATCGCGGAAGTCAGAAAGGAACGCGGAGACTTTCGATTTCTGCCGTTGCGGTCGCGACGCCACCAGGTCCGATTCGTCAAACAGATCGCGCGCCCCAAAAATCGCCAGATGCGCTTCCGGTAAAACAAATCCGTCGGGCAGATAAGCCTTCAGCAGCGTGGTGGTAAGAACGTCGCCAGCGAAATAAGAGGTTTCGTCGGCGTAGCTTTCCCCGCTGCGCGTGCGGCTTCCCAGGCGATACGAAGCGTTGTACTCCGTGAACATGTCGGCGAGCCGCTCGACTTCTCCGGTGTTCGGCACCGCCAGGACGACCTGCGTGCCACCGCTGACGAGCTTCTGAACCTCTCCAATCATTGCCGGCACCGCGCCGTGAAAACGTGTGACAGGCTGCGAGAGAAATGCGGCTTCCGGTCTTCTCTCGTTGGCCGCGTTGGCCTCGTGGGCCTCGCGCGTCAGCGCCAGATATTCAAAATCGGCCCCAGAGAGCGCCGCGGTTTTTCTTTGCCAGCTTTCCGGCGTCAGATATAGATCGTCAGGCCGCACCAGGTTCCCCACTCCGCTACGCTCGTGCGCTTCTGCAATACGGGCCCACACTTTGTCGAGTTCCTGCGCCAGCGCTTCGGGTTCGTCAAGAATCACCCGCGCGTCCGGAAGCAACTCGAAAATGCTGCGGTCCGCGCCCGCCACTGGTGCGTAGAACTCCCACCCCGGAAAAACTCCCGCGCCCGAATCGCCCATCGCTTGCTCGACAACCTCCGCCGATCCCGTCATGCGCTTCCCCGAAAGCCGCGCGTTGATC
>CZLA01000048.1_pt1 | contig 26729 bp, 14 predicted proteins | sample 1122381 | NCBI WGS metagenome assembly CZLA01 (sample SAMEA3539301, study PRJEB10725) | soil metagenome | biome: tundra; feature: field; material: soil | place: USA | collected 2010-05 | depth 0.15 m
GTTCCACCACCATGGTGTATTCACTTTTTCCTCGAGGGGCGTCCACTTCCTGTTCGGGTTGACGAGACGGGCTGAAAACGACGGTCGCGCCCGGTGCCGGGGACGAAGCGCGTGGAGCGTAGTTGGTATCGGGAAGCGGAGGCTCCGGCAGCCGCACAGTCCGGGTTGCGTCGGAGGCGGGCGCCGGTTCCGAACTCAATGGGTTGCTCAAGGGATTGATCAAGCGATCAAAGCCGCTGACCGCCGGCGGCCGCTGCGGATTGGACGGAAGAACCGGTTCGGGGTTGTACGTGGGCAATCCACTTCCGGGCCGGGAAGGATAGGTCCGATCGGGCGTAGAGGGCGGCAGGGGTTCGGACGCGGACCATGATGGGGGCGCTCCGAACTCCTCTGTGAATGAGCCTCGCTGCGCTTTTGATTCCGGCGATTCCGGCGCGGATTGGGCGCGGAAAGCTTCCGTGAAACTGCCCGGCTCGACTCCCGTTGGCCTGGAAGGGTCCAGTTTGGGATATTGAGTCGCGGGTGACCGCGGTCGTTCGTCTGTCCCAGAAGGCGTTAAGACACCCTCGCCCGAACCGAACAGGCGCGTGAATGAGCCCGGAGACTCGGATGGAGTTGCCTCGGATGGCGGCTGCTTGCCCGCCTCAGGAGAGAAGTGAAACTCGCCGAGATCGGCGGGATTGCGAGTGAAGGCGTTGACGCCGTCGAAAGCTTTGGTGAACGAGTCGACGGGCCGAGACTCAGGCGCATGTGGGATTGCTGACCGAGGGGAATCTGGTTTGTCCGGCGGCGGCGGTGCAGGTTGCTTCGACTTGCCGCCTAGGGGTTGGGTTAAACTGCCGGGCGCAGGCGACGGGCTGTCCTCCACCGAAGGATCATTCGGTGTGGAGGGCGGTTTGGCGGGTTCGGTTCTTCCTCGGAAAGCGCGAGTGAATTCGCCCGTTCCCTGGGTCGAATTGTCGCGGCCCGGAGCCTTGCCGAACTCTTCCGGTTTGTCATCCTGAATGGGCACGGTGTCACGCTGCGGTATTCAACTGGTTTTGCGGTCGAACTTGTTGACAAAAATATTCATGCCGTCAACGCGATTGCGGTTGCGTCATTAGTTGGCGCTAGGTTACTCCTATCTACCTTGACAGTAAAGTGGTTCGCGCATAGGATGAGGCTCCCGATGAGGCTGGGCTTGCTCGTCCTTCTTCCTGCTTCGACTTCAAGCCTGCGCCCTGGAAAGTCTTGCCCTTAGTTTGACAATCGTTTAGGGTTGGCAGGCACTGAATTATTGTGGACTATCGTGGAATGAGACCCTGGCTATGAAATCACTTTCTCGGGTGGTGTGGTCTGAGGGGATGTACTTAGGGCCTCATCATTTTCAGACCCAGAGTCGATATTTCGAAGATTCCGCACGGTTTGCCATTGAGAACTCATGGTTCGAGCCCTGGGGTTTGATCAGCTGCAATCTGGACGAAGCGGCGATTCGCAACGGCCGGGTTGCGGTGCTGAGCGCCCAGGGAATGTTCGAGGACGGGTTGGCCTTCGAGATGGCGACGGGCGACCTGGCGATGGGGAAAGGCGATCCGGTTCCCGAGCCGCGCGACATTCGCGATATTTTTCCCCCAGAAAGCGAGAGTCTGGGTATCTTCCTGGCGATTTCCCCGCGACGTCAAGGCGGAGTGAATTGCGACTTGGAAGGCAGGGGCCGCGAGGTTCGATATCGAGCGGTCCCGCGCACCGTGCCGGACACGAATGGCGGCGGCGATGAGAAAGCGGTTCCGCTGGGCGAAAAGAACATCCGGCTGGTTACCGACGCTGAGCTGACGGAAGGACTGCTGACGATTCCCATCGCGCGGGTGCGCCGCGATGGAGCCGGGCACCTGGTTTATGATTCCGATTTCATCCCGCCCTGCACCAAGTTAACGGGCAGCCTGCGGCTGATGAACCTGCTGGGCAGCTTGCTGGAGATTCTGGCGGAAAAGCAAAAAACGCTGGAACGTCCGAAGGCGAAAGCGGGAATCTTTCAACCCGGAAGCCGGCAGGTGGATGTTGCCAACTTCTGGTTCCTGCACACGATTCATAGTGGTCATGCGGTGTTGCGGCATTTATACGTTTCCAAGCGAGGGCATCCGGAAGAACTATTTCGGGAGATGTCGAGGCTGGCGGGAGCGTTGTGCACCTTCGATCTGGAATCGCACCCGGGAGACCTTCCGCTTTACAACCATCGCGAGTTGGAACGGTGTTTTGGCGAACTGGTGGCGCACATTCGCCGGCATCTGGAAATCCTCGTACCTTCGAATACGATTTCTATTGCGATTCGGCAAGAGCGGCGAAATTTCTATTGCGGCGAAGTCAACGATTCGCGCTGTTTTGGCAGGTGCCGCTGGGTTTTGGGAGTCCGCACCACTGGCAGTGAAGCTCGGCTGCTTTCGAAGGTGCCTACCATCGTCAAGTTGTGTTCGCGGGAGTGGGTGGGCAAACTAGTGGAGAGAGCAAGACCTGGACTGGCGTTGGCACATATGCAGGTCGCGCCCTCCGCGATCTCTCCGAAAGCAGAGTTCCATTATTTTGCGATTGATCGAAACGATCAGATGGGAAATCCCAGCCCGTGCTGGAATCATATCGTGGATACTCGTCAAGTTGGTATCTATGTCCCCGACGAATTGGTGAACGTCGAACTGGAATTACAGGTCGTGTTGGATGTGTGAGGTCTACCCGTGAACCAGGCGGTTACATTGCCGAGCAAAGAGCAGAGTAAACAGCAAAGTCTGGAGCGTCGGCCGAATCTGGCTTTCTGCTTTCAGGAATTGTTCACCGCAATCGTACGGGTGCGCTTCAATCTGCAGAGCGTTCCCAATGCGGACGCGTTCCGCGCCAACGCAAAAGACCTGATCCGTATGGCCACGCAGGATGCCGCGGGCATAGGGTACACGGGCGAGGATGTGAAGCTCGCCGCCTTTGCGATCGTCGCGTTCCTGGACGAATCGGTGTTGACTTCCAGAAATGCGGTGTTTTCGACCTGGTCTCGAATGCCGCTGCAGGAAGAGCTCTTCGGCGAGCACATGGCGGGGGAAACTTTTTTCCAATATGTGCAACTTCTGCTCAGCCGCCGCGAGTCGGTCGAGACGGTCGATGTTCTCGAGGTCTATTACCTCTGCATGTTGCTGGGCTATCGAGGGCGTTACGGATCTTCGGGCGATGGCGAACTGCGAGCCATCATGGAAAGCATCAAGGGCAAAACGAATCGGGTGCGCGGCGGGAACTTGCCGTTGTCGCCGGCGTGGTCGCTGCCCGGCGATGCTCCGCTCGCGAAGCGCCGCGACCCGTGGCTGACGCGATTGGCCTGGGTCACCGCCCTAGCCGCCGGGCTCGGAATTGCGACCTTTGTCGCGAGTGAATTGATGCTCGTCTCGGGCAACTCGGCAGTGCAGTCGGCCGCCGATCAACTTAAGTAGAACCTGAAATAGAAGCTGAATTCAAAGGGGCTGGCGATGGGAATTTACCTGGCGACGGCGATCGGGCTCATCCTTTATCTGGTACTCGCCTGGTTCGCCGGAAGCTGGCTTCATCTACAAGGTACAACCCTGTGGATGGTGCGCGGTGGCTTAGCGTTGATCGGCTTTATCGGCGCGGGAGCGTTTTTGTGGTTCCATCACAAATTGACTCGCGACGCGGGTGAGTCGGGAATCGGACCGGGTGCGCCCGTGGTTACCGAGATCGATGCGCTGCTGAACCAAGCCGACCAAAGACTGAAGGCCGCGAAACTGACGGCGGGCGCGAGCCTTCGCACGCTTCCGCTGGTGTTCCTGCTGGGAGAACCGAACAGCGCCAAGACTTCGACGGTGTTGCACTCCGGCCTCGATCCGGAATTGCTGGCCGGAGTCGTGTATCGGGAAACGGAAACTGTACCCACCAACACGTTGAATATTTGGTTTGCCCGCGGCACTGTGTTTATTGAAATCGGCGGCGCGATCCTTGCTGACGCCAGATTGTGGACGCGGATTCTGAACCGCACGAGCACTTCGGGGTGGGCATCGGCTTTTGGAAAAGGGGTAACGGCGCCTCGAGCGGTGGTTGTGTGTTGCGATTGCGAGCGCTTGCAGGCGGGAGTTGAGAAATTTACGTCCACTGCGCGCAAGCTGGGCGGCCAGTTGCAAGTAATGGCGAACGCGCTCGGCGCCAGTTTCCCGATTTACACGCTGTTTACGAAACTGGATCAAGTTCCGAAGTTTGCGGAGTTCGTTGCCAACCTGACCGCGGATGAAGCGCGGCAGATTCTCGGAACCACGGTGGCGCAGCGCGATCCCGGGCAGGGCATGTTTGCCGAGGAAGAAAAGAACCGGCTGGGGAAAGAATTCGACCAGTTAGTATATTCGCTCGCGGAAAAGCGGCTCGACTACTTGAGCCGCGAAAACGCTCCCACGAAGCTTCCGGCCATTTACGAATTCCCGCGCGAGTTTCGCAAGCTCCGCGATCAGGTTCTGGGGTTTCTGGTGGAGATGAGCCGACCGACTCAGCTCGGGACCAATCCTTTTCTGCGAGGTTTCTACTTTTCAGGAGTGCGGCCGGTGATGCTGCGTGAGAACGTGGCGGCCGCGCCCGCGCCGATTGCAGCGGACGAAATGGTCGGTTCGGGTGCGACCAGGATTCTTTCCGCGTCCGCGTTGGCGGGCAGGCCGGCTGCGAGCGCGGGTCCCGCGAATGTGGTCAGGTCGAGGAGAGTCCCGGAATGGTCGTTCTTGCCGTACTTGTTCAGCGAGGTAATTCTGCGCGACCGCGCGGCGTTGGGGACGAGTTCGCAGAGCAGTAAAACGAGCGCCATCCGCCGGGTCTTATTAGCTACTCTGGCCGTCTTGTTCTTCTGCGCGGCGATCGCCTTCCTGGTTTCGTTCGTGAATAATCGCGGGCTGCAACAGGATGTCATAGCGGCGAACCGGGCGCTGGCGGCCACGGTGCCTGGCACGGTTGAGAGTCCCAATGCAGAGCAACTGCGGCAACTCGATCGGCTGCGCGCGACTCTGGTTACGCTGGAGGCGAATCAAAAAGACGGCGCGCCGCTGAGCTACCGCTGGGGCTTGTATAACGGCGATCGGCTGTATCCGGAAGCGCGGAGCGTTTACTTCGGCTACTTCCGGCGGTTACTGCTGGACTCGACGCAGAAGTCCATGGTTGCGACGCTGCGGCAGTTGCCCGCGAAGCCGGGTCAGGCCGACCAATATCGAGAGCCGTACGAGGCTCTGAAGGCGCACCTGATTACCACGAGACGTCATGATCAGGGTTCGAAAGAATTTCTGGCTCCGGTGTTGTTGAGAATCTGGTCGGCGGGGAAGGGGCTGGAGCCGGAGAGGACGGACCTGGCGAGGAAGCAATTCGAGTACTACAGCGACGCGCTGATTGCGGCTGACCCGTACTCTTCCGCGAGCGATGCGCCGGCAGTTGCGACTGCACGCAATTATCTGACGCAGTTCAATGGCACCGAACGCATCTACCAGAACATGCTGACGGCGGCGGGCAAGAACATTGCGGCGGTGAACTTCAACCGGCAATTTCCGGGTTCCGCGCAGGTGGTGGTGAATGGGTACGAGGTTGCCGGAGCATTCACGAAGGACGGTTTCGCGGCCATGCAGATCGCGCTGCAGAATCCGCAGAAATTTTTCGGCGGCGAGGATTGGGTGCTGGGCGAGAAAAACGCGCTGCCGATCAATCAAGAATCGCTGCAGCAGGATCTGCGGAACCGGTACTACGGCGATTTCGTGAGTCAGTGGCGGAATTTTCTGCGGGCGACCCGGCATGTCGGATACACAAATCTCAAAGATGCCAGCAACAAGCTCCAGGTGCTATCGGGAAATAATTCTCCGCTGCTGCAGCTTTTTCGGGTGGCCCAGAAGAACACGAACGTAGATATCCCGAACATGGCGAACTCATTTCAGCCGGTGCAGACGCTGGCCAAGGACTCAGGCGATCAAGTACTGATTGCGGGGGCCAACCAGCCGTATATGGAGAAGCTCCTGGCCCTGCAAAACAGTGTGAACGCCTTGACCTTGAGTCCCGCGCCTCAGCCGGACACGGGGCCGGCTCTGGCGGTGGCTGCGGCTGCGAAGAATACAGTCGGCATCATCGCGCAGGGTTTTCGAATTGACAATGACGGGCGTGTCGATTCGACAGTCAAGAACCTCTTGGAGGAACCAATTACCGATGCGGAAAAGGTTCTCGGAAAAATTGCTCCGGATGTGGTAAATGGCGCAGGCAGGGCTTTCTGCGTCCAATACGACGCGTTACTCAACAAGTATCCGTTTTCGGCTAGCCCGACCGAGGCGACGCTACAGGATGTCGAGGCCATGTTTAAGCCGGGGACTGGGGCGCTTTGGATGTTTTACGATGCGAATCTCAAGGCGATTTTGCTGCGGCAAGCTTCGCAGTTTGTCGTGAGCCCGTCCGCCCCGATGCACGTGTCGGGGCAGTTCATTATGTTCATGAATCATGCGGCGGGGATTTCGGAGGCGCTGTATCCGGCGGGGTCTCCGCAGCCGCATTTTACTTACACGCTGCGACAGTTGCCGAGCAAAGGGATTGAGCAACTCAGTCTCGCGGTTGACGATCAGACACTGGCGGGCGAGGGCCAGTCCAAACAGTTCACCTGGACGGGGAGTCCCAGCTCAATCGTGAAGGGGACCTACTCCCCAAGCAATTCGCTTTTCGCGAGCGAAAAAGGTCTGTGGGCTCCGTTTCATTTGATGGAGGACGCCCGATGGATTCCCGGTCCCACGCCAACGCTGGAGTGGCCATTGGAGATCGGCCAGGGCCATCGACCGCAGACGCTTCCCGATGGCACGCCAATGGTGATTCGGTACGAACTCAGCGCAGGCGCACCGATGTTCCGGCGGGAGAGTTTGGGGATGCGGTGCCCGGCGGTGGGGGCGCGGTAAGGATTCATTACTTCCACTTCACTTCTCTAATGCGCCAGCAATCGTCAAATGAGTTCATATCCAATCGTGGCATTCCTCTTTCGTGTTAATTTATAGCCGTAGAGCTTCTGTGGAAATTCCTCCCCCTGGAAGGTCGGGCCGAATCGCGACATGGCGTCCCATCCCACAAAGATAGGGAAGTATAATGTCGAAGGCGTCCTGGGCCGCGGCGGGATGGGTGTTGTTTACAAAGCGGTCGACTCCCAGATTGGCCGCTACGTCGCCATCAAGATGATTACGAGCGGCGGCGATCCGAGCCTGCTCGAGCGGTTCAAATCAGAAGCGCGATCGACGGGGTCGTTGCAGTGTCCGAACATCGTCACGGTTTACGACTTCGGCGAGCAGGATGGCAATCCCTACCTGGTGATGCAGTTTCTCGAAGGTTCCAGCCTGGAGTCGATGATCCAGAAGGGCGTCGCGCTCACTCTTTCGGAGCGGCTCGGAATCATGATCGATGTTTGCAATGGCTTGGCCTATGCCCACCAGCGAGGCGTCATCCACCGCGACATCAAGCCGGGCAACATCATGGTGCTGCGGGATGGCGTGAATGACGGCATGGCCGTCATTGTGGATTTCGGCATTGCGCGGATCGGTGGCGACGCGCGTCTCACCAAAACCGACCAGATCGTTGGCAGCGTCCACTACATGTCGGCAGAGCAGTTGCAGGCGAAGGAACTCGACAACCGCACCGACATCTACGCTACCGGCGTAGTTCTCTTTCAGCTGTTGACCGGCGCATTGCCCTTTGATTCGCCGGATACCGCCGCGACTCTTCTTAAAATCGTAAATGAACCGCCGCCCCCGCTGAGTAGTTACATTAAGGAATACCCAATCGAATTAGAAGCCATTGTGAGCCGGGCCCTGGCCAAGAAACGGGAGGAGCGGTACGCCAACGCCAAAGACCTTGCCTTCGATCTGATGCAGGTGCAAGAGCACCTGAAATCGGAAACCGAGGCGCAACTGTTTTTGCGAGCCGAGGTATCGCTGCGGCGCGAGGAGTGGACGCGAGCGCGAGAACACCTGCAGCAAGTTCTGCGATTGGATCGTCAGAATACGCAAGCGCAGAAGCTGATGACCTCGGTGCAGGAGCGGCTCCGGCAGCAGCAACAGACGGAACAGGCGCGCGCGCTGCGCAGCCAGGCGGACGAAGCGTATATGGACCAGAGGTACGACGACGCGCTTCGCATCCTGGAGCAAGCCGTGGCCTTGGATGGACGCAACAGCGATCTGCTGGCTTTCCGCGATTCGGTGAAATCGGCCAAGGAACGGGCGACGGGGCTGCGCCGGGCTCTGCGTCGCGCGGAGGCCGCGCTGCAAGACGGAGATCTGGACGAGGCGCAGAGCGCGGTTGGCGAGACATTCAAGATCGATCCGCAAGACACGCAGGCCAAGGCGCTGAAAGTAGTCATTGCGCAGCAGGCCGAAGAAAAACTTCGCCAGGAGCAGGTAAGAAAACTGCTCGACCAGGCGCGCGACCAGATTGCTGCCCGCAAGCTTACGGCAGCGTTCAACATTCTCAAGAGTGCCGAGGCTCTCGACCCGACCTCGAATGACCTGCAGACGGTCACGAAGCTGGCGATGGCAGCGCGAGAGCAGGAGAAGCGCCGCGCGGAAACCGAGGCCATTCGTCAGCAGATCGAGGCGGCGCTGCGCGAGGAAGACTACGCGACCGCGGTCGCGAGGGCGGAAGAGGGGCTGCGGAAGTTTCCCCAAGAGCAGAGCTTATTGAAACTCAAGGCTCTGGCGGATGCACAGCGGCTGCGCGTGGAGCAGAAGAGATTTGTTCGAGAGCAATTCACCGCCGCCCATTCCCTGGCCGATTCGGGACAGCTGCGCCAGGCCGTGGCCGTGCTGGAGCGAGTCCTGCAAAGGGCGCCGGGAAACAGCGAAATCGAGTCACTGCGAGCGACCTTTTTGGACCGAAGGCGGGCCGACAAATTATCCGGCGACGCAGGCGGTGGTCTCGGTCACGTCCGTGCAGCCCCCGACCGGCAGCCTTCACGTCAATTCAAATGGAACCGGACAGTTCGCAGTCACGGTAAGCGGAGCGCACGATACAGGCGTTATTTGGGGTGACACGTGTACGCACACTGTGTGCGGGCCACTGCTACCGGCTAATCCTGTACCGGACACAACACCTATCACCTTCACTGCCCCGGCGAATATTGCGGGCAGTCTAGCGCCTCACACTTCAGCTACGGACACGGTCAGTGCCGCTTCGCACGTGGATCCGACGAAGATCGCGCCCACACCGGCTGTGATTGGCATCGTCAACGACGCGCCAGTGTGCAATACACTGCCGTTCATTCTGGCGGGAGCTCCCGTAAACAACACTCCGCCTACCGTACAAATTCAGCAGACTTGCGGCGATACCGAAAGCGATATTCTGACGACGAATGGCTATAGCGCCGCTTGGGGAGACGGCGTTGTGGATACCGTGAGTGCCCCGACCGATGCATCCCACACCTATGCCTCGAATGTGACGCAGGCAACGATAACACTCACGGCCACGGATACATCTGGAGCGACTGGAGCGCAGGCATCGACAGTTTCCTTCCCCTTCCTGCTTGGTGTGAATGCCGCTACCATCGTTTCAGGGGCATCCTCACAAACACTACAATTGGCTACCAACGGCGGGGCAATCACGTTTGCGTGCATCAACATCACGCCAACGACAACCGCCTATAGTTGCTCTTTTACGCCCGACCCGAACCCCAACATTGAAGACCTGGTTATCAACGCTGTGGCCCCCGCCGGAGCGGCAAGGCCGGCAGTGCATTCCCTGAGGTCTGATTCAAGAACTCTGAACAGCGAGCGATTGATCCGAGCTCTGGCTTTGTTTGTCCCGATGGTGGTTTTTTTCAGTGCGCTCGGGACACGCATGGCGCCGCGACGTTCCACGAGAACGGTTTTGATGGCTAGGTTCTTGGGTGTTCTGGCGCTGATCATGGCGGCAATGTTGTTACCCTCATGCGGCGGGGGATTTGGAGGGACCGTTAGGCCGCCGGGTGGTACAGGAACAGCGCCCGGCACCTACACGTTGACAATTCAAGCGCAAGAGGCGGCGGGGACGAACTATTATGTTGTTCCATTCACGGTGGTTCCATCAAATTAGTCAATGAATGTGCCGAACGGATCGGCGGAAGCATAAATAGAAAGCAGCAGTGAGAACGGACGTCGAGTGGGATCTGTCGAGGTGCAAGCGATGACGAAGGTGTCGTTGTTGGCTATAGCAGTATTCGCCAGTTTGACTTTGGGCGTTTCCGGTGCATGGGGGCAGACGATCACCAATCACTGTCCTTATGACCAGAGCCATTGGAACGAGTTAGCCTGCCTGATTCCAGACGTGACCAGGACGGGAAACTCGAACATCCGGGCATTCAATACCACGCTGGCTCGAGTGATTGGCGAGTTGCCGGTCGCGGTTCCTGTGTCTGGACTGGCACTGACGCTGGACAGAGATACGGGAGTCTACAGGCTTTCGAGCGACTTGGGTGGTGTGCTCACGGAACGTGGTTCCACACTCGGGAAAAGGAAACTGTTTTTGGGTTTCACTTACCAGTATTTCGATTTCGACAGCATAGACGGTACGAAGATCAACAACCTCCCGACGGTGTCCGCCATAACCGTTAGTGGTGGCACCCAATTTATAGCTTCAACCAACAGTCTGCATGCTGTGATTGACCAATATACTGCGATCGCGGCATTCGGTCTGACGGACCGCATGGACATTTCAGTGACCTTGCCGATCGACAACGTATCCCTCTCGGGCACCGCCAGCAACATCCAGGTCGCGACGAACGGCGGCGCACCGCCGACGCCCCCCTTCCCAACGGCAACGATTTCAGGTTCGGCGAGTGGCGTCGGCGACTTGTTTCTCAATGGGAAGTACGGTGTGGTGAAAGGAGAAAGTTCTCGGTTGGCTGTAGGTCTGGAGGTGCGCATCCCGACGGGCGACGAATACAACCTTCTTGGGTCCGGAGCGACTGGATTTAAACCTTATATCGTCTATTCGCGGCTGGGAAAGCGCTGGCATCCGCACGCAAATTTCGGATATCAATGGAACGGCGAGAGCGTCCTCAATTTGAGCGCGAGCGGAACTAAGTTGCGGCTTCCCGATAGTCTCTCGTATTCAGGGGGTGTGGACTACTCGGTTACGAGGCGCCTTACTCTGGTGGGAGACTTTGTGGGAGAGCATTTTTTCGACACATCGACAGTTGTGAGCGCCCAGTTAGCCACCAGCGCAAATGTGCCCGGACTGGGGCCAGCGTGCCCGAATACAAACTGCAACCCGCTAACGGGTAAGGTTTCTACCATGGGGGTGAGAAATAACAGCTCGTTCGACGAGGACAATTTGGCTGTCGGTATCAAAGTAAACCCCGTTGGCAAGCTTGTTATTTCCGCCAACGTTCTGATCAAGCTGAACGATGCCGGCCTCCGTGCCAACTACGTGCCGCTGGTGGGTATTTCGTACAAGTTTTAGGCCAAGTCGGGACGGGTTTCCGCGTCGTGCTTCCCACGCCCTGGGGCGAAAGAGGAATGCTTCTTCACTGAACGAACCAAGCCTTGGTTCGTCGTCTCAGTTGTTGCGCTTCACGCATGTTCCAAAGTGGCGGCGCATTCGCTTCGTATGCTGCTCGAAGGAAGCCAGTTGCTCCAGAGTGGCGAGCACGGACCGGAGCGGGAGTTGCCGGGATTTGAGCTCGGAACGTCGCGGTGAATGACGCCCAGGTTCGGCCTAGGCAACTCCGAAGGCTTCTCTGATCACAACGGTAACCATCGACACACCAATCGAATCATCGAATCGCTCCCTTTCGTGTTAATTTATACCGTCCAGGGCTTCAGGGGAGATTCTTGCGCCGAGAGGGTCTGGTCAAGTCTTAATATGGCACCCCATCCCACAAAAATAGGGAAGTACACCGTCGAGGGCGTCCTTGGCCGCGGCGGCATGGGTGTCGTTTACAAAGCCGTCGACTCCCAGATTGGCCGCTACGTTGCCATCAAAATGATTACCAGCGGCGGCGACGAGAGCCTTCTCGAACGGTTCCGATCAGAAGCCAGGTCCACCGGTTCCCTGCAATGCCCAAACATTGTTACGGTCTACGACTTCGGCGAGCAGGACGGCCATCCCTACCTGGTGATGCAGTACCTCGAAGGCTCCAGCCTGGACGCGATGATCAAAAAGGGTGTTTCGCTCACTCTTTCGGAGCGGCTTGGGATCATCATTGACGTCTGCAATGGCCTGGCCTATGCCCACCAGCGAGGCGTCATTCACCGTGATATCAAGCCGGGCAACATCATGGTTTTGCAGGACGGCGTGAATGACGGGATGGCGGTGATCGTGGATTTCGGCATCGCGCGGATCGGCGGCGACACGCGTCTCACCAAGACCGACCAGATCATCGGCAGTGTTCATTACATGTCGGCGGAGCAGTTGCAGGCCAAGGAACTCGACAACCGCACCGACATCTACGCTACCGGCGTAGTTCTGTTTCAGTTGCTGACCGGTGCGTTACCCTTCGATTCGCCGGACACGGCCGCAACTCTTCTCCAAATCGTAAATGAACCGCCGCCCCCGCTGAGCAAATACCTGAAGGAATACCCGGTCGAATTGGACGCGATTGTGAGCCGGGTGCTGGCGAAGAAGCGGGAGGAGCGCTACGGTACAGCGAAGGATTTTGCGTTCGATCTTGCGCAAGTGCAGGAGCGCGTGAAATCCGAAACTGTGGCACAACTGGTGCGCCGGGCGGAGGTGTCGGTCGCTCGAGAAGAATTTACCCGGGCCCGAGAGCAGTTACAGCAGGTGTTGCGCATCGATCGTCAAAACACCGAGGCGCAGAAGCTGATGAACGCTGTGCAGGAGCGCCTGCGGCAGCGACAGCAGATCGAGCAGGCGCGCGTGTTGCGCAGCCAGGCCGACGAAGCGTACATGGATCAGCGTTACGATGACGCCCTTCGGCTGCTGGACCAGGCGGTCACGCTGGACTCGACGAATAGCGATCTGCTGGCGTTCCGCGACGCGGTGCGAGCGGACAAGCAGAAGGCAACCGGACTGCGCCGGGCGCTCCGCCGCGCGGAGGTGGCGCTCCAGGACGGAGATCTTGACGAAGCGCAAAGTGGGGTCAACGAGGCGTTCAAGATCGACCCTCACGACACGCAGGCCAAGGCCCTCAAGGTGATTATCTCCCAGCGTGAGGGTGAGGTGTCCCGTCAGGAGCAGCTCCGGAAGTTGCTCGACCAGGCGCGGATTCAAATTGCAGCTCGCGATTTGACGGGGGCGTTTGCCACGCTGAAGACGGCAGAAGCGCTGGATCCGACCTCAAACGAGCTGCAGAGCGTCGCTAAGATGGCCGCTTCGGCGCGGGAGCAAGACAGACGCCGGTCCGAGACGGAAGAACTTCGCCGACAGGTCGAGGCCGCGCTGGTCCAGGAAGATTACGCAACGGCAGTGGCCAAGGCGGAAGAAGGTCTGCGGACGTTTCCCCAGGAACAGAGCTTGATCAAACTCAGAGCGCTGGCGGAAACGCAAAGGGTCCGAGTGGAGCAGAAGAGATTTGTTCGAGAGCAGTTTGCGGCCGCGAGTTTCTTTCTCGATTCCGGGCAACTGCCGCAAGCCCTGGCAGTTCTTGACGTCGCGCTGCAGCAAGCGCCTGGGAACAGCGAACTGGAGGCATTGCGCTCGACGGTTCGGGACCGGGTGGTGGCGGGAGAATCAGAGCAACAAAACCTCCAGGCCATGGAAGCGGCTCTGGCGGAGGGCAAGCGGATTCTGCAAGAGCGGGGAGCGGGGGAGGCAAGGGCGTTTCTCGACACCTACGCGGCTCAATACCTGGAGTTTCCGCCGGTTCGCGAACTTTACGAAGCGGTTCGCTCGCGCGAGGCACTCGATGCTCTGGATAGCCGGCTGGCGACCGAAACGAATCCGGCGAAGCGAGTTCAGTTGGCCGAAGAGGCCGTGCGTTCCAATCCGGATGACCATTGGATCCGGCAGCGACTAGCGGATCTGCAACAGATCAGGGTTCAAATTAGCGCGGCGATCGATCGAGCCCAAGGTCTCGAGGCGTCGGGGAGTGTTGCGGAGGCACTTCGCGAATGGCAGCAACTGAAGAACGCCTACCCGCAAGTTTCAGAGTTTGATTCGCAAATCAGACGGCTGGTAAGTCTGCAAGCGGAACCCAAGAAGTCAAGGATTGCGCCGCCGGCGGCCATTCCTCCCAGTGTGCCGACGGTGGTGGCGGAACCGCCCAAGGCGGACAAGCCGGCCGTGAACCTTTCCGCCACGCGAATGCTGGATTCAGCGGTGCTGCGGGATGCTGAGGTTACGCCCAAGAAATCGACTGAGGTGAAGCAGGCAACCGCCGCCGCGCCGGTACCAACCGGGGGCAGCACGCCGCGGAAACCTCCTGCGCTTGATGTTCAGCGTCAGCTAGCGAACCTCCTTGTAGGGCCGAATCGATACATTGTGGTTGCAGTAGCGGTGGTGGTTCTGGCGGTGGCGAGTTATTTGCTATTTGGCGGTCGCAAGAAGACTTCCAGCGTGAGCACGGCTACCTCCGTCCAAGTTCACATCATCGCGAATCCGCCCGACGCCTCGGTTACGAGCGGTTCCAAGCCGGTCCCCAACGGGACGGTTTCAGTGGATTCCGGAACTAGCGTGACGGTTGAGGTCGCGAAGCTCGGGTACAAAACGAAACGAGTGGAGGTGCGGCAGGAGTCGGATGGGAAGATCGCGCTCGAACCCGAACCGCTCCATGTCGCGATACAGACGGCAGAGAAAAGCGGAACCGTGGAGTTGGATGGCCAAAAAATTGGTGATCTCTCCGATGGGAACATGGACGAATATGATCTTGTACTCGATGGTAACGGGCACAAGCTCACGGTTACGGCGCAGGGCAAACGGCTGTTCGCGGTTGAACTGCAGGCGGTGCTGGGCTCTGTTCCTCAGGTTACTGCCTTTGACGCTAACGGCCTGCTCTTGATCACCAGTTTAGGCACCAGCGCCAAACTGTATGCTGGAAGTCTCCTGAAGAACGTTCGGCTCGGGGATCAGAATGTCGCGGTCAGTCCTTCAGGGACGGACTTGAGTCTCAGCCAGCAAAACAGTGAAATCAAGTTCGGCGAAGGCAGCGAGCAGGGAAGCCTGCCGATTGCAATCTCCAATGCGCCGATGCTGGCCGTGCATTCGACCGATGTCGATGGGCAAGTTCAGGTTACAGCGAATGTTACCGTTGAAGAAGCAGTGCTCACCGTCGACGGAACTCCGGTCAAACCTCAGCGGCACGGCTGGCGGGTCAGCAGACCGCCGGGCACTTATAATTTCGTGCTTTCCGCCGAAGGATACGAGCCGCAGAAGTGGACGATGAGCCTGCAACGGCGCCAAACCTTGGCTAAAGACATCGATCTGAAGGCCAAGGTAAAACCGGTGACGATGGCAGCACTCCTGATTGTGGGTGGAACTCCCGGGACCGAAGTCGACATTGACGGCAAGCGGGCAGGGGAACTCGACGGGAATGGCAACCTGCAGCTTCCGGGTATGCTGGCGGCCGGAAAGCACGCGATCGCCTTAGCCAAACCGTACTACGAAAGCCGCACGGTTGAGATTTCTGCGAAACTGCCCGAAGTTCGACTCTCGGATGCCAAGCTGACTCCATGGCCAACGGTCGCGTTTCAAACCACGGCCCCGAACGTTACCGTGAAATTCCAGCGCGTTGGGGATGCGCAAGTGCATCAGGCACCTACGTCAGCGAAGCTTAGGCTGCCCTCCGGACAATACGATTTGCTGGTGGAGGCACCTGGCTTTCAAAAATACAGTACGCAATTGAAGTTGGTTCCGGGTGACGATTTGAGGATTCCGCTGAAGCTCATTCCGCTCCCGGACTACGAATTTCAGGACGCGGCGCAGGTGATTCACGACGGCCCGTGGGTCCGATTGAGGGACCCCCACAGGTTTGTGTCTCTGAAACCTGGGCTCTTGCATGAGAATCTCGTTTTTTCCAGACCCGGGAAGAATCTGTTTGGAAATAAGAAAGTTGAGTGGGTGATCGAACCCCCGGAGGGCGGGGCACGCATCCAGTATGCTTTGGAGGGACAGAAGATGTTGCGCAAGCTGGTCGTCGGAGAAAGAACTTCCGACCAAGTGGAAGTAAGGGTCGACGCTGTGGCAGCAACGGAGGCGACCTCGCTTTCAGTACACATTCAGGTTGATGGGCCGCGCGTACGGGTTAGCAACGACAAGGGCGTTGTTCTCGACGACTACACTGCGTCGCAACACAACTTCTTGGGCAGCAGAATTAGCATCAGGACAGAGTCGCAGTTCGTCGTCAGGAGTCAATAGATGAGCGCAGCTTGAGGACACAGGTACGTGAGAGGTTCTGCGCAGGAGATCTATTTCGCGGCTTTGACTTCGCCGGACATTTCTAATTCCACATTCACTACCGGCTTCACTCTCAAGAGAAAATTGCTCGGGTCTTTGATCCCCCACTTCACATACGGCACTTCGAATGTGCCGGTTCCCCTCCAGCGATCTCCCATCAACTCGGCGTGAACCAGGGCGGTGAGGTCGTGGTTCGCGCCATGGATGGAAAACACGCCGCTGAGTTTCACATCCGATGCTCCGGACTGGCCGACTTTGCCCTCCACTTGTGTTGGGCGGAAGACCACGTCGGGATATTTCGCCGTCTCCAAAATCTCCCGGTGCATGCGAGCATCGCGCATGTTGCTTCCACTTTCACCGCTCGGTGCAAGAACTATAATCTCGCCGCCTGCCTTCCCGGTTTCCGGATCGAAATGCAGGGTTCCGCTCTTCAGGGCGAACGTTCCGTGGACCGTGTGCAACGTGCTATCCACGATCCAATGGACCTTTGATTGTGCAGGGTCGAGCGTCAGAACAATTTCGGAGACGGCCGCTGGAGTAGCTTGCTGCTGAGAAAGAGTTGGTGCCGCCGAGAGAACCAGGGCCAAACCGACGGCGGTCAATGCTCCAACGTTTAGAGATCTGAACCCTGCAACCCGCATGCTTTTCCTTCTTATTTCTTAGATGTTGACGGCGCGGCGGACCATGCCCAAGGCTTCAGTCCAGAAGGTGGAGGACGTCTGTGCCAGTTCGACCACGTCGCGAATGGCCTCCACGAATTCATCCAGTTGTTGCGCGGTCACCATCAAGGGGGGCGCGGCTTTCAGAACCATGAAGTTGTTTCCGCAAATCTGCGTGAGGATGCCCTTCTCACGGAACATCCGCATGACCACAATCTGCCCGAACATGGCGGGATGGATTTTGTAAAACAGTTCATACAGGGCGCGAAATGCCAGTTTCTTCGGCGGAACAAATTCGATTCCGTTCAACAGACCCATGCCGCGCACTTCGTTGACCATGTCGAAGCCCGCCAGCGCTTGTCGCAGCTTGGCGCGAAACTCTTCGCCAAGCTGCAGCGCGCGCGAGCCCAGTTCTTCGCGTTCCAAAACATCCAGGGTGGCAAGGCCAGCTCGCATCGACAGGCTGTTTTCGCTGAACGTGGAGGTGTGGACGATGGCTCGCTTCAGCGAAGAATACACCGCGTGGTAAATCTTGTTGGTCATCAGAACCGCGCTCACAGGCATTAAGCCGCCGCTGAGCGCCTTGGCCAGCACTACCATGTCGGGTTGCAAATCGAATTGGTGCGCCGCTAAAAAAGTTCCGGTGCGGTACATTCCTGTCTGCACTTCATCCAGAACGAAAAGCGTTCCCGAGCGCCGGCACGCCTCTTGCGCCCTCTGGAGATACGCGCGCGCCGGCACGTGAATCCCGCCTTCTGCCTGAAGCGGCTCGACAACAAACGCGGCGTGCCGTTTGCTCGCAAGCGCTCTCTCTAATGCCGCGATATCGTCATAAGGCACGCCAAGAGTATCGGGCAACAGGGGACCGAAGCCTTCCCGCCAAAAGGCATCGTTCATCAGCGAGAGCGCGCCGGTTGTCAGTCCATGAAAACTGCTTTTCGCATAAACAATGCTGGCGCGGCCGGTGGTGGCTCGCGCAAACTTGATCGCAGCCTCCACGCCCTCGCTGCCACTGCTGCCGAAATAGACCTTTTGCAGGTCTGCGCCCGCCAACTCACACAGTCGCCGCGCCAGTTCACCGGCGATCTGGGGCACATGGCTCTGCAGCATCGCCGGACCACACCGATCCATTTCGTCCTTCAGCGCCTGAATGATGTAAAGATGGTTGTGCCCCGTGTTGTGAACGCAGTAGCCCGACAAAAAGTCCAGGATGCGCCGTCCGTCTTTCGTGAACAGCTCACAGCCGAGACAGCGCTCATACTGGACGTTCATGCCCAGCAGGTTGAGTAGTGACACCCACTGCGGGTTCACGTAATCCTGGTAGTTGGAAGTGGCCGCCGACACTTCAGGGGGAGCAATCGTCGCACTGTTGCTTGTCATATATCGGTGTAGGTGAGATGCGCATCTCTTCTTCTGGAGATGCCTTCTTACGCCCTAATTATCAGGGGTGTCCGGGATCTGGCTATTGCGGATACCACTCGAGCAATCGGACTTCGATCCCGGTTCCTTCCAGGCGTTTTTGAAACACGGCGAGATCGGAGTCACGGTAGTGGTAGGGGATCACGATCTTCGGGTGGAATGCTTTCACCGCGTCCGCCGCTTCGTCGGGAGGCATGGTGTAAGGCAGATTCATGCAGACGAACGCCACGTCGATATTCTTGAGCGCGCGCATTTCGGGGATATCTTCCGTATCACCGGAGAAGTAGAAGCGCACGCCGCCGTACGTGAGCACGTATCCGTTGCCGCGTCCCTTGTCATGGAAGAGTTTGCCCGGAGATGGGCCGCGGGTCAGGTTATAGGCGGCGATTGCCTCGATGGTCCAGCCCTGCCATGTTTTGGTTTCGCCATTCGCAATCGGCTTGGCAGTCTTGACCGTTGCTACGACGGCGGGCGGCGCCAGGATGTCCGTTCCCGCCTTGGTGAGGTCGGCGATGGAAGCCGGATCCAAGTGGTCGGGGTGAATATCGGTAATCAGAATGAGGTCTGCTTTTGGGGACCCGGCAAACTTCGCAGGTTTGGCCGGGTCGAGGTAAATGGTTTTCCCTCCCGCCTCGATCCGGGTGCTGGCGTGATTCAGCGGAGTGATTTTGACTTCTCCCGCCGAGGTTGGAAACGTCTGCGCAGCGGTCGCAGAGTAGGCATAGGACGACATAGCGAAAAAGGAGCAGGTAAGAGCCAGAAGCAGTTTCATCTCGACCTCACGTCAACGTTCTCGGTACGATAGTCTCGGTACGACAGTCTCGGTACAACAGGAGTTCAAGGTTGCCTTCGCAAGGCACCGTTTGTCCAATTATAACGACCATAGCGGGAGCGCCCAATGCTTGCTGCACAAAAAGGCGGGGCAGTCCCGCAGCTCCTGGAGCGGGTGTCGGGTGCTTGTCGGCGAAGCGGTGCACTCTTTAATTTGGCGTGCGCCAGCGACGACGAAGGATCAGACGGAGCGCATTTCTGGTTTTTCGTTGGAGATAAATCGCGACCTCTAGACGCGTTAGACATCTAAACTTGCGGAGACGTCGTTGACAGCCTGGCCATCAACATCAACTCACACGCGAAAGGAGAATCGCAATGCCGTACATTACTGTGGACAAGGAAAATTCCGGCGATATTGATCTCTACTACGAGGATCACGGCACGGGTAAACCGGTCGTGCTGATCCACGGCTGGCCGCTGAGTGGTGCTTCCTGGGAGAAACAGGTGTCAGCCCTGCTAGCAGCGGGATACCGGGTTATCACCTACGACCGCAGAGGGTTTGGCAAGTCAAGCCAGCCGACCGAAGGCTACAACTACGACACGCTTGCCGAGGACCTGCACAAGCTCGTAACCAAACTCGACCTTCGTGATTTCGCATTGGTAGGTTTTTCGATGGGGGGCGGCGAGGTGGCCCGCTATCTGGGTGCCTACGGAACAGAACGCGCGAGCAAGGCGGTCTTCATCTCTTCGATTCCGCCATTCCTGCTGAAGACGGCTGATAACCCGGAAGGTGTCGACCGCGCTGTATTCGAGGGGATCGAGAAAGCGATTGTCGCGGATCGTCCAGCCTTTCTCGCCCAATTTCTTAAGAACTTCTACAACGTGGACGTCCTCGGCGGCAAACTGATCAGCGACCAGGTGGTTCAGCTAAGCTGGAACATCGGAGCTGGCGCCTCGCCCAAGGGCACGCTGGATTGTGTTTCGGCGTGGTTAACCGATTTTCGAAAAGATCTTGCGCGCATTGACGTGCCCACGCTGGTCGTTCACGGCGATGCCGACCGGATTCTCCCCCTTGCCGCCACCGGGAAGCGCACGCTGGAATCTGTTAAAAGAAGCAAACTGGTGGTCGTGGAAGGCGGACCGCACGGCATCATCTGGACCCACGCCGAGAAAGTCAACCGTGAACTGCTGGCGTTTCTCGGACAAACCGAACGCAGCTCTCGAGTAGCCTGAGCTCAGCGCCCAGGGGAGGAGCCGATGAGTTTGAGATTCTCAGGTAATTTGGTCCTAGTTGCAGGTGGCACGGGCGGATTGGGACGCGCGGTGAGCCTCGCGTTTCTGGAGGAAGGCGCCAAGGTGGTAGTTACCTATCGGGAACAGAAAGAGTTCGATGCCGTCAAGAGCGAAGCCGGCGCGAATGGCTGGTCGATCGAGGGGCACCGGGTTGATGTTACCGACGAAACTGCTGTGCGCCAACTGCTCGATCGGGTTCTCGCGGACCACGGCCGATTGGACGCTCTGGTGAATACGGTGGGCGGCTATGCCGGCGGTGTGAACTTGTGGGAACTGGAGACGAAGGTCTTCGACCAGATGCTCGCGCTGAATTTGCGCTCGGGGTACGTGTTGTCGCGTGCGGCGATACCGGCGATGCTCAAACAAAAACATGGGGCAATCGTGAACGTTGCGTCAAAGGCCGCGTTGGATCATGGCGCCGGCGCAGCCGCCTATGCCGCTTCCAAGGCGGGTGCGCTGGCGCTGATGGATTCGTTGGCCGCGGAAGTAAAGGGTACCGGGGTGCGGGTGAACTCGGTCCTTCCCAGCATCATCGATACAGAGGCGAACCGGAAAGCGATGCCCAGTGCCGATTTTGCCAAATGGCCAAAGCTCCAGGAGATCGCGCGTGTCATCCTGTTTTTGTGCAGCGACGATGCCAAGGTGATTCATGGCGCGGCGGTGCCAGTCTATGGGGATAGCTAAATCGTTCATGTAAGACATCGCAACGCGCGTGACCGCCGCGACCTCGACGAGTTCGGTGACCGGATGAGCCGCATTTTCCTACGGCAGCAAGCCAAACACTCCGACACCGTTTGTCGTTCCCACATACACCTTACCGTTCGCAATGGTTGGCGTGATGAACTTGTTCCCGTTTCCGAAGTGGTCGCGTCCGCCCGCAGCCTGGTTCGAGTTATATAACTCCACACCAAGGTTATTCGCACGGTAACCGTGCAGCACTGCCGGCGAGGTATTTTCCGTGGCCCACAAAAGTAAATTGCTGGCCGAACTCCCGGAGATGCTGGGCGTAGTCCCCGAGAAACTGAAGCGTGTGCTCGTCGCAGACGCTGGTGTAGGATTCAGCAGGCCGCTGGCGTTGAACGCGAATGCCTTGATCGCATCCCCCACTGCCCCGTAATAGATCGTTTTGCCGGCAAATGCCGGCGCGGAAAACACCTGTCCTCCCAGCGCACCCGTTACTTCCTGGTAAATCTGATTGTTGTTGTTGGGATTGAACTTCCCCAGGTTAGCCCGATTTGCCAGATAGATGTTTGCGTCTTTCCCCGCACCCACCACCAGAGTATGCACTATGCCGCTCGAGTCTTTGATGTTTGGCACCACCATCGCGCCGCCGGAACCCAGGTCCTCATCCGCATTGGACTCGCTCACCGTGTTGTACATGTTGAAGTAGTCCGCTACTGCCAGTTGGCCCTTCTTGGTCGAGAGCTTCATAATCGCGTTTCCATAGTCGCCTTTTACCGGGAACCCATTGGCGTCCAGCTTCGTATCGAACGTTCCGTTCGCGTCGAGAAAATAGATGTTGCCGTTGGAGTCCGCCGCGGGTCCCGCTCCCGCCGCCCAGATCGCGCCCTCGCTGCCGTTCGGCGTCACGTTGAGTACCGACTGCTGGGCCAGGGTCGTCTGGTTATAACTGATGATCCACCCCGTATAGGGCCGGATGTCGCAATGAGAAGCCCACGAGGTGTACAAAATGTGATTCACCAGTAACAACCCGGCGCGATCTTTATACTGCTTAGCATCGAAAATCACGTATCCGCCCTGACTGTTGTCGCCGGTTCCGGGATACTTGGCGGCAATATCCACGGGGCCGCCAAACTGCTCGCTACCGCTGGTGATGTCGAGCGCGTGCAGGCGTTGATGGTAGTTAGCGCTGGAATCCTTGCTCATAGCAACTACATAGATCGTTCCATGCGGCCCCGCCGTCAGGTCAACTACAGGAGTGGAGGTGACACCGATCTCCGGCGAAACTTGACTACATCCACGGTCATCCGAGGGAGTCTCGCCGGTGGCGAGCGTCGTGATGTGCCAGAGGTTCGAGCCGCTGTCTGCGTCAAACCCGTACACCGTGCCATGTTCGGTCGCCACGAACAGCACATTGTGCGTGCCATTTCCCGGAATACTCACAGCTGGGGCATATAAAGGCTGCGCATCCACCCGCCCGTCGGTAGAGATCGCGAACAACTTTCCAAAGGTAGTGGAGTTCACGTTCTTGATCGTGAGTGAGGTCTCGCTTGAATTCCGGCCCGTGCGCATGTTGTCGTTGTGATAGGTGAGGACACCTTTGAATGCCGGCGCAGCCGCCGCCGACATGTCGCTACGGAAAAGGAGCATGGAGAAGGACGAGAACAACAGAATTGTGGCTGAAAGCAGAACGATTCGCGCCGGCACATTTCGACTCATGATGCACCTCGAGACCTAAATCTAGATTCCAAAAACGGAAGTGGGGAGAATTATGGCACCAGGTTTGGGCACATGAAAACTCGGAAGTGCCGCGCAAACATCTTGCCGATTGAAAGGACAAGAGTGAACCGTTAAGACGGGCGGGCCAAGTTTGCCCTTAGGGTATTGCGGTCCAGTTCGCCTTCCCAGCGCGCCAGGACCAGCGTTGCGACCCCGTTGCCAATCATGTTAACCAAGGCTCTAAACATACTGAGAAAGCGGTCAATTCCGAGAATCAAAGCCATGCCGGCAACAGGAATGGTTGGGATTACAGACAACGTCGCCACGAGTGCTATGAAAGATGCGCCTTGCACGCCGCTGGCGCCCTTGGAAGTAAGAATCGCAACGGAAAAAATAGTGAGTTGCTGGATCAGAGTCAAATGGGTATTGGTGGCCTGCGCTACGAATAGAGCGGCCATGGTCATGTAGAGACTAGTGCCATCGGTGTTGAAGGTAAACCCCGTCGGGACCACCAGTCCAACCAGAGACTTGGAGCAGCCGAGTTTCTCCAGCTTGGCCATCAGAGTCGGAATCGCGATCTCCGACGAACTAACCGCTAACACCAGCAGGATCTCTTCCTTGATATAGGCGAGAAAACGAAAGATGTTAAAGCTGGCAGCCCAAGCGATGGCGCCGATTACGAGTACGACAAAGAGCATCGAGGTGAGCCAAAAAGTTCCAATCAATTTGGCGAGTGGACCGAGGGAAGCAAGGCCAAACTTGCCCACCGTGTACGCCATGGCGCCGAAGGCTCCAATCGGCGCGAATTTCATCAGAATGTTCACCACTCGGAATACGACATGAGTGAGGGAGTCGATCAGTTCGACGAGTGGTTTGGCTCGCGCTCCAGCAGCCGACAGCGCAAACCCGAACAGCAAGGCCACGAATACTACTTCAAGAATATCTCCCTTGGCGAAGGCGTCGACCACCGTCGTCGGGATAATATGCATCAGAAATTCGGTGACGCTTTGCGCTCTTGCCTGGCCGGCATAATCGGCGACCGCCTTGGCGTCAAGGGTGGCGACGTTTACGTTAAAGCCGCTGCCCGGACGCACGACGTTGCCGACCACGAGTCCGATCAGGAGGGCAATGGTCGACACGATTTCGAAGTAAATGAGCGCCATGCCGCCGACACGGCCGACTTTTTTCAGGTTCTCCATGCCGGCAATTCCGGTGACCACGGTGCAAAAGATGATCAGAGTGATGATCATCGTAATCACGCGGATGAACGCGTCGCCCAGCGGCTTCATGGCAACCGCCCGAACCGGGTCCACGTAGCCCAGCACTATGGCCAGGGCCATGGCCACCAGCACCTGCACCCAAAGGACGCGGTAGAAGGACAGTTTTTTGGGTGCCTTCGCGGCATCTTCGCGAACGACCAGTGCGGGTGGAAGAGTCGGCATTGTTGGGTGTCTGTCCTTACTTCGTCGAACTTAGTGGAGGGCCGGGCATCCCCGCCTGGCTGGACGGGCGAGACGCCCGTCACTCCATTGGGAACTGAATCGGAGCGTTAGTGGCTCGCTTTCTTAGGCTCAGGTTCGAGCGTGCGCACCAGCCATGGAATGATGACCTCCTTGAAGATTCGGGGATCGGGCCACACTTTTACTTGCCGCCCAAGGTGGCCGCCCTGCGGATTGACCCACGCGGTCTTCGGCACGTCGCCTTTATCGAGCAGAAGGTAGATGTCGGAGATTGGTACCTGGGTGTCGAGCACTCCGGCAAGAATGAGCATGGGCGCCATTGGTTTGCCGAGCAGTCCCTGTTTGACTAGCGACATCTTGGGCAGGACTTCCGCCATTTCATCAATTGTTTTGACGTTGTCGAAAATCGCCATCAGCGCGGGAACCTGATCGAAGAGATACTCGCGGTTGCCGATCAAGGAATTCATCAGAAAATCTTTTTGGAAAAAAGTATCGGTGGGCGGTGACTGGGCGCTCGCTCCTCGCAAGCGGGCCCGTTCTACGATGGCCATTTTCGTTGCCCAATACGCACCCCAACTCACGCCGTGCATGGCAACCCGGTTCTTGTCGATCTCGGGCCGGGTGGCAATGTAATCGAGCACGCGGGAGAGCATGCGCTCGGCATTTTCACTGACCTTGATCGGATTCTGCCCGGTGCCCGGACCATCCACGGCGAGATATCCGATGCCGAAGGGCAGGATCGCGCTAAAGCTCTCGGCCAAATCTTCTTTGCGGCTGTCGAGGCCATTGACGGCGAGCACGAGGGGCACGGGGCCGCTCGCATTTTTCGGCAGGCGGAGGTAGCCGATGATTTCTTTTCCTTCGAAGGGAATCTTCACGATTTCGAGCGGTGGATCCCAGAAGCGCGCGTGTGCCAGGAAAGCTTCGAGCGCCTTTTCATATGATCGCTGCTTGCCGGCAGAAGCGGGGATGGGCCAGCGTCCGAAGGAATAAAGCCGCCACGCGCGGATGTAGTCGGCGTTCGCTTTCGTCGGGTCGGATTGTTCCAGCGATTTGGCTTCATTCATGTAGCGATCGGCCACTCTCATGAAACCTGCAGCCCACTCGTCTTTGTCGCGCGTGTGGATGGAGGTGAAGGCGTCCCTGACATCGTCCGCATCGAGTCCGATGAGGGGGTATTGGCCAACTTCAGCGCGGTGGACGGCTTCGGTCTTGATCTCGTCGATGGTGCGCTCGGCGCGCTGCTGCGATAGGCAAGCGGTGCTCAGCGCGAGGATGAGTGCTAGTGACATGACCAACGAAGCCGTGAATCTGACGAAGTGAAAATGATTTCGTGTCGCTGTAGCCACGGGATAAGTTCCTTTCGGGTCGAAATAAAGACGGGGCCGGTGGAATTCCGGCCCCGCCGTGGGGAAGGGCGGCTTGCTTAGAAAGTGAGCTTCAAACCAAGTTGCACCGAGCGCGGTCCTCCCGAACCCACGGCCGGGTTGGCGGCCGCGACGTCCGGAGTGGCACAACCGCAACCGAAGCCACCCACGGATGGATCGTTGAAACCGTATCCATTCTGCCCGCCGTATGGATTGGCGAAGTTCGGATGGTTGAATATGTTGAAGAACTCAGCCCGGAACTGGGCGTGGAGACGCTCGCCCAGATGCCAGTTCTTCGCCAGCGAGAAATCGATGTTCTTGAAACCGGAATCGGGGAAAATGTTGCGTCCCATCGTCCCGAAGTGCCCCAACGCCGGAGGAATCATGACGGAATTACCTTTGGCGTAGCAGCCGAACAGGTTGACGGCAGCGGTAGCCGCGCCCGGAGTTTCTCCGTCCAAGGCTAAAGCCTTCGTGGTGCAGGCTGCGGGCAAGCCGCCGAGTGACGTAACCTTGTACAGCGGAATTCCGTTCGGCCCCGACTTGAAGTCGTTCGGGTTGCCAAAGAAGTTCCACCGGATGGGGCTTTGCGCTGGCGGACTGACGGGCAACGCACCAATGCCGGCGGCATCAGTTCCTTCATCCATGACGCCCCACTTTTGCGGACTTTGCAAAGTGACAATCGAGTTGAGTTCCCAACCTTCCAGGCTCTGCGCGTAGCCCTTCTTGCCGGGGATCGCGTAGGTAAGCGAAACCGTGAGGCGATGCCGCACATCGAAATCGCTGTTGGCGTATTCCGCACCTGGGTTATAGGCGTTCTGCGGCAATCCCGATCCATAGCCGAAGTCCCAGTTCGCGCCAACATTGTCGAGAGCGTGCGAGTAGGTATATCCAGCGACCATGCTCAGGCCGTGGAAGTTTCTGGAGTTCAACGTCGCTTGCAGTCCGTTGTAGTTCGACCTGTAGATGTTCGCCATGTTGAAGATGTTGCCGAGGTACCCGAACTTATTCACGAAGGGCACGGCTAATGCCTC
>CZLA01000075.1_pt1 | contig 26318 bp, 27 predicted proteins | sample 1122381 | NCBI WGS metagenome assembly CZLA01 (sample SAMEA3539301, study PRJEB10725) | soil metagenome | biome: tundra; feature: field; material: soil | place: USA | collected 2010-05 | depth 0.15 m
GTTGCGGCTGGGTTTGCTGGCAAGGAGCGGCCGACGGGCGCGCGCCATAGTTCGAGGGATAGTGCACGAGAAAGTGCACGAGAAAGTTCGCATGAAGGTTCGCGTGGTGGCAGAGAGGCTGAGGTGACGCCATGAAGTGCGCTGAGATCAAGAAGTTGTTCTCGCCGTATCTCGACGGCCGGGTGAGCGGGTCGGAGATGCGTTTGCTCACGCGCCATGTAGAACAGTGCTCGGAGTGCGCGCGGGAATATGCCGGGATGCAGCGCACGCAGCAGTTGCTTGCGGGTCTCGGTCCGAAGAAGGCGCCGGCTGACTTGGCGTTGAAGTTGCGGGTGGCGATTTCGCGCGAGGCGGCGCAGGCACGGCGTCCGCGATTTGAAGGGGCGCTGGTGCGGCTGGAGAATACGCTCAACGCTTTCATGGTTCCGGCCACGGCGGGGATGGTCAGTGCCGTGTTGTTTTTCGGACTGCTGCTGGGCTTCTTTGCTTTGCCGGCGGAACTGCGGGCGAGCAGCGGAGACGTTCCTTTGATGCTGTACGTTGGGCCGCAACTGGAGCAGTCGGCGTTCGGCACGTCGCTCGGCAATGTGGGCGACAATGCTTTGGTGATTGAAGCCTACGTGGATGCCAACGGGCGGGTGGAAGACTATCGCATCTTGTCGGAGCCGGATGACGCGCAGGCGGTGCTGCCGCAGTTGAAGAACCTGCTGATCTTCACTACCTTCCGGCCGGCGCTCTCCATGGGACGGCCTACGACGGGGACGGCGGTGCTGTCGTTTTCGAAGATTAGCGTGAAGGGGTAGCGAACTTCCGATTCTGAAGTTGAGCGCGTCGGCAATTCACGGACGTGCGATCCATAAGACGGGGAACTGGCGTCCGAGTTTCTCGAAATCACGGTCCGAAGTAACCAAGATGGCCTGTTGCAGCACCGCCAGAGCAGCCGCTACACAATCCACGTAAGGGATTTTGTGCATGGCCTTGATCTCGCCGGCTTTGAGAGCCTGGGAAAGATCGACGGGGACAATCTGGAGCGGAAGGCGCGAGAGGTTGGCGAGCGTCCGGCGCGCCGTTTCTTCGCCGCGCCGCTGCCATAGCAGGTAGAAGACCTCACCCCAATTCAGGACGGAGATGAGAAGCGAACTGTGGCGCTGGAGAGCCGACTGGAGCAGACGCTCCACTTTCCGGGAACCTGGACCTGCCTCGATGAGATCCAACACCGCGTTGGCGTCGAGGACGTAGGTCCCGGTCACTTCTCCATCCTATGTTGGCGCTCGCGGGCTTCCACCAGCGAGTCCTCGCCCTTGCAGCAACCGACAAGGCTGCTGATAAAGCCCTTGGTGATGGGCTGCAGGATCAACTGGTTCTCCTCGCTGCGAATGGCCAGACGGGTTCCGGCCGTGATCCCCAGTTTCTGGCGCAGAGCGGCGGGAATCACGATCTGGCCTTTCGAACTCACCACGGTAAAAATGGTATCCATGTGGCTTACATTATAGCACGTGTAAGGCGTTTATGAGTTGGCTTAACATTTGCTGACATTCCTCCCCGGCCCCACAGCCCTCTCACGCCCCGGTCGGTTTGACCGCGAATTGACGAGTTCGTACACTATTTTCTAGCTCCCATTCTATGGCTGAGATCAGAAGCGGTTTCCCGGGACAATGCGTGCGACGGGCGTTCGGCCTGAGCATGGCGGTTGTGCTGGCGGTGGCGTCCGGGTTTGCACAGGAACGGCCGCAGGTGTCTCTGGAAACCAGCGAGACGCTGTTCACGGTGTTGACCGCGATCAACACTTGCGGCTATGACCAGGAGCTGAATGCTTCTGAGCCGCTGCGGGCGCAGATCCGGTCGGAGGTTTCCAAGGCGGTGCAGAATACTGGCGGAGCTCAGGAGGTGGTCGCTCCGATGTGCTTGTTCTACCGTCAGCACGAAGCGACGGAGCCTACCTACGACCTGTCTCACTATGTATCGCTGGCGCTGTATCTGGAGGAGCCGCCGACTTTCACGCTCAAAGTAAAGCAGGCGGAACTGCCGCCCGACGCCGCAGCGGTGGCGGACATCGTGCCGCTGATCGCGGCTTTCTATCAGAAGATCGGATTGCATGCCATCTGGGAGCGGCACCGGGTGCGCTCGACGGAGTTGACCGAGATCTTTCACGACCCGCTGGCAAAGATGACGTTCGACACCGAGATCTATTTGAAGCTGCCGTCGACGGGGTACCTGGGACGGCAGTTCACTGTGTATCTGGATGCGATGGGCGCGCCGGGGCAGACCAATGCGCGCAACTACGCGGCGGATTACTACGTGGTGATTTCACCGACGTCGGGCACGGCGATCAAGATGCAGCAGATCCGGCATACGTATTTACATTATCTTCTGGACCCGCTGGCGATGAAAAACGGGAGCTCGATGAAGCGCCTGGAACCGTTGCTTGAGGATGTGAAGCTGGCCCCGATGGATGAGGCATTCAAGAGCAACATTTCGTTGCTGGTGACGGAATGCCTGGTGCGGGCGATTGAAGAGCGCTTGAGCAAGATTCCGGAGGCGGAGCGAGCTCGAAGCATCGACGAAGCCGACAAGGAAGGGTACGTGCTGACGCGGTATTTTTATGACGCGCTGGGCAAGTTCGAAAGAGATCCGGCGAGCATGCGCAATGCGTATACCGACCTGGTGAGCGCGATTGAAGTGAGCAAAGAAATGAAGCGGGCGTCGCAGATCCAGTTCTCGGGAGAGGCGGCGCCGGAACTGCTGCACCTGGCGGGCAAGCGGAACGAACACCTGCTGCTGAACGCGGAGCGGCGGCTGGCGGCTGGCGATCCGGAAACCGCGCAGAAATTGGCGCAGAAGGCGCTCGATGAGCAGGAAGAAGATTCGGGACGCGCGCTGTTTATTCTGGCGGAAGTGGCCACCGCGAATCGGGACATGGGTGGGGCGCGCACGTATTTTGAGCGAGCGCTGCAAAACGCTCATGAACCGAAGGTGATTGCGTGGTCGCACATTTACCTGGGCCGAATTTTCGATCTGCAAGAGGATCGATTCAACGCCTTGGATCAGTATCGGGCGGCGCTGAGTGCGGCGGCGGCGCTTCCGGAAGCGAAGCTAGCGGCACAAAAAGGGCTGGACCAGCCGTATGAACCTCCGGTGGCGAAGCAGCCGGAGTAGGACCGGGGCGAGGTTTCAAGGTTTAAGTCTTGGCGTCTAATCTTTGCATTATGGGAGACAGCATGAAGCGAACAGCAGCCATTCTCGGGATCGTGAGTCTAGGGATACTGGGCACCGCGGTTTGGGCCGGGGCGCAACAGAACCCGGCGGCGGGGGGTCAAACGGCGGCCGCGCAGGGTGCCACGGCGGCGCCAGCGGCAAAGCGTCCACCGCAAACCAAGACGCAGCCGGAGTACGATGCCTGGAAAGTGGCTGCGGCCAACACCGATACGGCGGCGGCGGAGAAGGCGGCTGACGATTTTGCCACCAAGTTTCCCGACAGCGAAGTTCGCCTGTTGCTGTATAAGAACGCGATGCGACTCTACCAGAATGCCAACAACGCCGAAAAGACCGAAGCCATGGGCCGCAAAGTGCTGAGCCTGGACGGGGAGGATCCGGAGGCTCTGGTAATCGTGGCGCAGGTGCTCGCCGAAAGGACGCGCGACTCGGATATCGACAAAGATCAGCGCTACGGCGAAGCGATCTCGATGGCGCAGAAGGCCACGCAGACGGTGGACACCGACATCAGCGTCCCGGCGGGTACGCCGCAGGAGAAGATCGACGCCTACAAAGCGGGGCTGCGTTCGCAGGCGTATAACATCGTCGGCACGGTTGAGTTCAAGAAAGAAAATTTCACCGCGGCGCAGGAGAATCTGCAGAAGTCCATCGACGCGTACCCCAGCGACCCCGATCCTGTGGCGGTTCTCCGTCTGGCGCTGGCCCTCGATAAGCAGCAAAAATATCCGGAAGCGCTGAAGGTGGCGAACCGCGCGGTGGAAATGACGCAGGACAACACCGCGATTGGCACTCCGGCGCGCCGGGAGCGCGACCGCTTGCAACAGCTCACCGGAGGCGCGCCCGCGGCGCAACCGCAGACTCCGCCAAAGAATTAGGCAGCCACTGCTGGAGAGACGAGGCTTGCCTCGTCTCCGGCGCGGGAAAATCAGGCAAGGGAGCAAGAGCACACCTCCGGCGCCAAAGCGCGGGTACACATCAGCGACTTAGCGGCACGAGTGAACTCGTGCCCTTCCCTTTTGAAATGAAGGTTTGTCGCGAGTGAACTCAGGCCCTTCCTTTTTGAGATGAAGTCTTGTTTTTCAGCAGTCCCAGACGCGGCACGCCGCGTCTCTACCATAATGAAGTCACGCGAAATCATGGCGCTGGAAGAAAGCCTGGGTTATCACTTCCAGCGCCGAGAACTGCTGGAGCAGGCGCTGACCCACAGCTCGCAAGCGCGCGAGGTGGAGGCGCTGGGCGCGGGCAGCGGCTCGTCCTGCGGTGATAACGAGATGCTCGAGTTTCTGGGAGACGCCGTGCTCGGGCTGGTCACCAGCGAGACACTGTTCCATCGCTTCCCGGAATTCCAGGAAGGACAGCTTTCCAAGCTGCGCGCTCATCTGGTTGGTCAACGGCATCTGCTGGGCGTGGCCGAGCAGATTCAGATTGGCGATTACATGCGTCTCGGCCGCGGCGAAGAAAAGAGCGGCGGCCGCAACAAGGCCAGCCTGCTGGTGGATGCACTGGAAGCGATCCTGGCGGCGCTCTATCTGGACGGCGGGTGGCCGGTGGCGCGAGACTTTATCGTACGCACGATCGTGGAGCCGGAACTGGCGCACATGAAACTGGAGACCAGCGTGATGCCGGTGATGGATTTCAAGTCCGCGTTGCAGGAAGCACTGCAGGCCCGAGGCGGACCGCAGCCGGTTTATGTGCTGGTCAAAGAGGAAGGGCCGGAACACAGGAAGACGTTTACGGTGGAGGTGAGATTGCCGGAGGCTGCGATGGAGCAAGTGGTGGGGCGCGCCCAGGGTGCGACCAAGAAGCGGGCGGAACAGGAAGCGGCGCGACAGGTTCTGGAGCACCTGGCGAGTTTGTCCGAGGGAGGGCGTCCGACTGGAGGGAAGGACGGAGCCGCGGTGTAGGAGCTGCGAGCAAATGCCTAGGTCCTTCGCTTCGCTCAGGATGACAACCAGATTTATGTTGCGGATGACAGGCAGATTTGTGTTGCGAATGACAGCGGGATTTATGTTGCGAATTTAAGTTATGTCGTGGAGTGAGAAAATTTCCGCTGGGGATTGGCCCGCGACAATTCAGTCGGTCGTGGGGACGATCGTGATCGCCGTTTTTGTGGTCACCTTCCTGGAGCAACCGTTCACCATCCCTTCGGAATCGATGGAGCAGACACTGCTGGTCGGCGATTATCTGCTGGTGGATAAGTTTTGCTACGGCAACCCCGAAGGCTGGAACCGGCTGATGCCCTACCGCAAGATCCGGCGCGGCGACGTCGTGGTTTTTCATTATCCCTTGAATCCGGCGCAGGACTTCGTGAAGCGAGTGGTGGCTTTGCCGGGAGATCGCCTGCGCCTGATCAACAAGCGCGTCTACATCAACGGCGCTCTGGTGCCGGAGCCCTACGCGCAGTACACGACCACACTCCGCAATTTCTATCGCGACGACTTTCCGCGCACCGATTCTCCCGACTACGGCGTGGATGCGAAATGGTGGAAAGAAATGCCGAAGCTGGTGGAGGACCACCAGTTGATTATTCCCGAGGGCCACTATTTTGTATTGGGCGACAATCGCGACGACAGCCAGGACAGCCGGTATTGGGGATTCGTGCCGCGCGAAAATATCATCGGACGCCCGCTCTTGATTTACTGGTCGGCGGGCAATTTGAACAATGATCTTCCCGGATCGCCAACCGTGCGTGATAGGCTTTATCATCTTGCCTACGCGGTAACTCACTTGTTCCAGATCACGCGCTGGGAACGTACTTTCAGGCGGGTGCGCTGATCTGGCGCTCCGATAACGATGCGCTGAGCGGAAATTCTGTGAAACGGATAGCGAACGTGCCAAAAAAAGAAAAAGAAGAAGTGGCGGTCGACGAAAAGCCGCACGAGACTACGGTGGAATTCCTGGCCTCGCTGGCGGGCGTGCTGGTCACCGGGCTGTTCATCATCACGTTTGTGCTGCAGGCATTCGAGATCCCATCGAGTTCGATGGAGGACACGCTGCTCATCGGCGACCACGTGTTCGTGAACCGGGAGCAGTTTGCACCGCCGACGCATTGGATGCGTTCATTGATGCCGTATCGCGACATCCACCGGGGAGACATTGTGGTGTTCCTGTCGCCCGAGGAACAAGGTCTGTTCGTCGTGAAACGGATCATGGGCATTCCCGGCGACCACATCCATTTGCGCGACGGCGTGGTCTACCGCAACGGCGAGAAACTGGTCGAGCCCTACATCACCAACAAAGATGCCCCTTATTCCGAAGTCAACCGTGCGTATCGCGAAAATTTCCCAGCGGTAGCGCCATCGGAAACCTACCAAGTCACGCCGGAATGGCAAGCGGCGCTGGCCAAACACGTCGAAGGTGAAGACCTCGTCGTGCCTCCGAACAGCTACTTCGCCATGGGTGACAACCGCAACGCGAGCTGGGACAGCCGTTTCTGGGGACTCATTCCCAAGGAAAACGTGATCGGGCGGCCGATGTTCATCTACTGGTCGTTCACCACTCCGGAGAACCAGTACAAGATGCGCGAGTGGAGCGACCGGCTGGGATTCATCGCGCATATTATCATTCACTTCTTCGATGAGACACGCTGGTCGCGCACTCTCAAGCTGGTGCGCTGAAAAGAAACGCTGACAACGGAACGGCGAGGGTGCCTGAAAACGTGCCTAAAGAAGAACAAGAAGTCGTGGCGGAAGAGAAGCCACGCGAGACTACGGTGGAGTTCCTGGCGTCGCTGGCGGAATTGCTGATCGTTGTCTTGTTCATCATGACGTTTGTTCTGCAGAATTTTGAGATTCCCTCGAGCTCGATGGAGGACACGCTGCTGATCGGGGATCACGTATTCGTGAACCGGGAACAGTTCGCGCCACCGACGCGCTGGATGGGGCCGCTGATGCCATATCGCGACATCCATCGCAACGACATTGCCGTGTTCTTGTCGCCGGAGCAGAAGGGCCTATTCCTGGTGAAGCGGATCGTCGGCATTCCGGGCGATCGGATTCATTTGCGTGACGGTACCGTCTACCGCAACGGCGAGAAACTCGATGAGCCCTACGTGCGCCACAAGGAGACGGATTTCAACCCTTATCGCGACAACTTCCCCGCGGTCCCACCGACCGAAATGTACGGTGTGCGAAATCAACAGTGGCAGCAGGAATTTCGTTCGCATCTCGAAGGCGACGATATCGTTGTGCCCCCGGACAGCTACTTTGCCATGGGCGATAACCGCGACGTGAGTTACGACAGCCGCTACTGGGGCTTCCTTCCGCGGACGAACGTCATTGGGCGTCCGGTGTTTATCTACTGGTCGTTCACCACTCCGCACGACCTATGGCAGTTACCGGTGGGCGACCGACTGGAGTTCTTCCTGAAACACACTCTTCTTCACTTCTTCGATGAAACGCGGTGGTCGCGCACGCTCAGGATCGTGCGGTGAAGTCTCCGCGGTTCAAGTTTCTGCGATCCGGGCGCGGAGTGGCTGCCATCGCGGCTCTGCTGCTGATCCTGTTTCTGTTCCGGCCGGGCGTATATGCGTTGCGCAACCGGATTGCAAATTCCATCGGAAGCGCACTGGGGCGCAGGGTGACACTCGACAAAGTCAGTCTGCGTTTTTTGCCAAGGCCGGGGTTCGATCTTGAGGGACTCGTCATCTACGACGATCCCGCGTTTAGCGCGGAACCGATGATCCGCGCGCAGGAAGTTTCGGCGGCAATACGGCTTCGTTCCCTGCTGCGCGGGCGACTCGAGATCGCGACGCTGAGCGCCACCGAGCCTAGCGTGAACCTGGTGCGCAACCATGAGGGACGCTGGAACCTGGCGAGCCTCGTTGAGCGCAATGCGCAGATTCCCGCGGCTCCGACGGCGAAGGCGGCTTCCGAGCGGCGCCCGGCATTTCCCTACCTCGAAGCGAGCCATGGCCGCATCAATTTCAAGATTGGACAGACCAAGAAGTCCTACGCTTTGATGGATGCGGACGTGGCGCTTTGGCAGGATTCTGAAAATTCGTGGGGCGCGCGCATGAAGGCGGCACCCGTGCGTACGGATTTTAATCTCACCGACACCGGGCTGCTGCAGATCAATGCGACGTGGCAGCGCGCTGCGAGTTTGCGTTTGACGCCGATGCAGGTCGCGGTGCAATGGCAGTATGGGCAGCTCGGCCAGATTACCAAGTTGCTGAGCGGCAAAGACCGGGGATGGCGCGGCGGAGTGAATTTCACGGCGCGATTGTCCGGAACTCCGGAGGCGCTGCGCATCGAGAGTGCGACCGCGATCGAAGATTTCCATCGCTACGATATTGCGGGCAGTGAGAACGTGCGTCTGGCAACCGGTTGCTCGGGACAGTACAACGCGGTCACGAGCGCGCTTGCGGACTTGCTGTGCGAATCTCCGATAGGCGGCGGAACGCTTCGTCTGCGCGGTGCGATGTCCATGGCCACGCCACTGCCCACTTATGACCTGACGGTCGAGGTGGAGAAAGTGCCTCTGACCTCGGTGGTTCGATTGCTGCGGCAGGCGAAGAAGCAGGTTCCCGGCGATCTCACCGCGAGTGGGTTGCTGAATGCCGAGTTCCACGCCACGCGTAACGTTGCCGATGCTGCGCGGCACGGCTTGTCGACGCAATGGAGCGGTACGGGCTCGGCGTCCGATGTGCGTTTGTTGTCGAATGCAGGGAACGATGAAGTCATCTTCGGCACGATTCCGCTGGCGCTGGTAGACGCGGATTCGCAGGAGACTTCGCAAGGGAGCAGGCTTGATCATCCGAGAACGCAAGAAAAGGAGCAGGGGCCCGCGGAACCTCACGTGCGGATTGGGCCGATGACGCTGGCGATGAACGCTTCCGAGCCGGTGAACTCCGGCGGGTGGATAACCGCTGACGGTTATCGTTTGTTTCTACGGGGTGATATGGAACTGAAAGACCTGTTTCGACTGGAGGACGTTTTGGGCTTGCCGGTGGGGCGCCCGGCGGCGACAGGTTCGGTCAAGTTGGATGTGAGTGTCTCCGGGCCATGGCAGGGGTTTGCGCCTCCCGCAACGCTGGGGACGGTGCAACTGCACAATGTGCGTGGCGAGATGCACGGACTGAATACCCCGATTGAGATCGGCTCGGCGACTTTGTATCTCACGAATGACGCGATGCTGATGCAGAAGGTTTCTGCTCGTACCGGTAGCACTCACTGGAGCGGTGAGGTTACCGCGCCTCGTCATTGCGCGGCTCCGGGCTGCACATTTCAGTTCGATCTAACGGCGGACCAGCTTTCGACGGGAGATTTCGCGGAATGGTTCACGCCGCATTCCGCGAAGCGTCCCTGGTATCGCATTTTAAATGCCGACGAACCGCAGGGCAGTTCGCCGCTGCTTGCGATTCGGGCGCACGGCAACTTGCAGGTTGGACGGTTGGGATTGAAGAAGGTGGTTGCCACCCAGATTGCAACCCAGGTGGACCTCGATCGAGGCAAGATCACGTTGACGGCTCTGCGCGGACAACTGTTGCAGGGCACGCATCAAGGGAACTGGATCATCGATGCTTCGAATCGAGAAGTGTCTGGTCATGATGCATCGTCTGCGCTCGTGCGGTATCACGGCAGCGGCGCCTTGCAGAATATTTCGCTGGCGCAGGTGGGCACGGTGATGAACGATGATTGGATTGCTGGAACAGCTGACGGGATTTTCGATCTGGTTGGATCGGGAGACAGCTTTCACGAGCTGCTATCGCGCTCCGATGGTAAGTTGCAGTTCGTGATGCGAAACGGCAGTCTGACGCATGTTGAAATTCCGGGCGCGGCGGGGCCTCTGCCGGTGCACCGGTTCACGGGGGAGTTGCACTTGAAAAAAGGTGCCTGGGAACTTTCCGCGGGGAGACTGGAATCGCGCGACGGCATTTATCAGGTGAGGGGAACGGCTTCTCCGGAGAGTGGGCTTGATTTTGTGTTGACGCGCAGCGACCGGCGATCGTGGAGTCTTGCCGGGACGCTGGCGAAACCGCGTGTCACGGCGGCAAGTCGGACGGAAGCAAGAGCGAAGGCCGTCAAACCGTGAGGAGGCTTTTGACTGCTCATAAATCCGATTGTCATCCTGAGCGAAGCGAAAGACCTATGCATTTGCCTTCAGCGCCGGACTGCAGAGGTCCTTCGCTTCGCTCAGGATGACATTGTTTGTTCATGACAGTTTGGACTTATTCCGCAGACAAGCGGGATGCGACACTACGGAGCGTAGCCTGCTCCTCGCAACACTTTTCCTGGCAACACGCCGGTCATCTTTCCGTTTTCGATTACGGACACTCCGTTGATGAGCACGTAGTCCATGCCTTCCGACAAGCGATTGGGATCGTCGAAGGTGGCCACGTCGCGCACCGTTTCCGGGTCAAACACAACCACGTCGGCCCACACTCCCTGCTTCAGGACGCCGCGATCTGTCAGCCTCATGCGCTGAGCGGGCAGCGACGAGAACTTGCGGATGGCCTCTTCGAGCGTCAACTTTTTTTCTTCGCGAACATACTTTCGCAGGATGCGCGGGAAGGTGCCGTAGGCTCTGGGGTGCGGGTGCTCCTCGCCGAGAATGCCTTCGGGCGATGTGCCGGAAGAATCGTTGTCCACGGAAACCCACGGCTGCTGCAGGGCGAGCGCGACGTCGGGCTCCGACATTCCGAAGACCGCGCAATCGGTGAAGGCTTTGTCTTCGATGAGCAGATCGAAGAGCGTATCCATGGGATCTTTGTTTAATTCTTTCGCGACTTCGGTAAGGCGCTTGCCCTGAAATTGTTTTAGTGCGGGATTCTGGACGACGCTGATCATCACGTCCTGCGGGCCGCTGATCTCGTCCCACTCGTTGTCCCAGTCTTTGGACGGCGTTTCCATGTCTTTGCGAATGCGGGCGCGGGTTGCGGGATCCTTGAGCCGCTCAATCAATTTGGCATCGCCGCCGTCGTGCGCCCACGCGGGGACGAACGCCGACATGCTGTTGAACCAGGCGGTGTAGGCGTAGGTATCGGCTTCGACGTCAACGCCTTCGGTGCGCGCTTTGTTAACCCGCGCAATCAAATCGGGCATTTTTCCAAAGTTCGCCTTGCCTGCGCTTTTGAAATGCCAGATCTCCACCGGAATGTGCGCTTCGCGTCCGATGCGGACTGCTTCGTCGATCGCTTCGAGAGCGCTGTCGCTTTCGTTGCGCAGATGCGAGGCGTAGATGCCGCCGAATTTCGCGGCTTCGGATGCGAGCGCGATTAGCTCTTCGGTTTTCGCGTAGGGAGCGGGCGCATACATCAGTGAAGTCGACACTCCGACGGCGCCGTCGCGCATGGCGTCGCGTACCAGAGCTTTCATCTTTTCCAGTTGCTCGGGCGTAGGCTGCACGTCGGCGTCACCGAGAACCATACGCCGCACTTGCGTGGCGCCCACGTAGCTGGCGAGGTTGATGCCCATGCCTTGCTTTTCGAGGCGCGCGAAATATTGGCGGAACGTGCGCCAGTTGGGATTGATCTTGTAGTGCTCGTAGCCGGGGCGATCATTCGCGATGATGGCATCGTTCAAGGGAGCGGCAGACCCTCCTTCTCCGGTGATCTCGGTGGTGATGCCCTGATAGATCTTCGAAGGCAGGCGCGGATCGACGAGGATAGTTGTCTCCGACTGGCCGAGCATGTCGATAAAGCCGGGAGCAACGATTTTGCCCTTGGCATCAACGGTACGCTTGCGTGCGGCCGTAGAAAGATTGCCGATGGCGGCAATGCGGCCGTCGCGGATTCCGATGTCGCCTGAGTACCAGGGGGAGCCGGTGCCGTCGACGATGTGTCCGTTGGCGATGACGAGGTCGAAGGGCAGGTCGGCGGCGAAGGCGAAGGTGGAGAGGATCAGCAGGAATGCTAGTGCGAGACGGCTAACGAAGGTCATGAGTTTTTCCCTGGTCAATTTTTTCCGTAACATGCTGCGTGCGAAGCGGGCGGCCAATCGAGGTGCGGCCAAGCATGGCGCCCAGGATAATCCAGATTCCGAGCGCGAGCCACTCCCATCCAGAGAAACTTCCCGGCACGAAGGGGAGAAACTTCATCAGCACCATGGCCAACCCGACGAGAGCGCCCAGCAGGGCGATCAGGCGGTCGGTGATTTGGGGCTTCATCCACAGATAAGCGGCGCAGGCTGCAAACCATCCTGTAGCGGAAGCAACCGATCCGACCTCGGAGATTGGAACCAGAATCGCGCTGCCCAGAAACATGCACGCAGCCGTGGCGACGGCCACCCAGACGACGGCGGCGGCGGGAGTTTGATTTTGCGGATGCACGCTGGCGAGTCGTGGGTCCACGAGCCCGCGCCGGCCCATGGCAAACAACAAGCGGCTGGCGGCGACAAAATTCCCGTTAAATACTTTGAATAGCGAAAGCAACGCGGCACTCAAAATAATGCTGACGATCCAGCGCGAGCCGACGGCATGCTCGAAAGCGACCGCCGTCATGAATGGCGCGCCGGTCAGCGTGCGCCATGGTGCGACGAATCCCACCGCCGCGATCACGATGATGTAGAAGACGGCGCCAACGATGATCGCCGCATAGATGGCCCGCGAGAATCCCTGGGCGCGAAACTGCGGATTCGCTTCCTCGGCGGCTTTCGTTACCGATTCATATCCCGTCATGTAGTAGGGAACGATCTGCAGCACCAGCAAGATGGAGACGAACGGAGTATGCGTGAACAACGGCCGCAAATTGGCGGGCGATCCGCGCGTGACGCCGACGGCGACGAAGACTACGAAGAGCGCGAGCGTGCCGAACGTGGTCCAGTTCTGAAACGTCGCGCTCAGCTTGATGCCGTGATAGTTCACCAGCGTGACGAGCGCGGTGAGGGCGAGTCCGATGGCCAGGTGCGGCAAGTACACGGGCCTTCCCGCAACGCGATATAACTCGACGGAATCGAGCACGGGAAAGATGTAAGCGGCGATGCGGCCGACGGCCACGGCCTCCCAGGGACAGACGATGAAGTAGGCGAGCATCATCATCCATCCGGTGAAGAAGCTGACCGGGCGCGGGAAAACTTTCGCGGTATAGGCGACCTCGCCCGCTGCGTCGGGCATGGCCATCACCAGTTTGCCGTAGACATAGCCGATGGGCAGCAGAAGAACGCCGCCAATGGCGAAGCCAAGAATGCCGCCCAGCGGACCGCCGCGCGTCAGCCAGTCGTCCATGACGACCAACCAGCCGACGCCGACCATCGTTCCCCAGCCGAGGGAGAAGTAATCGGTGATGCGGAGTTTGCGGGCGAGTTGGGTCATCAGGAAGGGATAGACGCTGCCGAGGTGCGCTCGGCGGGCAGCCGAGGGCGGCTGTCGCTACGTGCGGAGCGGAAAGGGGGCTGCATGGGCGCGAATTATATCGCATCGCGCCGTTGATTCCGGCTTTTTAGGCGACGGCGAAGCGGGGCGGGCATTCCTTTGCCCGCAAGATGGAAATTGCTTCTTTCAGGGATGAAATCTCAAACACTGAGTTCAGATGCGTGGCATCCAGCAGTCGGCGGAAGAAAGCCGGCGGGTTCACCAGCTTCAGCTTTGCCGATTTCTGCATCGTCCAGCGGCGCACCAGCAGCAGGGTTCCCAAGCCACCCGCATCCAGCTGCTCGACTTCGGAAACATCGAGCACCAGTACGCGGACACGTTCGAGTTGCTCGATCCGGCGCCGGAACTCGTCAAGCGCTGCCCCGCGCACCATGCGTCCCGAGCAGTTCACGACCGCCACATCCTGCAAGCATTCGACTTGAAATTGGAGTTCCATATGTCTGTTCATACGAACCAGCCTTGATGTCTATTGATACGGACCAGCCCTCGAAAAAGTTCCGTGAGCTCGTGTCACTGAATTGGACGTGGGGAAAGGGGAAAAGTCATCAGCGGAAAAGTAGCTGGCGAACATCAGATTCTTGAATGTTACGGAAAGGTGAATTCATTTGACACATGAGCGTTAGCAGGCTGCGGAAAGGCCCAGCCCCCAAAAGGGGCGGCTGATTTCGAAGCACTCTTGGCATCGCTGAAGCGAGGCCCTGATACGAAGCACTTACAACCCAGCCTCAATCCGCGATCTGGGGTCGAGCAGGTCGCGCAACGCGTCGCCGATGAAGTTGAAGGCGAGGACGGCGAACATTACCGTCAGCGCGGGAAAGAGCACTAGATGAGGAGCGTCGAAGAGATGCGAGCGGGCGTCGTTGAGCATCGATCCCCAACTCGCGGTTGGCGGCGGAACGCCTAATCCCAAGAAGCTCATCGTCGCTTCGGCCAGAACCGCGCCTGCCATTCCGATGGCCGCCTGCACAATGACGGGCTGAATAATGTTGGGCAAGATGTGCCTGGTAATAATGTGGAGATCTCCGGCACCGAGGGCGCGCGCGGCTTCAACAAATTCGCGTTCGCGCACGGCCAGCACCTGCGCGCGCACCAAGCGGGCGTAGCCTACCCATCCTCCGAGGGATAGGGCTAGAACAAGATTGAAAATGCCGGGGCCGCGGAAGGCTACGAAGGCGATCGCGATGAGAATTCCGGGGAACGAAAGAAACGCATTCATCAGCACGACGTTGACGAAGCGGTCGATGCCTCCGCCGTAATATCCGGCAAGGCTGCCGATGATGAGGCCGAGCAGAAGCGAGCACGCCACTACGCTGCTGCCGACGAACAGAGAAATGCGCGCTCCCCAGATGAGGCGGGAGAGGATGTCGCGTCCGAGTTCATCGGTTCCGCACCAATGCTGTGCCGAGGGCGTTTGCAGGCGGTTCGGGAGATCGATGTGCGCGGGATCTTGCGGGGCTATCCAGGGGGCGAAGATGGCGGAGAAGACGAAGATGGTTACGAGGATGACTCCCACGGCCGCCAAGGGATTGTGACGGGCGATGCGGGGGAGCGAGATGGCTAGGGTGGACATGGTTGCAGCGGTTATGACGAGCTCACTCGCGGTGATTGGCGAAATAGAGCTTCCCCGCGTTTTTCTTCATCAAGGCTTTGAATTTTCGCAGCCCGACAATCTCCCGGAGCGCCACATGGACGGCTTCGGTTCGGGATTTAGCCCCGAGAACTCTCTTTGCCTCGTCGGCAAGACGAGAGTTTACGCGGATTGATGTCACGGTTATGGTCATTCGCTCTCCCCTTCAGTCTTGCTCGCCTCCGCGACTGCTCGCACATCGTCAATCCTCAGGAACAGTTGCAGAGCGCCGATGGGGGACTCGTCGAAGGCAAATCTCTCGCAATAGAAACGCTTCGCTTCCTGATCCAGAGCATCGACAACAATCGCGCGAAGACCAGCGATCTCGGCTGCAGCAATGCTCCGTAGGAACATGCCTTTCATCAGAGCTTTTCCAAGTCCGTGTCCCTGTTCTGTTTTGTCGACCGCGAGGCGAGCCATCTTTATAACAGGTACGGGATAGCGCGAGGGCATGGCATCCCTTATCCTCGGTGGACATTGCTCCAACGAAACCTCTCCATATACCAAGGAGTAGTAACCCACAACGATTCCTCGCCGGTGAACAACATAAGTTTGGGGCGAGTTCACTGTGGATTGGTTCGCCAATGCGTACTTGCGGAGCCACAAATCCAGAGTGTGACTCCCGCAGTTGAATGCTCCCACGTCGTGCGCCGCAGTCAGCTTCTCCACTCCGGAAAAATTGCCCGAGTTCTCGATTCTGCTGGTCGTCGTCATCTGGTGCTAGATCACTTCTGACCGTGGGTAGCGTCCTGATGCTCGGTGGATAACGGATTGCGCCTTCCTACGAGATGGATCTAGTGTAACGCGAGCACAAACGAAAGGGTTTGGGATGAGCGCCTTGCGTCCCCCTTCCTGTCTGGCAAATGTCGGCGTACAATGTACGTACATGGCCAAGAGAGTCACAACCCGGCGGGTCAAAGGGCAACGGACCTCGATCGGTTCTTCGAGGCGGACGCGGCGCCTCAATATCCGCGCTTCCGTGGAGCAGGAGAATCTGATCCGCGAAGCGGCGCAGCGGCGCGGCGAAAATCTGACGGACTTCGTGCTTCGCAGTGCCTGTGTTGAGGCCGAGCTTACCCTCAGCGACAAGCGCAGTTTTGCACTGCCTCCGGAAAAGTGGAAGGCATTCCTTACGGCCCTGGATAAACCGCCCGTGATCAAACCGCAGTTGAAAAAGCTATTTACTGAAGCAAGCATCCTGGAAGCACAGCGCTGAAAGGGATCGTAATCGCGGTTCCTATTGCTAGAGTCTTTCGCCCGTAGCTATTTGGCTTGCGAATACAAGATTGTTGGTGTGGTCCAGGGCTACAAGGAGGACACCGCAAAGGTTCTTGTTAACGGTGAGCATGTAGATACCCGTGTGCTGGTGAACTCCGGCATTCTGGTCGGATACCACATCGAACATGCGATCCAGGCTATCGAGAAGGATGATGCCAGCGGCAAATAGCGCATCGTTCCCTCGAAGACAAGAACGGAGCAAAGTTACTAAGATCCCAAGAGGTGCGCTTTGGTGGAATCCCACCCTTGCGCAAAGAACGCGCAAGGATGGGGCACCCGCAAGAACAACAGCAAAGTCAAAGGCGGCGGACAGGAGTGTCCGCCTTACACGATTATTGCCTAATCCTCGGATTGACCGCCGAGTACAGCAAGTCGGTCAGAAAGTTCACGGCTACATAGGTCAACCCTATTGCCAAGATGCACCCTTGGACCAAGTAGTAATCGCGGTTGGCGATGGCTTGGATGGTTAGGCGTCCTATGCCGGGCCAGGAGAAGATGGTTTCGGTTACGATCGCTCCGGCTAGCAGCGCGCCGAACTGTAATCCGAGGACAGTTAGGATGGGGATCATGGCGTTGCGCAGGGCGTGGCGATAGACTACCGTGCGCTCGGGCAAGCCTTTGGCACGGGCGGTGCGAATGTAGTCTTGGCCCAACTCCTCTAACATCGAGGTGCGCACCATGCGGGTCAGGATTGCGGCTAGGGCTCCGCCCATAGTGATTGCTGGTAACACTAGATGGGCTACGGTGCCGGAGCCGGAGACGGGGAGCCATCCTAGTTTGACGGCGAAAAACAGGATCAGCACCGGGCCCAGCGCGAAGTTTGGGAACGACAGGCCGAAGAGGCTGACTACGCTTAGGGCGCGGTCATCCCATTGATTGCGGCGCTGGGCCGAGCGCACTCCTGCTGGAATGGCTAGCACTATGGCTACGAACAACGACGCCAGGGTTAGTTGCAGGGTGAAGGGATAGCGCTTGGCTATCAGAGTTGTTACTCCCTGGTTGAAGCGGAGGGACTTGCCCAGGTCTCCGTGGAGGACGCCTTTCCAGTAATTCAGGTATTGCTCGCCTAGCGGGACGTCCAGGCCGTAGGCGTGTCTGGCGGCTTGGATGTCTCCGGCCGCGGCGCCTTCTCCCAGCATTTGTTGGATGGGGTCGCCGGGGACGAAGTGGATTAGCAGGAAGACGGTGGAAACTACTAGCCAGATGACTGGCAGAGTGTAGAGGACGCGGGAGATTAGGTAGCGCGGCATAGGAGCTTTTCCCGATAACTCGGTCGTCCCTCCGGGACTTGAATCATTCCCTACGGTATTCCCAGCGCTGAAGCGCTGGGCTAAGTTTGGTCGCCCCTCCGGGGCTGGATTCCGGATGCGGGCTGGATTCCAGACCTGCGACGGGCTTCACCCACATGGACAGACGAGGGCGGCTGTCGCTACGCGGACCAATTCTAATCTCCGGCCCGCTGCACGGAAGCCGACGGCGTCGGGGCCGTCGATGCTGGGGCTGCGAGCATCGGCTCGATTCTAACGGTGGCTATACGATGGCCGTCCATTTTTTCTACTACGAAGCGGCGGCCTTCATAATCGAACGCTTCGCCGCCCGCGGGCATCTTCTGCAATCTTGAAAGCAGGAAGCCGGCTAGAGTTTCGAAGCCTTCATCCTGGGGCAGATTGAGTTCGTATTGGGCTTCCAGGTCGCGAATGTTCATCGCCCCGTCGAGCACTAGCGGCGCATTGGCGTCGGTCACTACCGGTTGGGTGGAGGCTATGTCGAATTCGTCTTCCAATTCGCCGACCAGTTGCTCCAACACGTCTTCCACGCTGATCACACCGGCGGTGGAACCGAATTCGTCTACCACTACGGCGAGGTGGCGTTTGCGTTGTTGGAATTCGCCTAGCAGGTCCAGCAAGGACTTGGTCTCTGGGACTACCAGCACGTCGTGCATGATCTGGCCGATCTTCATCTGGGCAATGCGTTCCGCGGACGGAACGGCGTCCATGCCGAAGCGGAGACGCAGCCTGGTCCAGCGCATTAAGTCTTTGGAGTACAGCACGCCAATAATGTGTTCGGGACCGCGCTGCGGATCATACACGGGGACGCGGGAGTGCTGTTCATCGACCACGCGCGAGAGGGCTTCGTCGAGGTTGAGGTCGGCGGGCAAGGAAAAGATTCTGGTGCGCGGCACCATCACTTGACGGGCGGTAATGTTGTCCAGTTCGAGTGCGTTGAGCAGCATCTCTTCCTGGGCGGGAGAGAGCTGTCCGGAGTGATGGGCGGCGGTTACGATGAGCTTGAGTTCGTCGGGAGAGTGGACGGAGCCGTGGCGGATTTCGCGGGTTCCGAAGGCGCGCAGGACGAAACCAGCGGCGCGGCTCATGCCAATCGTCAGGGGACCGGTGATGGTCAGGAAAACATCCATGGGGGCCGCTACGGCCAATGCGACGCGCTCGGCCCTTTGCAACGCCAGCGACTTCGGGACCAGCTCACCCAGGATTACGTGCAGGCTGGTGATCATGGCGAAGGCTACCGCTACGGCAATGGCATGAGCGTAGACCAATGCATAGGGCACGCTTCCAATCCAGGATTCGAACAAGCGCGCCAGAACGGGCTCGCCTAGCCAGCCGAGGGTCAGGCTGGTGACAGTGATTCCCAGTTGTACGCCGTTGACTACGCGGCTGAGTTGCTGGTGAAGTTTGAGGACCGTGCGGGCGCCGGCGCGGTGCGCTTCGATCAACTGCTGGATGCGGGTTTCGCGCACGCTGACGAGCGCGAACTCGGCTGCGGCGAAGAAGGCATTGATCGCCACCAGTAGCAGGATGACGAACACCCGCAGCAGCACGTATGCAATCATGGAACTCTAATTCTAACATTCCAAAGGGATAATGGTTGGGGTGAGAAGTCCCGGAGCAGGATCGCGGGCTTTGGGAACTCCCTGGCGGTACAATTAGAGATTAACCCTTGATTTCTATCTGAAGCGGATCGCTTTCTTTTTCGCGGTTGGGCGGTCTAAGTGTATGTCGGATAGCGCAGCAGGCATTTGAATTCCCGCAAAGACGGGGCAAGCCCCGTCTCTACACGAAATTTATTAGGAACTATTCCGAGGTTTCTCGCGTAACAACAGGTGAATGCCGGTTCTTAGATTTGAAAGCAAGCAGGAGGCGGTCGTGGAAGGCAACGGCAATGGCAAGAAAAAGCGGCGTAAGCGAATCATCATTTGGAGCTCGATCGGGGCAGCCGTTCTCGTTCTAGTGGTTGCCGGAGCGCTGATCGCATCCAGCAGCGGGACCAAGATCGATCCTTCGAAGCTGGCCAAGGTCGAAAAAGGAGACCTGGCAAAGAGCGTGGTGGCGACGGGTAAGATCGAGCCCATCACCAAGGTGGAAATCAAGTCCAAGGCCAGTGGCATTGTGAAGAAGCTTTACGTCGAATATGGCGACAAGGTGAAGAAGGGCCAGGTGCTCGCCGAACTCGACAAGGAAGAAATACAGGCTCGCGTCGAACAGGCCCGGGCGCAACTGGAGGGGTCGAGTGCCAGTCTGAACGGCACGCGCGCCGACCTGGAGCGCGCCAAGGTCGATGCCGAAGGGCCGGACGTTCCGCTGCTGAAACGCGCTTATGTGCGCGCCCAGGGCATGGCTAAGGACGGAGTGGTTTCCGCTTCGGCGCTCGATGACGCGCAGAAGAATTACGAGATGTCGCTGAACAAGCAGAACGTTTCCAAGGCGCAGTTGCAGGTTTTGCAGGCCAAGATTGGTCAGGCTCAGGGGCAGCTAGCGCAGGACCGCGCGAACCTGAAACAACTGGAAGAGCAACTCGGATACACCACGATTGAGTCGCCGATTGACGGGATCGTTCTTTCCCGCGACGTGGAAATTGGCGATGCAGTCAGTTCGATCCTGGTGCTGGGTTCGTCGGCCACGCTGGTGATGACGCTCGGGGACACGAGCGAGGTTTACGTCAAAGGCAAAGTGGACGAGAGCGATATCGGCAAGGTTTACTTGTCGCAGCCAGCGCGAATCAAAGTCGAGTCGTTCAAGGACAAGACGTTTACTGGCAAGGTGACGAAGATCTCTCCGATGGGCGTGGAAAAAGATAACGTCACTACTTTCGAGGTGCGCGTCTCGATCAATAATCCCGAGGGCGTGCTGAAGGCGATGATGACGGCCAATGCCGAGATCATTCTGGAAGAACACAAGAATGTGCTGCAGATTCCGGAAGGCTCGATCATCTACGACAAGGATAAGAAGGCGTCGGTCGAAGTGCCGGATCCGAAAGCTAAGGAAGGAAAGAAGAAGATCGCCGTCAACATCGGCATCTCCAATGGCGCCAAGACCGAGTTGCTGCAAGGGCTGAAGGAAGGCGACCAGGTGGTGCTGCAGTAGGAAAGGGCTCTTAGCTATTGGCTCCTGGCTTCTAGCTTACCTCTTCGGAAGAATGCGCTGACCTGACAAGTTTAGATTTATGTGAGGGAGTTGGATCATGACTAACACATTGATTCCGCATCGAGCGATTAGAACTCTGATTTTTATTTTGGCCACCTCGCTGGCCGGCTTCGCTTCGGTTATCGGGACTTTTGACCGGTCGTTCCAGGTCAATGGGCCCGTCAATCTTGAAGTGCTGACTCGTTCCGGTGATATCACTGTCCGGAACGGTGGCGGGAGCACGGTCTCCATTCATGCCAAGATTCACTCGGGCAATTCGTGGTTCGGCGGCGACCGCAAGGTGGATGTGCAGGAGTTGCAGAACAATCCTCCAATTCGCCAGACCGGCAACAGCATCCGCATCGACTACGTGAACCTCAGCAATATTTCGATCGACTACGAAATCACGGTTCCGGAGAACACTGCGATTCGGGCTCATACCGGGAGCGGCGATCAGAATGTGGAAGGGCTGAAAGGCAACGTCGATCTCGAGAGCGGTTCGGGCGATCTGAGACTGGCGCGCCTCACCGGTGAGATGCGATTTCAGACGGGCTCGGGAAACGTGAAGGGGCGCGAGCTTTCTGGGCCGGCGAAGATCAAAGCGGGCAGCGGTGACATTGAAATCGAGGAAATGGGTGCGGGCGATGTGGATATCCGCACCGGCTCGGGCAACATCACGGTCAGCGGCATCAATGGTGGATTTCATGCGGAGGCGGGCAGCGGCGACATTCACGGCAAGGGCTTGCCCAAGAATATGTGGAGCGTCCGCACGGGCTCGGGAAATGTAACCTTGAATGTGCCTACCGACGCTGCCTTCGACGTCGACATCTCTTCCAGTTCTGGGACGGTCACGCTGGGGCATCCGGTGACTACGACCATCCAGGGGCGGGTTCAGGAGTCGAGGAAGAGTGTAGTGGGCAAGGTGCACGGCGGCGGTCCCACGATTTCGGTGCACACGGGCTCGGGCGACGTGCAGGTCGACTAAAGCGTTAACCGCCAAGGACACGAAGGGAGCACGAAGGAAACCTACGGCAGGTTCGTTTCTCCGTGTGACTTCGTGTCCTTGGTGGTTAACGCACTTGCCTTGACGCGCCATCGTGCGACGCCTGATACTCTCGTGGAGTTCCTGAAAGCTTGCAGGCTCGACGAGGTAACCGATTTGGCACGCACCGCGATCATCACGCTCACCACCGATTTCGGACTCAACGATCATTTTATCGGCGCCATGAAGGGCGTCATCCTGGAGATTGCCCCCGAGGCGCAGATCATCGACATCAGCCATGCGGTGCAGCCCTTCGACATTCTGGACGGCGCGCTGACCATTTCGCAGGCTTATTCCTATTTCCCTTCGGGCACGGTGCACATGGTGATCGTCGATCCCGGGGTGGGGACGGCGCGGCGGCCGGTGGTTATGGCGGGGGACCGGCATTTGTTTGTGGCTCCCGACAACGGCGTGCTTTCTCTGATCTACGACCGCGAAGAACGCATCTCCGTCCGGCACGTCACTGCCGAGCATTATTTTCTGCAACCGCGCAGCAACACCTTCCACGCGCGCGATATTTTTTCTCCCGTTGCGGCCTATCTCTCAAAGGGAGTGGATCCCGATCGTTTCGGCGAAGAGATCACGGACTATGTCCGCTTCGGCGCGCCGCGCGCCAAGCCGGTGGATGAGCACACGCTGCGGGGCGTGGTTCTGAAGGTTGACCGGTTTGGCAATCTCATCACCAACATCACTCCGCAGGATGCGCCGCGACTTTTCGAGGGCACGCCGCCCAGCTTCAAAATTGTGATTGGGACGAAGGCACAGGCAACGCGCATGTGCGCAAGCTATGCGGAGGGCGCTCCGGGCGAAGTCTTTGGAATTTTGGGCAGCATGGGTTTTTTGGAAGTTGCATCGAACCGCGGCTCCGCCCTCCAACTGCTCGGCGCGGGCAAAGGCAGCGAGGTTAATGTGGTGATGGAAGGGCGCTGAACGTAACCAGCACTTAGCACTTAGCCGTTAGCTCAAAAGCGCCAGATCCCCGGCCCCTGTGTTTTGGCTAAATGCTGAGTGCCAATTGCTAAGAGCTGCTCTTCGCCCCGGGATGGACGTAGCGATCCATCTCCGCCGTCCACTTCAGGAAGCGCCACAGGCTGGTTCGCTCCGTCCACAAAAATTCCCAGAATTCGAGAAAACCGATCTGGGTCATTTTGACGCCGGTGAAGGTCTCGATCCGCCATAGAAGATAGGGACTGCGCCAGGGGGCAATCCGGTGGCCACGGGTGGAGTTCCAAAGAAAGCGCAGCATCGGCCGCATGGGGTTCCAGTATAGCGCCGAGACATGGAGCGCGGGGTACACAACAAAGCGATCGCGGGCTGACTTAGGTGGTGGAGCGACGGGCGTCTCGCCCGTCCAGTTTTCGAGTGGCCGGGCGGGGACGCCCGGCTCTCCACCACATGGTGTTACTTTGTAATCTCGACGCTGGCGCGGGTATTTTCCCACTCCACGCGCAGCGTGCATTTGCTGCCTGCTTGATCGAACGCGATCAGGAAATTCTCCGCCGGCGCAGTCGTCTTAATAACGGCCATTGGCACGCGCACCAAATCTTCTTTCGCGTCCTTCGCGTCGTCGTATTCCGTTCCCCACTCGCCCGTCTTCTTGCTGATGACAAGCGTCCAAGCGTCGGCCTTTGGGATGGTGAAGATGGTGTAGCTGCCCGCGGGTACAGCTTTGCCACCCACCGTCAGATCCGTATCAGTGACGAAAGTGGTCGCCTCATTCGCGCCGGTGCGCCAGATCTGACCGTACGGCACCAGAGCCTTGTCACTCGCCTCGCCGAAAATCTTCCGGCCTTTCGCGCGCGGGCTGGAATAGTCGGTCTTGATGGTCTTGCCATCGGAAAACTTGCACTCCGCGCTGGCCGGCGGACTGGGCCGCTTGGATTTGTCCTTCGACATACCCATCTGTGCCGAAGCGAGAGTGGCTACCGCGAAGAGTGACGCTGCGATTAAGACGAGTTTCTTCATGATTTGTTCCTCCTGAGATAGCTGTTAGCCGTTAGCTCTTAGCTTTTAGCCAAAACATTTCTTGGAATGCTTCGGGTTCTGTTCCGGCCCGGCGAGCACGCCTCATTCGCCTGGAACGCGGTTGCTTTGAGCCAAGGGCCAAAGGCTAAGAGCTAAGAGCTGCACAAGAATTATACTCACATCCCCATTACAATCTGTGCATGGCCGTGTTCAACGAAAAGCAGGAAGAACTCGAACACTTCGAAACGCGCCTGGGCGTGCCGCGCGGACGGCTCGCGGTCACCATGGATCTGGTCACCGACGCCATGGCCCTGGTCGGGCAGCATGGCGTCTATTGCCAGAGCCAGCGGTGGCCGGGCAAGCCGGTTATGGATGTGCAGCTCATCATGAAAAACCTCACCGACGCCAAAGAGTTGATCCAGAGTGTGATGGAAGAGCTGCGACCAAAATGCTGATTTCTAGGATTCTGGTAGAGACGCGGCTCGTCGCGGCTCAGACGGGGCGAGCCCCGTCTCTACAGGGATTGCGGAACCGAAGTCCTGACACGAAACCGAAGTTTTCCCTTCGGCCGCTAACCGGGATCATACGTAGCGTAGAAGACCTACAATCCAGAGATGGAGCGGAAGATCTTCTGGCTCTCGTTCACGGTACTCGGCCTGCTCGCCGATTTCGTTCTGCCGCTGTGGTGGGCGCTGGGCGCGGGCATTCCCATCGTCTACATCTCGTGGTGGATCGCTTACCGCAGCGGCTGGTTCGAGTGAGCCCTAGCTAAAGAATCATCCTGCGCGGAGTGGCCACTGCGCGCAGGATGATAAGGTCGCAAATTCTTCTAGCCCTATGCCAGCGTGTACTTTCCTGCTTCAATCGTTTTCTGCGCAATCTGCCGGCGAAGTCCAATCGTGTTGAAGGGCTCGTGCTTGGACAACCGGCGCACGATTGCCAGTTGGGTCTTCAGCATGTCGCCTTCGGCCACGTCGGCAATGACTTTCTTTGCCGCCGCCTCGATTTTGTCCAGCGCTTGCGTCAGATAGACTCGCGTCATCGCTAACGGCAGCGCAGCCGCCGCTTCACCTTTCTTTTCGACCATCTTCTGCGCGCGCAGGACGGCCGATTCCATGGCGTAAATCTCGATCGTCATATCGGCGATCGCGCCCATTACTTCTTGCTGGTCCTGGATTGACTGCATATATTTCTGCGTGGCTGATCCAGCTACGAACAGGCCAAGCTTCTTTGCCTGCGCAACCAGTTTGCGTTCTTCCGCCAACGGGCCCTCGATTTCCTCACCGACCGACGGGCCGCTGAGCACTTCGTCCATCAACTTCTTGATCGCCGGCATCAGCGGCAAGTGGCCAGTCATCGCGCGCTTCAACAGGAATCCCGTGATGATCAGCCGGTTGATTTCGTTGGTGCCTTCGAAAATGCGGTTGATGCGCGCATCGCGATAGGCCCGCTCCGCCGGATACTCTTCCACGAAGCCGTAGCCGGCATAGATCTGAAGCGTCTCGTCGACGACGTAATCGATCATCTCCGAGCCCCAGACTTTGAGGATCGAGCACTCCACCGCGTATTCTTCGATCGCCTTGCGCCGTTCTTTGGCGGCGTCGGGGCTGGCGGAGTCGATTTCCGAGAGCAACTCGTCCATCATCCCGACCGTGCGATAGACCGCCGACTCGCCGACATAGATCAGCGTTGCCATGTTCGCGATTTTTTCCCGTACCAGCCCGAAATCGCCGATCGTCTTGCCGAACGCCTTGCGTTGCTTGGCGTAGGCCACGGCACTCTCGATCGAAACCCGGGCTCCGCCCACGCACATGGCGCCGAGTTTGAAGCGTCCGATGTTCAGAATGTTGAAGGCGATGATGTGCCCCTTGCCGATTTCGCCAAGCAAGTTCTCGACCGGCACCTTGCAGTCATTGAGGATGATGGGGCAGGTGGAAGATCCGCGAATGCCCATTTTGTGCTCTTCGCCGCCAATGGAAAATCCCGGAAAATTTCTTTCGATCAGGAACGCGGAAAATTTCTCGCCGTCGATTTTTGCAAACACGGTAAACAGGTCGGCAAAGCCCGCGTTGGTGATCCACATCTTCTCGCCGTTCAGGATGTAGTGCTTTTTGTCCGGGGAGAGCACGGCACGGGCGCGGCAATTGAGGGCATCGGAGCCGGAAGTCGCTTCCGACAAGGCATACGCGCCGCAAATCTCTCCCGTCGCCAACCGCGGCAGATATTTTTTCTTCTGCTCTTCGGTGCCGAAATAAACGATGGGCAACAGGCCGATGCCGCTGTGCGCGCCCCAGGTGGTGGCAAACCCGGCGTACTTGGCGATGTTGTCGGCAATGATGGCGGCGGTGACTTTGTCCATTTCGAGGCCGCCGTAGGCTTCTGGAATCTCAACTCCGCTGAGGCCGAGGTCGCCGGCTTTTTTCAGCAGGTCGCGCGAAATCGAGAAATCCTTATGTTCGATCTTCTC
>CZLA01000059.1_pt1 | contig 25950 bp, 20 predicted proteins | sample 1122381 | NCBI WGS metagenome assembly CZLA01 (sample SAMEA3539301, study PRJEB10725) | soil metagenome | biome: tundra; feature: field; material: soil | place: USA | collected 2010-05 | depth 0.15 m
CTTGCCTTCCTACTCTGGTCGACCTCGAAATAGACGTCGTGTGCGAAAACTTCCCCGATTTGGATGCTCCTTATGCGAAGGCTGGTAGCCCTGACACTCGGGTTTGCGATTTCAATCTCGAAGTTCACGCTGAACGGATCCGCTTGGGGAAAGTGATATTGGATGACCGAAATTTTTGGCGGTCGGTTTTGGTCTGAAAGCTGCTGCTGCGTTGTCTCGACTAACTGCTGCGTCGCTGTCACGTACAAGAAGGTCAACCAGACCAGCGCAAAGACGGCGATGAACTGAAGGACGGAGAAGAAAGCCGCACTTCGTTGGTCCTCATTCGATGGCCAAAAATGATATGTCCCCACAATGCCGCCAACAAAGAGAAGAACGAGCACAAGCCCCGTGAACCACATCAACTTGCCGCGCGCCATCACTGAAAGCTCTCCACCACCATAGCAATCCCCTGCCCGCCGCCGATGCACGCCGTAGCCAGCCCGTACTTCTTCTTCCGCCGCCGCAGTTCATATAACAGCGTGATCACGAGCCGCGTCCCAGTCGCTCCCAGCGGATGTCCCAGCGCAATGGCTCCGCCGTTCACGTTCACTTTTTCGCGATCGAGTCCCAATTCTTTTTCCACCCCCAGATACTGCGCCGCGAACGCTTCATTCACTTCAATCAGATCGATGTAATCCAAAGTCAGCCCCGCGCGCTGCAGCGCAATCTTCGTGGCCGGAACCGGACCGCGCCCCATCAGCTTCGGATCGACGCCCGCAATTCCCCAATTCACAATCCGTCCCAACGGACTCAAATTCCTTTTTTGCGCCTGGTCCAGCGACATCACCACCACCGCCGCCGCGCCATCCACAATCCCGCTCGCGTTCCCCGCCGTCACCGTGCCGTTTTTCCCAAACGCCGCCCGCAGCTTCGCCAAACCTTCAATGGTTGTCTGCGGACGCCGGTGATCGTCCTCAGTCAGCATCTCTCCCGTCGTCTCGCCTTTTGAATTCCGCAGCGGCACCGGAGTCAATTCCTCCTGCAAGCGCCCCGCCTTATACGCCTCATCGGCCTTCTGCTGCGAGCGCAGCGCGAACTCGTCCTGCGCCTGCCGCGTGATACCCTGCTGCTCGCCATAGAGCTCGGCCGTATTCGCCATGTAGAGTCCGCAATAAGAATCGAGCAACGCCACCATCAGCGAATCTTCCAGCTTGCCACCGGGAGCCAGCGTGAATCCGTCGCGTCCCCGGATCACAAACGGAGCCTGCGACATCGATTCCATGCCGCCCGCCAGCACCACCTTCGCTTCCTCCGTCTGAATCATCTGCGCCGCGCTGACAATCGATTGCATCCCCGACCCGCACAGCCGATTTACGGTCAGCGCTGGAGTTTCAATCGGCAATCCGGCCCGCAACGCCGCGTGCCGCGCTCCATAGATCGCGTCGCTCGAAGTCTGCTGCGCGTTGCCAAACACGGCATGATCGAAATCCTTCGCATCGATCCCCGCCCGCTCGATCGCAGCCTTCGCCGCCACCGCGCCCAGTTCCTGCGCCGTGTAATCCTTGATCTTCCCGCAATAACGTCCAAAGGGCGTGCGCGCCCCGCTGACAATGGCGATGTCTCCAGGTTTCAACATGAGGACCAACTTATATAGAAGAATGGCTGGCCAGAAGCCAACCTGTGAGTTTAACAGCAGGAAAAGAACATCACCACAGTGCGGGAAGAGAGTCGTTGGTCGTCAGTCGTTGGTCGTCAGTCGTTGGTCGTTCGCGAAGCGGATTGACTTTTGCTGCGGTGAACGAATGTGCAGGAGCTGGAAAAATTCCAACCAGAAATCTCCGCGCACTCGGCGTCCTCTGCGTTAAAGTTTTGGATTTTCTCGGCGTTTCGGCGGTGAGAAGCTCTACGCCACCGCCGCCGATGCGGAAAACTGTGGCGCCTGACTCACCACCGCCCCCGCGCCCTGCACCAGCGCCAACTCCATCGCATGATCGGCGCGGTTGGCCACTTCGGTCACAATGTCCACTGGATCGTAATGCTGCCGCATCACCGCTTGCGCGATCCCGGCGCTGAACTCGACTGCCTTGTCCTTGCCCGGAAAGCGCACTTCCGCCAACAGACGCTTTAATTTCTCCACGGCCAGCAGCGCTTCCTTTTCGCCCGTGTCGCCTAGCACCAGCGCCACCGTCGTCGCTTCGTAGCGGAACGCCAGATCGTTCGACCGGATGTTCGCCGAAAATAGCTGCCCAATCTGCTCCATCACTGCCGTCACCGCCTGCTCGCCATATTCCTTGATCAGCGCGCCCCGCCGTCCAAACTGCATCAGCAACACCGTCACCGTTGTCCCCTGCTGCAACCCGCGCCGGGTTTCCGCCTGCAGCAGGTCCAGATACGAAGCCCGCTTCAGCAGTCCCGATTTCTCGTCCGTCACCGAAAGATTTTTCACCAGCCGCCGCAGCCCGGCATTGTTCAGCGCGATCAACACCTGGTCGCTCAACGTACGAATCACCAGCACTTCGGAAGCCTGCCACACCCGGCTTTTGTTTTGCGTCAGGATCAGCACTCCGATCTGCTCGTTGCCTTCGGTCAACGGCAAAGCCAGCAGCGATTCGATTTGCAACTCTTCGACCGCGCTGCGCACGCCCATCAGCTCGGGAGCGTTTGCGGCATCGCCGATCGTCACCGTGCCCCGCGCCACCGCCAGATCCTGCAAAGTTTCCACCAGGCTGACCAGCGCCGCCGAACTCACCGGAATCAGCCCCTCCATGTGATATTCCTGCACACTGGACGGCGGCAGACCCGGTTTCCGCAAGGCCGCAATGCAACGCGCCGTCCGCCAGTTCGCCCCAATTTCGTTCGCCGTCGTTTTCAGGACTCCTTCCGCGCTCCCCTGGTGGTAGAGCTTGCGCGTGATTTCAGCCACTCGCGCCAGGCTGCTGACGTCGGCCGCCTCGCTCGCCGCCACCACCGCCGTTGCGGCTGACAACGCAGTTGCCGATGCTGCAGGATCGCCACTCACCGCCGTCGGCACAACTGCCGCCGCCGCCGCTGCTTTCGCATACTGCGGCTCGATGCCTGCCGCTATGTACAGCCGCTGCAGGTCCTGGTTGCGCTCTTCCTCCCGCGGAAACAGTTCCTGAATGCGCTGCAGACGCTCCATGGCCTTCGTGCGCATCCCGTACTGCACCAGGATCTCCGCTTGCAGCATCAAGTCCTGGAGCGCGGCCGCTCCTAGCGTCGGTTCTTCGACCTTGACGGTCTGCTCTTCCTTCCTTACGGTCGTGAACCGCGATGCGATTACGTTGAAGCGCTGATCGTCGATCTTCCCCCGCAGCGCCTCCAGTCGCCCGTGATGTCCCGGCTCGTACGGATCCACTTCCGCCGCCCGGTCCAGGCACTCTCCCGCTTTCTGGTAATCGTGCTTGGTGCAATACAGATCGAACAGCTTGATCAGCGCTTGCGCATAGTCCGTTTCGCGGTTCGACGCGTTGAACAGCTCCGCTAAGAACTCCAGCATTTCCGCCGACGAACGGTGCGAGGCCAGCAGTTCCTGCATGGTCGTGATGAACGAGCGCCGTTCTCCACGCCGGCGCTGAAAAGCTTCCAGCTTCCGCGCCAGCCCCACCGCCTCCGCATCCAGTTCGGAGTCGATCATTTTTCCGATCAGGCTGACCACCTGGTGCATGCGCGCCGGGTTCTGCTCGAACATCTGCCAGATCAGCGGCTCGCTTTCCAGGCACCGCTCCGCTGATAGCAGCGCTTGCGCATATAGGTCGCGCAGCTCCAGCGATGCATCTCCGGCATGCACCAGCGGCTCGAAAATAAAAATCGCTGCCCCCGCTTCACCCCGCGACAGCAGGCTCTTGCCATAGGCCACCGCGATCTTCGGATCCGTCGGATTCTCCGTGTACGCCCGCTCGAACCACGCGCTGGCGTTCCCCCCCGCAGTTTCCGCCAGTTCCGCCAATTGCAAAAATGACTGGGCCGCCATCACGTGCTCGCCCAGTTCCGCCGACAATTCCGCAACCCGCAAATGGTTGGCTTGCGATGGCTCCAGACTCACAATCCGCTGCAGGACCAGCAACCCTTCTTCTTTCTTTCCCTGGCGCTGCAAATCCTCCAGCGCATTTTCATAGGTGCCGATGGCCAGCTTTTTATTCGAATGCTCCAGCAGTTGCCCAAATCGCACTTTCTGTTCCCACGTCGGGTTGGCGTACCGCGCCAGCTTCTTGTAGGTCAGGCTCGCCCGCGTCGCGTCCGTCGCCGCCACCTGCCGCTCAAACAACTCTCCCAGCAACCGCACCGCCTGCGCCCCCTTATTTAAAGAGAGGCACAGCTCCGCTGCCATCTGCCGCACATTGTCGTTTTGCGGATCGCCTTCCAGAATTTGCAGGTATTCCGCCAGCGCGTCCGCCGTCTTCCCCTTCTGCAACAGCTTCTCCGCCTTTTCGACGCGGCGCGTGATTTCAACACGATTAGGAATTTCGGGCATGGGCGGTCTTAGGATAGAGAGTCCCACCTCGATTCTAGGATTCCCTCCTCGCACCAGCAACGCGGTACCCTCGCTCTGCGATTACGAAAGTCATGCCATCGAATGCCCCTCCCGTCCCTCCCGACGCAAGAACGACCTAAGTCGCAGATTTCACGCCAAAGACCCCTCTGGCCAGGCAGAAGACTAGAGTTTCCCCCCGCCCCCGCCGATCTCAGAAAATGGAGGGCTGAAGTGTCTCTCCAAACGCCAAATGGCTGCCGCGCCCAATTTCGGTCTGTCGCGCAGATCTCGCCTGCACGAGTTCGTGAATCTCCGCCAGGCGTGGTTCGTGGGCCTCCTCTTCGCCACCCTTATCGCCGCCCAGGCGCTGGGCTTCCTTTTGCTCGGAACCGGCAAGGCAGGCCTCGGCCTTTCTGAGTCCATCCTCGTTCTTGATGGCCTTCTCGCCCTCACTTGCGCCTGGATTGGGTTCCGTCGCGCACAAGGCATGACTGCCTTGTTCTGGTTTCTGTTCGCCGCCGTCCTGGTAGTTTTGCTGGTTCCGACAGCCTTGCAAGCCTTCGACACGCTGTTCGACAAAGAAATCTTGTCGGATTCCACCCGGAGCCTCCTCTACTGCCTCTATGGTGCCCCGATCCTGATGCTGCTCTTCCTCCCTGAGACGCACCGCCGCGCGCGGGTCAAGTCCGAGATATTCCTCGATCTCTTCCAGATCGCCATTGTCGTTACCCTCATCTACTCCACTTTCTTTTTTCTTCCCATGAGCCGGATGTTGCCCGACGATGCCGTTCTGCGCAGTATCAGCCTCAGCGACGCACAAGGTCTGCTCCTCCTGATCGCAGCCTTGATCCGCCTGCAGTTCGCCCGTGTGCCCGCTACGCGCAATCTCTTGGTCCGGCTAGCGCTCTTCCTACTGGTCTGCGCGGTCGCCACCTTCGTCGGGGACTGGCTCTTCTTGCACCATCCGATCGCCGGAATCTGGTTCGACCTGGGCTGGGCGGTTCCTTGGGTTGCCGCGGGGCTAGTCGCCCTCACCTGGACCCCTTCTCCCGAGCCCCTATTCAGCCCAGAGCCGGCAAATTTCCTCAGCTTCCTCGGCACCAACCTGGTTTTGGTTGCCTTGCTCTCCTGCAACGTTTGGTTGACGGATCGTTGGAAACAGGCGTACGGAGAATTTATCGTCGATGTGGCAATCACCGTGTCGCTTTTCGCCTTCACTCTCCGCCTGGCCCTCACCCAGTTCCACCAGCAACAGGAAATCACCCGACGCGTAGCCGCGCAAAACCAACTGGCCGCCTCCTACCAGAAAATCGGGCACCTGCTCGAAGGCGCCCGCCGCCAAACCATCGAAATCACCCAAATCAGCGAACTCGGCAGCCTCCTTCAGGCCTGCGCCTCCCGCCAAGAGGTCTTCCGCCTTATCCCGGAGCGTTTGCGCCTTCTGTTTCCTGGCGCCTCCGGCTGCATATCCTTGTTCAGCGCTTCCAGAAACCGTGTCGAGTCCGTCGCAAAATGGGGAATCTGCCTCGCGGACCAGATTTTTATGCCGGAAGACTGCTGGGCTCTGCGCCGCGGACGCACCCACGCTCATCCCGGGGGACACTCTGCCCCGCGATGCCCGCATCTCATCGGCGAAGGTCCCTCCGTCTGCATCCCTCTCATCGCCAGCGGTGCCGCCTTCGGAACGCTTTCCATTCAGAACGACGATCTCGTATGCCCCATTCCAGACCTAGACACTGCCCCCGAAGCCTTTGCTCGCCGCCGCCAACTCGCCGGTGCGGTCGCCGAACCCATTGCCCTCGCGGTTGCCAACCTCGACCTCCGCGAATCTCTCCGCCTGCAGGCTGTCCGCGACCCGCTCACCGGCCTTTACAACCGGCGCGACATGCAGGAGTTCCTCGAGCGCGAACTCCACTCCGCTCGCCGCAAACACCGTCCCCTCGCCGTCATGATGCTCGATCTCGACCACTTCAAACGCTACAACGACAACTTCGGACACACTGCCGGCGACCAGGCCTTCGCCGCTGTCGGCCAGGCTCTGCTGCGCAGCGTGCGCGCCGAGGACGTGGCTTGCCGTTACGGTGGCGAAGAATTCGCCCTCATCCTCCCCGAGTGCTCCCTCCAGCAGGCGACCGTGCGCGCCGAGGAAATCCGCAAGCGCCTCCAGGGGTACCGCGCTCAGACCGACGGCCAAGCCACAAATCCCCTCACCGTCTCCATCGGCGTCGCCGCCTTCGATGAAACCACCGATCGTGTCGACCTGCTCCTCAAGTTCGCCGACGACGCTCTCTACCAAGCCAAGCACGGAGGTCGCAATCGCGTCGTTGCTGCCCGCCCGGCAGCCGCTTTACCCGGCTCCAATCTCACCGAACCCGACCTCACCGAACACCCACCAACCACGAAGTAAGAGAATGCTTTTGGTCTCAAGCTTTTCCTTAGTGAACCTTCGTGCTCTTGGTGGTGCACGCTTTCGCCCGCTGCGCTTGCGAGCCGCCGCCTTTTTCCCGCCACCCAGACCCCGCTTCTGATATACGAATACGAGCCCTCATGCCGAAGCGATCACAAAACCTAGGTTCCGCCAACCCAGAGTCCGGTCTCCGCCACCAACTCACCGCCGGACAGATGACCATGGTTGCCGTAGGTGGCTCCATCGGCACCGGACTCCTCCTAGGCACCGCCGCCGCCATCGAGCTAGCCGGACCCGCCGTCATCCTCAGCTTCGTCCTCGCCGCCTTCATCAGTTGGACCGTCGCCCTCGCCCTCGGCGAGCTCGCCAGCACTCATCCCGCCGCCGGTTCCTTCGGCGTCTACGGAGACCTCTACCTCAACCACTGGGCCGGATTCATCTCCCGCGCCGGATACTGGCTCGCCATAGCCGTCTCCATCGGAGCCGAGATGGTCGCCTCCGCCACCTACATGCAACTCTGGTTTCCCCGGATACCCGCGATCCTCTGGGTCCTAACCTTCTCCGCCTTCCTTCTCTCCATCAACCTGCTCAGCGTCCGCAGCTACGGACGCTTCGAATTCTGGTTTGCCATGATCAAGGTGGCCGTAATCGCCACCTTCATCGTGCTCGGCGCCGCCCTGCTCCTGTCCGGACGAGCCGCTCCCCAATACACCGCCCACGGCGGATTCTTCCCCTTAGGACCAGCCGCCCCGTTTCTAGCCATCACCTTCGCCATCTACACCTTCGGCGGCGTCGAATTCGTAGCCGTAGCCTCCGGCGAATCCAGTTCCGCCCAAGCCATCGCCAAAGCCGTCCGCAGGACCTTCCTTACCCTGACCTTTCTCTATCTAGGAGCCATCGTCATCCTCGTCGGCATCATGCCCTGGAACCGTGCCGGCGTCACCGAAAGCCCATTCGTCACCGTCTTCCGCTCCGTCAGCCTCCCCGGAGCCGCTCACTTCATGAACTTCGTAGTCCTCACCGCCGCTCTCTCCGGAGCCAACGCCGCCCTCTACATCTCGTCCCGCATGCTCTTCTCTCTGGCCCGCACCGGATGGGCTCCCCCAGCGCTAGGCCGCCTAAGCGCAAAAGGCACTCCCACCCTGGCCTTACTTGTCTCTTCCTACGGAATCGTCGTAGCCCTGGTGCTCGAACGCTGGGCCCCAGCCCAAGCCTTCGAATACATTCTCCGCGGCGCCTTCTTCGGCATGATGCTCTCCTGGATCATCTCCCTAGCGGCCCACATCAACTTCCGCCGCCGTATCACTGCCGCCCAGGCCGAAGAAATTCACGCCCGCTCACCGCTAGGCAAATGGGGATCCATCATCGGCCTAGCCGTGGTCCTGGCAGCCATCGCCAAGACCTGGTGGGATTCCCGCATCAACCTCATCGCCGGACTAACTTTCCTCGTCGCTCTCACCATCGTCTACTTCCTGCCGCGCCCAAAAGCGATGCGCAGCGACTCTGAGTAAGCAGCTTGCAGGAAAAACTCGCCGCAGCATCTTCTTTTGGTTGTGTAGAGCGGACACTCCTGTCCGCTGCCTTTGACTTTCTTCGCACTGAAATGTGCGCCCGTCCGATGCTGCCCTTGATTTTGGGTGGAGCAGCGCTTCAGCGCTGCATGATCAACCGGCCACTAGGTCGGCTTTAGCCGCGGCGGTCACGCCGCTGCGCTCAGCAGGTTGTCGCCGCAATACCATCGCAAAATTTCCTTCCCAATCTTTCACCCCTTTGCCTTTAAAAATTGTGTTTGAATATTGCTCTGATGAAATACTGCCGCTTCGATCTCAACCGTTCCGCCCACTGGGGCCTCGTCGAAACTGTAGCGGGAAGCGAGGTCATCACTCGCCTCCTCCTCCGCCCTCCGCACCATAGCGATGGCGACGTCGAAGGCCTTCCCAGCCGCCACATGGACCGCATCCCGCTCGCACAGGCATGTTTGCTCCCGCCGGTGCAGCCCACGAAGATCGTCTGCGTGGGCCGCAACTATCGCGAGCACGCTGCCGAACTCGGCAATGAAGTTCCGCAGGAGCCGCTCTTATTCTTCAAACCACCCTCGTCCCTGCTGCCGCCGGGTGGAACGATTCTGCGCCCAAAAGTTTCCGAGCGTACCGACCACGAGGGCGAACTGGGAGTCGTGATCGCCAGACGCTGCCACCAACTCGCCGACGATGAGGACGTTAGTCCCTACATCCTCGGTTACACCTGCGTCAACGATTTCACGGCCCGCGATCTGCAGAACAAAGACGGCCAGTGGACCCGCGCCAAAGGCTTCGATACCTTCTGCCCCGTCGGTCCCGTCGTCGCCGACGGCCTCGATCCCTTGGTCGGCGTCCAGGTAGAAACCCGCGTGAATGGCGAGGTGCGGCAGTCCGGCAACACGCGGGATTTTATCTTCCCGCTCGACGTCGTCATCCGTTACATCTCGCAGATCATGACCCTCGAACCCGGCGACCTGATCGCCACCGGCACGCCCAAGGGCGTAGGACCGGTAGTCGCCGGAGATGTGATTGAAGTATCAATCGAAGGCGTGGGGCAGTTGCGCAACCCCGTGGCCGACGGACTATAGCGGAGGGCAGCGGATTGCCATCCGCTTCTTGCCGAACTAATACACGGCACCGGAGCCGAACTGCTTGATGCGCCAGTTGCCCCCAACCCTTTGAAGTACGACCCAGCCAGACTGACCGCACAGCAAACCACATCGATAGCTGTAGTTGAGTAAGGCCAGCGTGCCTCTCCAGTTGAACCCAGCACGCGATAGTTGCAGCACGCCAGAAATCCGTGGATCGTCGGGAAATGGACCAGTGGAGCTGGCGTGGGGCGGCCATTTAAGCTCTTCGCCCTTCTTCGGCTGCTCAAATAATTCTTCCATTCCAAGCGAAGCAGCGCGGTGAGCCATGTCGCTACCGACCAGTACGACTCTCCATTTGGTATGGAAACGCGGTTGCAAACGCCAAGTTCGGGTGTTTTGGCGGAAGAAGTCGTCTCCCATACTGTTCGGACCGAGTGCAGCAACATCAAGTGGGAGAACGGAGCCCGGGCTTCTCGTCTGGCGCGTTTCCCCCACGATGTAGACGACGTTATCTTGGCTGATGGTCTGGTCCGCGCGAAATGGCTGGTTGGAAGAGAAGAAGCCATCTACGAAAGCGGAGTAGACGGCATAGTCCTCTGGCGTCGGTTCAGCAACACCTCTGTTGAACAAAGATGCGATACCCGGAGGCAACCCATTCACATCAATGATGGCAGCGACTGTCACGGCTACAAGCGTCGTCGTTACCGCCATTGCCCAAACCAGCCACTTTGTTCGAATGGTCGTCTCCGTTTCCCGCTACTGCGAAGAGACACCAGCGCCGACAGCCTTGTTCCCGATGTTTGACTTCAAGATTACTCGCCTCTAGCGCCCTGCCGCACCGCTCGCTCCATTAGTTCCGCCGCCCGGAGCAGCGTATTCAGTTCCGCCTCTCGCAGGCCGCTGAGAGTGTCCGCCAACAGCCGTATCCTCCGCACCCGAGCCTGCTGCAGCAACCGCTTCCCTTTGGCCGTTGCCGTTACCCGAATCCGCCGCCCATCTTTCAAGTCGGTCTCAATTTTTGCCAGCCCCGAGCGCTTCAATCCCACCACGATCCGGCTCATGGTAGGAGCCTTCACCTGCTCGGCCGCCGCCAGTTGCCCCAGCGCCATCGGGCCACTGAATACGAGGACCGAAAGCGCCGACAGCCGCGCCGGACCCTGGCGCGCAAGCACGTCCTGCTTGCGGGCATGGCGCAGTAAGTGGATCGCCGCCGAGTGCAGACGATCCGCCACTTCCAGCCGGAATGACTCCTGCGAACGCGCCATACGAAACAGCTTAGCATTGCTAACATTTCTCTTGACAAGCAAAAAGTGACTTCTATAATTCGTTAGCAATGCTAAGTAATAAAGAGGAAACCCCCATGCCAAACTCCCAACGCGCTTTCGAACTCTTGCAGTCCGGCGACACCGACGCCCTCCGCCAACTGATCGAGCACGATCCCGGAACCTCCGAGGCCCGCGACGCGACCGGCGTGAACCTGCTCATGCACTCCCTCTATCGCGGCCGTCGCGACCTGGCGGAACTGATCGCGAGCAAGAAGAAGACGCTCGATATTTTCGAAGCCACCGCCCTCGGCCGTCTCGATCGCCTCAAAGAGATTCTTCGCGATGCCAGCCTCCACGACGACGCCGGCGCCATCAACTCCTATTCCAAAGACGGCTTCACCGCCCTCCACTTCGCCTGTTTTTTCAGACAACCCGAAGCCGCCCGTCTGCTGATCGAAAGTGGAGCAGCCGTCGACGCCGCGGCCGCCAATCCCACCAAGGTCATGCCGCTGCACTCCGCCGCCGCCGCCCGCAACCTCGAAGCCGCCCGCCTTCTCCTCGAGCACGGAGCCCCCGTCAACGCCCGCCAGCAAGCAGGCTGGGTTCCAATCCACGCCGCCGCCCAGAACGGAGATCGCCCCATGGTCGAACTCTTTCTCAAGCACCATGCCGATCCCAAACCAGTCAACAACGAAGGCAAGACCCCAGCCATGGTCGCGAGAGAGAAAGGCCATGAGGAGATCGCCGCGTTGCTCGATGCGCCACCGACAAAACCCTGACCGATTTTCCTTCGTGTACCTTCGTGCCCTTTGTGGTAAGCGGTTTTCGCCGAGTGATCCATATTCTTTTCATCACAAACATCCGGTGTTCGCCATCACAGACACCCACCCAACCAGTGCGACCATGTTCCATGGTTGGGGCGTTCCGAGGTGTACCCGTCAACCAGGACGGCCCTCGAAAGTTGCTCCAAAGCCATTTTCAGCGCTCTTTGACAGTCTAAGTCCTTATTCCGGAATACTTTACATCTAAGTCCTTTAAACTCAAAGACCTGGCGTGAAATTGGGGGGGCATAAAGCATTGGCTAATACCTCAGGAGTAAACAGACAAAATCGTCTAAGTTACCCATGACTTTCCCCCTGAAAGCTTACTTTCCGATCTACGCATCAAACCGTCTATAATCGGGGAACAGTTCCTTCGGGAAACCCGATCACTCGATCAGAAAAATCGCGATCAGAAAAGTAAAGACCAAAAGAGCGAAGATCAAACTATGTCGACGAAGTTAAAGGTCACCGTTATTGCCAGTTCGCTGGTCATTCTGCTGTTCACCATCGTTGGCGGTTTTGTCAACGTGCGCGCTTCTTCGAATGACGGCGCGTATCGCCAGCTGTCCGTCTACAGCGAAGTGCTCTCCCGCATCCGCCTCGAATATGTGGAAGAACCCAACATCGGCGGCGTCACCGAGGGCGCGCTCCACGGTCTGCTGGAGTCGCTCGACGCCAATTCCAGCTACCTGTCGGCGGCGGAGTACAAGCACTACAAGACGATGAAGACCGACGGCAAGGCCGATATCGGCGCCACCGTCTCCAAACGCTCCGGCTATGCGGCCGTGGTCGCGATCATTCCCGGAGGCCCGGCGGACAAGGCTGGGGTAGAAAACTCCGACTTCATTGAGTCGATCGAAGGCAAGAGCACGCACGACATGTCGCTGGCTGAGATTCATGGCCTGCTGTCTGGCGAGATCGGATCCACGCTTACCGTAGCGGTGGTCCGGCCACGGAAAGCCGAACCGCAGAAGATTGTGATCACGCGCGACGTGGTCATCATCCCGCCCGTCAGCGACAAAATGCTCGCGGACAACGTCGGCTACATCAAGGTGGACGCGATCTCCGAAGGCAAGGCGCAGGAGATCGCCGGCAAAATTCGCGACCTGCAAAAACAGGGAGCGAAGAAGTTCGTACTCGATCTGCGCAACTCCGCCAGTGGCGCGGAGTCCGAGGGCGTTGCCACCGCCAATCTTTTTCTTGACCATGGCACCATCACCTATCTGCAGGGGCAGAAGTATCCGCGCCAGGCATTCAACGCCGATCCCGCCAAAGACGTCACCAAGCTTCCGGTGGCGATTCTGGTGAATCGCGGCACGGCGGGCCCGGCCGAAATTGTGGCGGCTGCGATCCTGGAGAACGCTCGCGGCGACGTGGTCGGAAACAAAACCTTCGGCGACGGCTCGGTGCAGAAACTGATCGAGATGCAGGACAACTCCGCCCTGATTCTTTCCGTCGCGAAGTACTACTCACCGAGCGGAAAAGCAATTCAGGACGCGGCCGTTACGCCGAATGTTCTGATCGCTGACACTGCCGATGACGACGGCGGATTGCCCGACGAAGATCAGGCAGCAACTCCCAGCGACAAGGATAAAGACAAGAAAGACGAGAAGCCGAAGAACACAATTGACGAACAACTGAACAAGGCACTGGAAGTATTGAAGAACCGGGAATCGAAGGGATAGAGGTTTCAAAGTTTACGAATCGCTCGCCTCGGCGGGCGATTTTTTTTGTTTGGGGCGGTTCAATCGTTGCCAAATGATTTGTCATCCTGAGCGAAGCGAAGGACCTGCTGTTTGTCAGCACCATCACAAAGCTCGGCATTTCGCTCTGCTCTTACGCGACGAAAGAGCCGCTCGTTTGCGTTAACATTGAAACGTTGAAACGCTAAGACCTTGAAACATGCCCTTAATCATCTTCCGACGATAGAGATTGGCGGATTGAAGTTGGTAGGAGTCGTCCTGTTCGGATTGCTCGTCCTGCTCTCCGCCGCGGTGGGCGCGGCCGCTGGCCTGCTTCTGGTCTACTCGACAGACCTTCCCCAAATCGAAGAACTCGAACGTTACCGTCCCAGTTCCGTCACCGAACTCTATGACACGCAGGGACGAGTCATCGGCACCTTTGCGCTGCAGCGCCGCGTCATCGCCACCTATGACGACTATCCCGAAGTTCTCCGCAACGCGCTGGTCTCGATCGAAGACAAGGATTTCTACCGCCACTCCGGCATCAACATCTGGCGCATCGCAGGCGCGGCGTATCGCGACCTCGAATCCGGAGGGAAAGTTCAGGGCGCCTCCACGCTCACCATGCAACTCGCCCGCAATCTGTTTCTTTCTCCCGACCGCTCGTTTTATCGCAAGGTACAGGAGTCGCTGCTCGCCATCCAGATGGAGCGCCGCTTCACCAAGCCGCAGATTTTCACGCTCTATGCCAACCAGATATTTCTCGGCCACGGCGCCTACGGATACGAAGCCGCCTCGGAATTTTATTTCAGCAAACCGGCCAAGCAACTCAAACTGGAGGAAGCCGCGCTGCTCGCGGGACTTCCCAAGGCGCCGCAGTATTACTCGCCGATCAACCACCCCGAACGCGCCCTCAAACGCCGCAACCTCGTACTCAATGCCATGCTTGAGGACGGCAAGATCACCGCGGCGCAAGCCGCAGATGCCAAGAGCAAACCGATCCTGATCGACCTGCAAAAAGACCCGAATTCGCTGGCTCCGCACTATGTGGAAGAAATCCGGCGCTACCTCGAAGCCAAGTATGGCAGCGATCAGGTTCACGCCGGAGGCCTGAGAGTTTACACATCGCTCGATATGGATCTGCAGAAGTCCGCGCGCCAGGCGCTGCTCGACGGCCTCGCCGCCTACGAGCGCCGTCACGGTTGGCACGGCAAACTCCTGAACGTAATTGCCCAGGGCCAGAAACTCGACAAGTACGTAGATCCGGATTGGGATGAGGACCCTGAACTAAACGGATACATGCACGCGCTGGTCACACAAGTTTCGCCGGCCGCCGCCGAAATCCGCTTCGGCCAGCACACGGCCACGCTCGTGCAGGCCGATGTGGCCTGGACGAAGCTCAAGCTCAAGCTTCCCGACACTCTCCACGCCGGCGACGTCGTATACATCAAGGTGCTCGCGCTGGATGCGGGCGGAAAAGCGCGCGTCAGCCTGGAGCAGGATTCCGGGGCGGAAGGAGCGCTCGTCGCCATCGATAACGCGACTGGAGAGATCAAGGCGATGGTCGGCGGCCGCGATTTCAACCTCTCCAAATTTAACCGCGCCACGCAAGCTCTGCGGCAGGTCGGATCGTCTTTCAAGCCCTACGTCTATACCACCGTAATCGACCAGGGCGGCAGCCCAGAGGACACCATCCTGGACGCGCCCATTACGTTTCAAACCGCGTCCGGCCCCTATTCGCCGCACAACTACGACGACAAGTTTGAGGGCACGATCACCCTGCGCCGCGCGCTCGCCCAGTCCAGAAACATTCCCGCCCTCAAGCTTGCCGACCGCGTTGGCATTAAGACCGTGATCGACTATGCACACCGCTTCGGCATCACCGCCAACATTCCCGCATATCTCCCAGTGGCGCTGGGCTCGGCGGAGATTACTCCGCTCGAGCAGACCTCAGCCTTCAGCGTGTTTCCCAACGACGGCGTGCGCGTCGCTCCGCGCTACATCACCAAGGTGACCGACTACGAAGGCCGCATTCTGGAAGAAGATTTCTCCGACATCAAAGATGCCGTCAGTTCGCGCACCGCGCGCGTCATGACATCCATGCTGCGGGAAGTAGTGCTCCACGGCACGGCGGTGGCCGCCGCCAAAATGCCGTATCCGCTGGCGGGCAAGACGGGAACGACCAACGATTTCACCGACGCCTGGTTCGTGGGTTTTTCTCCGTCGCTCACCTGCGGCGTGTGGATTGGCTATGACGAAAAAAAATCTCTCGGCGAAAAAGAGACCGGAGCCCGCGCCGCCCTGCCCGTCTGGATGCAGTTCATGAACACCGCCCTGGCGGGCAAAGATCCGGGCGAATTCCAGACCACGCCGCTTCCCCGGAACTCAGCCGTCGCGCAGAAAGTCGACACTCCAGACATCGCGCCCGGCGACGGGGAAACGCACTAAACCCAGCTGTCAGCTATCAATTATCAGCTCTCAGTAAAAGCTTCCGTGTCAGGCGACCGATCCGCACAAGTCTATAGAGCGGAAAGAGCGACTCCGGCAATCGTACCGTGGCAACTTCTCCTGCGCCCGGCGTCCAAACCAGGCGCCAGAGATATCGCCAGCGGTCGCTGCGACGCTCCCGCAGGTTCAGAATCAGGCGGAAGTATTCCGTAGATTCGAAGTCATAGGCCTCGCCGCGGGCGAGGCGCTCGGCGAAAGCGCTGCCGAGCGGGGGCACGCGTGGATCGGCCGCAATCAATTCTTCCGCGGCGTTGGAAAGTTCCGCCCGAAGCACATTCTTCACCAGCCAGAAACTTACGCCGAGAATGCGAGCGATTCCCAGCGCGCGCGCCCGGGAAAACACCCGCGAGTAGTCGACGGCCTGGGTTCGGGATTGAGGACGCAAAGTCTCCGCAATATCCGAAAGCCAGATCAGGCGCGTCCAAAGATGCTTGGCGGCGTGCAGGCACAGCACCAGCAGCGAGTCTTCGGGAGACAGGCAAGGCACTTCGCAACCGCCCACAACAGCGCGGCCAGCGCGCGCCAGCAGATCCCCCACGCCCAGATCGACGGTATAGAAATAAGGCAGCAACGCCCACTGAAGCTCGACCAGGTTCTTCCCAGCCGCGCTGTCAAACGAGCGCTCGTAACCCGTCCGCAGCCACAATCGCTCGACGCTCGGGGCAAGGTTCGCGGAAGGGCAATATCCGATTTCAGCTAGAGCCTGATTCGCTCGCTCGAAGTCGGCGGGAGAAATCAGGAGGTCGAGATCCGAAAAATTTCGCAGCCCCAGATCGCGGTAAAGCGACTCCGCCAGCACCGGCCCTTTGTACGGCACCACCCGCAATTGCCGGTGCTCGAAATGCTGCATGATGCGCGCCAGTTCGGCACTGAACCACAAGCTGCGCCGCAGGTTCGCTTCGTACGCAGATCGCAGCGAGCGCTCGATCTCCGGTGGAAGCCCGCGAGCGTGTTCCATCAGGTTGCGCGCCGCGAGCGGAAGAACTCCATGGTATTCGGCCAGACGAAGAACTTCGCTCCAGTCGAGCGCTGAGCGATCCCAATTCGCGATGTGCTCGATGCGCTCCGGAGTCAGTTCCGAGCCAGCCAGCGCACACAGTAGCGCAAATTCATTGCTTGTCTGCGGCGCGGTGCTCGACACGGGAGACGGAGGCAAGAGTTCGGTCATGGGAACAGCCGCGATGGCATTCGACATTCGAAATGCGGCGGCTAAAGCCGCATTCAAAATCCTGCAAGTACCGCAGCGCCGAAGCGCTGCGCCACCCAAAATCAACGGGATCGCGAATCGCCACTATAATACAAAGTCTCCGGCGCGGTTTCGCCGTCCGCACTTTCATGGACCGAGTCGTCTTCGAATCCGTTCGCAAAGTATTTCGCCATCGTCCAGCCCTGTTCAATTGGCTTGGACGAGAGCGGGGTGGCGAGACCATTGCCTTGAAAGACGTGTCTTTCTCGGCCGCCCGCGCAGAAGTCATAGTGCTGCTCGGCCCGAACGGTAGCGGAAAAACCACGGCGCTCAAACTGATCTCGACTATGCTTCTGTCCGATGCTGGATCGGTACGCGTAGGTGGTTTCGATGCGCGGAGTGATGCCGGTGAAGTGCGGCGGCAAGTCGGCATCGCCGTCGCCGCCGAGCGCTCGTTTTTCCCTCGTCTCTCCGCTCGCGAGAACCTCGATTTCTTTGCCGCTCTCGACGAGGTCGCCCGCGGTGAGCGAGCGCAGCGGATCCAAGAAGTCCTCCGCGATACCGGCCTCGAAGAGCACGCCGACATGCTGGTGATGAAGTTCTCCAGCGGCATGTATCAGCGACTGGGAATCGCGCGCGCGCTGGTCAAGCATCCCGGCGTGCTTCTCCTCGACGAGCCTACACGCAGTCTCGACGCGGGTACCACGGCACACTTCTGGACGACGATCCGTGCCCTGGCAGCGCAACAAACCACCGTGCTGCTCGCCACCCACAACTTCGCGGAGGCGGCCGCGGTCGCGGATCGCCTGCTCCTGCTGCATCGCGGCGAACTGCTCGCCGACCGCCCGGTGGGCGACGGCGAAAGCGCGGAGGCGCTGCGCGCTTTTTACTTTCGCATGACCGGCGAGATCGATGAGAGCATCGGCGCAATTCACCGAGTGGGAACGGCTCCATGACATCGAGCACAATGATTTCGAAGACAATGGCTTCGACCCTCGACAAGCTCCACGCCATCCTGCGGCGCGATCTGCTTACGGCGATCCGGCATCGCAGCGGGTTTGTCGTCACCCTGATTGGAGTGCTCATCGAACTGGCGGCTTTCTATTTTCTATCCCGCGCCATCGGGCCCGGCTTTCGACCCAATGGCGTCGAGTACTTCCCTTTTCTTCTGGTGGGCACCGGCGTCTACACTTTTTTTGTCATGAGCGCGCAAGCCTTCCTGAGCGCAGTGCAGGAAGCGCAACAGACGGGCACCCTGGAAGTACTCATGACGACCTCCACCGCCCCGGCTGAGCTCGTCATTCTCAGCTCGATTTCTGCGTTTGCTGGAAACCTGGTCAACCTTCTGGTCTATCTTCTTGCGGGCGTGGCCGTTTTCCGAGCAGCGATCCACGCCAACTTTCTATCGTGCGTGGCCGTTTTGATTTTTTCTCTGGCGATCGCCCTGGCGCTGGGGATTGCGGCGGCTGCTCTTCAAGTTGCATTCCAGAAAGGCTCGGCTCTTTTGTGGTTGCTCGGTTCCGGACTTTGGTTTCTGAGCGGGACGATGTTTCCGATTCAGAGTTTGCCCCGCCCGCTCGAGCTTCTCGCTCGTGCGGTTCCTCTCACTTACGCCATCGATGGAATGCGGAGGGCTCTGCTGGAGGGGCAATCCATGACAGCGATGGCTCCGACACTGGCCGGCCTGGCCGGGTTTGCCGTGGTCATGCTGCCGCTCGCGCTGGCCGGCCTGTCCCTAAGTTTGCGGCGGGCGCGGCAGAATGGAACTCTTTCATTTTATTGAGGATGTTGATCCGTCTTCTTCAGATCGCGACCACGTCCTATTGGCACCGAGGAAAGCCGTGTAGTACACTGTCCTTACTCTTATTGAAACAGGGGGATAAGCCGGCTTTTCTTGTCTGACTAAGTGGCTTGACCATCTATGAGCGACAATCGGGTCCCGCGCGAAAAGTCCCAGCAACCGGGCAATGCGAGTAAGGAAAAGAAGCTCTACCAGAAGCCGGCGTTCCGCTACGAACGGGTTTTCGAGACGCAGGCTCTGTCTTGCGGCAAGCTCGGCAGCCAGGGCATTTGCCAGTCCAACCGAAGCGCTTCCTGATGCTGGAAGATGCCACCAGTGCGGCGCGCTCGATTTGGAACGCAGAACGTTCAGCTTTGGTGTCAGATGCTTTGCGTCACAGCGGTCGTTTGAGCCACGGCGTGCGGCTGCGCGTTTACGGGGAGAGCATGCTGCCCGCTCTTTGGCCGGGGGATGTGGTCGAGATCGCAAGCTGCTCACTTGAAAACGTCCGGACCGGCGAAATCGTGCTCGCACTGCGTGACGGCCGCCTCTTCCTGCATCGCTTCGTCGCCCGCTGCCAGCCGAACGGCTTTCTGCTGCGCGGCGACTCCATGCCCGGTTCCGACCCTCAATTTCCCCCTGAAGCGCTGCTGGGCCGGCTCGTGCGTAGCGCTGCCGAAGGGCGAGACTTCTCGGTACGCGCTCGGCGATCGGGGTTGGGCGTGAACTGGTCCAGAGCCGTGGGAATGCTGCTTTGTTATTGCAGTGTGGCCCGCCGTGTGGTTCTGAAGCTTCACCGCCGCCGAAAAGCATCGGCGCGCGAACTTCGAAACCCTGAACCCAGCGCAGAGCTGACTTCCGCAGGGCGGGGAGCGTTGTGAAGGACGCGCCGCGAAAGGTCGCGTGTGTCGAGATCGGAGGAATCCCAATTGCTTTGTCCACCTCGGACGAGGGCTTTTTCGATCTGTTGTGCCAGCGCTACGACGGGTTCCTGAGTTCTTCGCGTCCCGAGTTTGCGCTTGCGTTCGATCTCATCAGTACGGGCACGCCTTCCGATGGCGACGTTCGGGTCCGCCGCGACGGTGACGAGTGGCTGCTGGAGCGCGGAGACTTCCGTGCCCGCTGGGACCCGCGCACCGGGCATGGTAGCGTGCGGCAAAATTCCAATCCGTATTCCCTCGATTCGGTGCTGCGCATTCTGCACAGCCTGATTCTGGCGCAGCGCGGCGGATTCCTGCTGCATGCCGCCAGTGCGATTTGCGATGGCCGGGCATTTCTCTTTTCAGGTGTATCGGGCGCGGGCAAAACTACGATGACGCGACTGGCGCCAGCGGACATCACCCTGCTCACCGACGAAATTTCCTACCTGCGCCCGAGCGCCCTGGGGTACTCGGCGTACGGCACTCCTTTCGCCGGAGAGTTGGCCAAGGCCGGTGAGAACTGCACGGCTCCGGTCTCCGCTCTGTTTTTTCTGGAACAGGGTCCGGAGAACCGCGTCGATGAGTTGTCGTCCGCGGACGCCGTCCGCCGCCTGATGCGCAATATTCTGTTCTTCGCCGAAGACCACGGCCTGGTCGAAAAGCTTCTCGCCACTGCCTGCGATTTCGTTTCCAGGGTTCCAATTCGCCGCCTGACGTTCTATCCTGATGCCAAGGTGTGGGCGCTAGTGCGAAATTTCGACCGCAACTTCCAGGGGGTGCCCCTACATGCCTGAAAATTGCATCTACATCGCGCGGAGTTCTGCGATTGCCGCCCGCGCGCTGGCCGGCGAAATGATGGTCATGAGTTCAGCCGATTCCACTTTCTTCACGCTGAACGAGGTAGCAACCGCCATCTTTCAGGCCGCCGACGGGCACACTCCGCTGCGGGAAATTGTCCGCGACCGGGTCTGCGAACAATTTGACGTCGATCCCGAACAGGCCCAGGCGGACGCGGAGCAATTTGTTGCGGAGCTTTCCAGCCACGGAATTCTTCTCGTCTCCAATCAACCGCTGGCTTCGGAGACTCCCCGATGAGCCTGATGAGCGAAGTAGGCCAGAAAGCATTTAACTTGGGCGTGCCCATCGCCGTACACATGGACGTCACCTATCGCTGCAACGAGCGCTGCGTGCATTGCTATCTGGATCACGACGATCACGGCGAGATGACGACCGCCGAAATCAAGGACGTGCTCGATCAACTGGCCGAGGCCGGCGTGTTCTTTCTCACCTTCAGCGGCGGCGAGGTCTTCCTGCGCCGCGACTTCTTTGAGATTGTCGAATACGCCCGCCGTCTCATGTTCAACGTCAAGATCAAGACTAACGCGGTGATGATCCGCGAAGAAGAAGCGCGGCGAATCCGCGCACTGGACATAGACACAATCCAGATCAGTGTCTACTCGCATCGTCCCGAAGTGCACGATGCCATCACCAAATTGCCGCACTCGTTCGAGCGCACCGTCAAAGCCATTCGCTTTCTAAAGGAACAAGGACTGCGAGTGACCATCGCCAATGTGCTGATGACGGTGAATTCTTCCGATCATACCGGGGTGCAGCAACTCGCCGCCGAACTCGGCGTGCAGTACACGCTTGACCCCACCATCACTCCCATGATGAACGGCGACACCTCCGTTCTCGCGCTGCGCATTCCGGGAGAAGAGCTCCCGGAAATTTTCCATAATCCGGCGCTGGTCGGCAGCCAGGAAGAGTTCTGTGCTCCCCCGAAGCCACCCTCGGAGGAAGATCTTGAGGGTTATTCGTGTAGCGCGGGCCATTCTTTTTGCTACATTTCGCCCTACGGCGATGTTTTTCCCTGCGTGCAGTTTCCTCTTCCCACAGGAAATGTTCGTCAGCAGAAGTTTTTGGATATCTGGAATTCTTCCCCTGAAATGAAGGAGGTCCGCTCGATCCAGGCCAAGGATCTGACCGTCTGCTCATCGTGCTCGCACGTCAGCAGTTGCTCGCGTTGTCCGGGCTTGGCTTACGTGGAAGGAAATATGCGGGGCCCATCGACCGCGGATTGCGAGAAATCGTTTTACCGGACGGGCGTGCCCACGGCGAACATGCTGCAGCAAGGGTTGTCGAAACCACGCAGCACCTCAGGCAATAGCGCACCCCTGATCCAGATTCGGCCGATCGCCGTTCCTGCATGACATTAGAGCGGCGGCTACAGTGTGCGTCCGGCGACGGCGTTGTGGCTGCGTTTTAGATCAACCACTGCCTCCAGGCTGGCCAACTGCTCCAGGATGTGCTGCAAGGCGGCGCGGAGGTCGTGCGTCGCTTCATTGAACTTCAGCGCCGCTCCAATCCCCATATCCATGCGCACGACTTCGCTTTCAATCGAAACGTTCGTATGGTCGTGCGAGAACGTGAGTTTCAACTTCGCCCCCGGCAGCAGGAGGCCACTGGTTTCAACATAGCAGCCGCCGAGGCTCAGGTTGGTAACGATGCCCAGCATCGATCCCCCTGGATCGTCTCCAGAAATTTCCGTAGTGAGCCGGCCCCGCACCCGCGGATAAAGACGGCGGTTCTTCGGAGTCGCCTGACTCTGCTTCTGCAGATACATGCGTTTATCGGCTTCCGAGAGGATTTTTTCGGCATCCATTCCATCCTCGGGATACACCGACTTGCCCACGCTCAGCGAGAGAATGTCCTCATTGCAGACGTCCTTCCCCGCCTGTTTTGCCAGGTCCCGCATCTGTTCCGCTTTGCGCGCGGCCGCTTCGGGCGTAAGTCCAGGGGCGATGACCACAAATTCGTCGCCGCCCATGCGCGCGACATAATCGTATTCACGGCTGGTTTCCTTGAGTGCGTTCGCAAACAGCCGCAGGACTCGGTTCCCTTCCAGGTGTCCAAAGCGGTCGTTGATCTGCTTGAATCCGTCCATGTCGGCGACCATCACGGTCAGCGTTTTGTTGTCGCGTTTGCAGCGCGCCAGTTCCCGGTCCAGCTGTAAGAATAGCGAGCGCGCATTGGGAAGGCCGGTGAGGTAATCGGTGACCGCCGAACTCTCCGCCTGCTCGTACTTCATCGCGTTCTCGATGGCGAGCGCCATCTTGGAACTTACCGCCAGCAAAATGCGCAGGTGGTCGGAGGTAAAGAAATCTTTTTCCGCGTGGTACAAAGCGACCACACCGACCACGCCCTGCAAACCCTCGAGCGGAACGGCGAGGGCGGAGTTCAAAGTGCTGTACTTTGAAGCATCGTTCAGATATCCGGGCTCGACCGAAGGATTGCCATTCAGGATCGGCTTAAGGTTTTGCGCTACCCACCCCGAGAGCCCCTGTCCCATCGGAATGCGCAGCGAAGCAAACAGCCGGAAGTTGTCGCCATTCACATATTCCGGCACCAGTTCATCGCCATGTCGCACGTAGATCGCAATCGCGTCGTAGGGCATCGCTCGGCGCAGCTTCACCGCAAACACGGAGAGCGTTTCGCCTAGACTGAGTGAAGCCCCGAGGTCTTGGCTGAGTTCGAAAAGCGTCTGCGCTTCCTGACGCGCCGCTGCGATTGAACTCAGAAAACTGCGCTCCGGCAACTGCCGCTGGCCCTGCGCCTCGAACCCGGCTGCCGGCTTGATGGCCGGCTCCGCCTTCGCATCCTGGTCTTTGACCTCCGTGGATAATTTCTGCTTGCCCAGGCTGTCCATGCGTTGATGAACCAGTTGTTCCAGATCCACATATCTTCGTTCGAGCACCTTGACCACTTGCGGATCAAAGGACTTTCCCGATTCATCCGACAGCCGCGACATCGCTTCATGCAGCGGCAGCGCGCGCCGATATTGTCGATCCGACGCCAGCGCATCCAGAAAATCGACCGCTGCCAGGATGCGGGCGCCAATCGGAATCTGCGCCCCGCGCAATCCCAGCGGATAGCCAGTCCCGTCGAACTTCTCGTGATGGGCCCGTACGATGGGCACGACCGGGTAAGGAAAGCGCACCCGTTCCAGAATTTCCGCTCCCACCAGCGGATGAATCTTCATCTTTTCGAATTCTTCGGGCGTCAGGCGGCCCGGTTTCGAGATGATGTGCTCGGGAATTGCCAGCTTGCCGATGTCATGCAACAGGGCAGCGGCCTGCAAGGCCTCCATTCCCTCCCGGTCAACCTTGAGTTCCTTCGCAACCTCAACTGCGTAGACACGAACTCTCTGCAAGTGATCGTGAGTCGTCTGATCCTTGGCTTCGATGGCGAGTGCGAGCGCCTCGATGGTGCGCATATGCAAGTCGGCCATCTCTTCTACGTGCCGCTTCTCATCTTCCAGTTTGCCGAGGTAAAGGCGGTAGGAACGGTAGATGAGATAGACCACCGGCAGCGTCAGCAACGACGTCTGCCAGTCGGTAAAGCCGTGCAGCCAGCTCATCATGCCGGCCACGCCCGCACCCACCAGGTAGTACGGGAAACTCCAGAAGTAGCAGTCAGCCCAGATTTTTCGCAGCGACTTGCGCTCCGTCAACGAGATGACGGCTGCCACCGGAAGCGTATTGGCAACGAAGTAAACGCTCGCCGCCAGAAATAGCCGGGTCGAGGGGTTACTCACTCCGCGATGCGACAAGGAGAAGCGATACGCGGCGAAGGTCACCGCGATGGCCAGCGCCGTGGAGCACACGTTGAAGGCAACTTGAATCGGGATCGGACGATCGCGATCGAAGCACTGCACGACCACCGCCGCGCAACCCAGCGCCATCGCTTCCGACAAGCTCAGTTCCAGCACACCCAGCAGCAGAAATAGGAAGTTCACCGACATCGACCCGGTAATCCCGGGCAGGTTCACCTTGAGCCGCGAGGCCGCCAGCGCAATCACCAGATAGCAAAAAAACTTGAGCGGATTCTCGCTCCTGCCGTGCAAGACCGAATAGGTCAGGACGGCCGTCCCACAGAGCACGACCACGGCAATAAAAAAGCGTGGTGCGGCGCTCATGTCCCTCCAAGATTGAGGGCGAGTTTTCATTTCCGACGAACTCCTGTCCGGGCGGCCGGGTGGCAGTTACCAGGGGCCAAAATGAGCCAACACTCATTGATAACAGGCCCCGGAGGGGCAAGAAAGCATTGGGATATTTGGCGGCAAACTTCCGTAACCGAGGACGGTGACCACGGCGGCTCGACTTCGCCCCGCAGCGCCGAGAATGCTGCTCTTAACCCATAGAAAAGACAGCGCCAACCAAGGCCTCGGCGAACTATGAACTTGGCGCCCCTCCTATCGTATAACCAAGAAGAGTTGGCAGGTTTGACTTGCCAGAACCCTCGGGCCTAACATGAGTGACTCTGTCCCAGGAGTGTTCCCCGGAATGATCGGCCAGACCGTCTCGCACTACCGTGTCCTCTCGCAATTAGGCGGGGGAGGGATGGGCGTCGTCTACGAAGCCGAGGACATGAACCTGGGCCGCCATGTGGCGCTCAAGTTCCTGCCTCCCGAGACGGAAAAAGATCCGCTCGCGCTCGACCGTTTTCAGCGCGAAGCTCGTGCCGCTTCCGCTCTGAACCACCCGAATATCTGCACCATCTACGAAGTGGGCGAGGACAGGGGACGCCACTTTATCGCCATGGAGTTGCTGGAAGGTGAAACGCTCAAGAGCCGGATCCACGGTCAGCCGATGGACATGGAACAATTACTCAATCTCGGCGCACAGATCGCCGACGCTCTCGATGCCGCCCATGCCAAGGGCATCATCCACCGCGACATCAAACCTGCCAACATCTTCGTGACCAATCGCAACCAGGCCAAGATTCTCGATTTTGGATTGGCCAAGCGTACCGCCAAGCCTTCCCCGCAGTCTGCCGTCACCATGGGTTCCGCCGTCACTGTGGACGAGCCGTTTCTGACCAGCCCCGGATCGACCGTCGGCACCGTGGCCTACATGTCTCCGGAGCAGGCGCGGGGCAAGGATCTCGACGCCCGCACCGACCTTTTCTCTTTTTCTCTTTCGGCGCCGTGCTCTATGAGATGGCCACCGGTGCGGTGCCTTTCCGCGGTGATACTTCCGCGGTTATTTTCGACGCGATTCTAAATCGCCCACCAGCGCCACCGCTTCGCCTGAACCCCGATTTGCCGGCGCAGTTCGAAGTAATCCTGAGCAAGCTCCTCGAAAAGGATCGTGACCTGCGCTACCAGAGCGCCGCCGATGTGCGCTCCGACTTGAAGCGCCTCAAACGCGACTCCGAATCGGGCACGATCCTGGCCGCCGATTCTTCCAGCTCTTCACTTCGCAGCGCTTCGGTACACCGGCCCGGAACACCCAATC